>Ga0265299_10000332_pt1 | contig 61241 bp, 53 predicted proteins | sample AusTroGonzalo_MG_4_FD_193485 | JGI IMG/M metagenome (GOLD analysis project Ga0265299, IMG submission 193485) | Bovine rumen microbial communities from tropical cattle in Woodstock, Queensland, Australia - Gonzalo_02 | ecosystem: Host-associated > Mammals > Digestive system > Stomach > Rumen ...
TCACTTTTTGTGCGAAGGACTATTCCGGAAAGGCCGCCTACGAACAGGCCGTATTAACCGAACTCCGCAAACGCCAGGTCGAGTACATCGTGCTGGCCGGCTATATGCGCATCATCGGTCCCACACTACTGGAGGCCTACCCCATGCACATCATCAACCTGCACCCCGCCCTACTGCCCTCATTCCCGGGCGCACATGGCATCGCAGACGCCTACCATTACGGGGTCAAAGTCTTCGGCATCACCATCCATTTTGTTGACGAAGGTGTCGATACGGGCAAGATTATCAACCAGTTCGCCTTCCACGCCGAACCCGATGACACATTGGAGACAATCGAAACGAAAATCCACGCACTGGAACATAAGTATTTTCCAGTGGTGATTGATTCGGTGGTAAATGGGTAAAGGTTACGAAGCGACGCATTTGCATCGCTACTGCGTCGCTCTTCTTTCGCTCTTCTCTCGGAGCACTGTCGCTCAAGCAAGCTCTTTAGGCGAGGGAGGAGCGAGAGTAATACGAGGGAGAAAGCGTTGGGTGACGAAAGAGTGACGAAAGAGGTTATTTTTCGCGCGTCAACAGGAACTCCTTCAGCTGCTGGATGGCGCGGCCGCGGTGGCTGATGCTGTTTTTGGCGGCGGGACTCATCTCCGCGAAGGTCTGGTCGAAACCGTCTGGCAGGAACACCGGGTCGTAACCAAAACCGTCGGTGCCGCGCTGCTCGGGCAGGATGATGCCATCCACACGACCCTCGAAGAAATACTGTTTTTCGTCGAGAATCAATGCTATGACGGTCTTGAAACAGGCTTTCCGATTGGCGACGCCGTGCATTTCCCGTAACAGTTTCAATACATTGTCTTGATAGGAGCAACCTTCGCCGGCATAGCGGGCGGAATAGACACCCGGACGGTTGTCGAGAGCTTCGACCTCTAATCCCGTGTCGTCGGCGAAACAGTTGATGTGGTAGTGGTCCACCACGTATTGCGCCTTCTGTAACGCATTGCCCTTCAGCGTGTCGGCGGTCTCAGGGATGTCCGGACAATCCAGTTCGTGAAGGTTGCGGATGGTGTATTTCGGGCCGAGGATGGCGCGCACTTCCTCAGTCTTATGCAGGTTGTGGGTGGCGAAAACAATTTCCATAGCGGTATATACTCAAAAAGATGACACGATTGCTCATGTCATCCGTTCTGTTTTTACTTGACAATGCGCCGGTTGTTTACTCAGCGGCGTTGCCGATTTCGATGGCCTGTTTGCCTCTGTAGTAACCGCACTCAGGGCAGATACGGTGCGGCAGGATAGCTGCGCCGCAATGGCTGCACGTCGTCAGGTTCGGTGCGGTGATGAAGTCGTTGGCCCTTCTCTTGTCTCTCCGGATCGCGGAGTGTCTTCTTTTCGGATGTGGCATATCTTTACGTTTTTATTGTTATTAATCCAGTTTGATATTCTTCAAAGCATCCCAGCGGGGATCGGTTTCCTGTTCTTTGTCGGCAGCTTCGGCGTCCGTACTTTCAAGACGGCGCATCACCTCGGGGTCGCAGGTCGGGTTGCCGTCGGCATCGTCCTCATGCACGATGCGGATGGGCAACGCGAGCACGATGCTCTCGTAGACGAAGTGGAAGAGGTCGATCTCATACGTGTTCTCGTCCATCATCCAAATCTCGTCCTCCTGCTCCTCTTCCGAGCGGTAGTTCTCCGTCACAAGCTTCACCAGAAGCCGTTCGTCGAAGTCCATCGGCAGGGTCACGGGCTCCAGACAACGGTCACATTCGGCCGTGACTTCGCCCTCGAAGTGGCATTTGAAATCGACCATTTTTTCAGATTTTTCCATTTCAATCCGCAAATTCAAACGGCCGTCCAGCAACTTGTCAATGCCTGCCAGGTCAAAGAACTCTTTATCACAATCTATTGAGAAACAATGCTTTCCGAGCTCAATTCCCGAGATTCTGATCTTAAATTGGCGGTGCAATTCTCTCTCTTCCATCGTGGTAAATTTTGGGGTGCAAATATACTCTTTTTTCCATACCGCCCGTATGTCATTTTTTTTTATTTTTGCCGCCTTATTGTTGAATAGTGATTAAGGATTTTTTACACCGTTATTTTGAGCCGCAATTCATCCGGTTTGTCTTGGTGGCCGTTCTGAATACCTTATTCGGACTGTTCATCAACTATGTCTTTCTCTTCATTTTTGAAGACCTGCTGAAACTCAACCATGCATACGTTGTGTCCAACTTCCTGGCGACCATCGTCAGCATTTTGTTCAACTTCAAGACCTACGGGATCCTGGTGTTCAAGAACAAGGACAACAAGCTGCTGCTCCGTTTCCTGACCGTGACGTTATTCACCTACTTGGTTAATATTGGTGGAATTCGATTGCTGGAGTATCTCGGCAGCAGCAACAATTACCTGAATCTCACGATAATGGCCATACCTGTCGGTTTGATGAATTATGTACTGAACAGCAAATTTGTCTATAAAAAGAAAGTCAAGTTCTTTAGCCCACGCAGGAAGCAGGAAACCGACGAACAAGCGGACTAATATGGAGTATCTTGGCAGATTGCTTAAATATCTGAAAAACTACAAGTTGCAGATTGTACTGATACTTGTGGCGCAACTTCTCTATGCCTTTTTCACGATCTTCACGCTAACCCTTCTGGTCCCGTTCCTACAGGTGCTCTTCCGCCAAGTGGATCCCGTGACCGTCCGGCCCGCCTTCTCTTTTTCGGCTCAGTACCTCATCGACACGTTCTACTATTTAATGAATAACGTGATTGAGCGTCACGGACAGGCCTCCGCACTGCTCTTCATCGCCGGCACCATGGTGCTTTTCTCCCTCCTGTCGAACCTCTTCCGCTATGCGGGCATGTACTGGCTCTCACACATCCGCTCGGGCATTCTCTCCAACCTCCGCAACGACTTTTATCGCAAACTCATCCGACTGCCTCTGTCATTTTACGACGAGCAACGCACCGGCGATATCGTAAGCCGCATGGGCGCCGACGTTTTGGAGGTCGAATGGACGATAATCTCCTCATTGTTAACGCTTTGTCGCGACCCGTTCTTGATGATTGGCTACCTCATCACCCTGTTCGCCATCAGCGCGAAACTCACGCTCGTCACGCTTCTCATCCTGCCGCTGATGGCGGTCATTCTCTCCGTCATCGGGAAAAACATCCGCAACTACTCGCTGATGTCGCAAGGGTTGCTCGGCCGCATGACCGCCTATTTCGAGGAGGCGGTGGACGGTTTGCGTGTCATCAAGGGCTACAATGCGCAGGAATATGTCTCCGAACAGTTCCGAAAGGAGAATTTCCAGTTTTATCGTCTCAACAAGAAGATATTCAGAATCAAAGAGTTAGGATCTCCGCTGATTGAATTTCTCTGTATCTTTGCTGCACTAGCTGTCTCCCTTATCGGGTTGGTGGCCTTCCCAGAGAGTTTTGCGGCCAACGGCTCGCTCTTCCTACTCTACTTCGTGGTCTTCGCCCGCATGATTCCGCCCGCAAAATCGCTGGCCACCACCTATTACCAAATTCGCAAGGGATTGAGCGCCGCCTCACGCATCTATGAAGTTATCGATGCCGATGAGCAGATTAAAGACGTGGAAAACCCGACTCGTATCACTGATTTTCAGGAAAGTATAGAATTCAAGGACGTCAGTTTCTCCTATAATCAGACTGTTGGGTCGGCCGACGACTGCGAAATACTGCGACACGTCAGTTTCACGTTGCGCAAAGGCGAAACCATGGCGATTGTGGGACCGTCAGGCAGTGGAAAATCGACGTTAGTGGATTTGTTGTCAAGACTTTACGACATCCACTTCGGGGAAATCCTCATCGACGGAGTTCCCCATAATCTGTATGCCCTGCGCGACTTGCGCGACCTGTTCGGCATTGTCAGCCAGGATGTCATGCTGTTCGACGACACCGTTTACCACAACATCGTCTTCGGGGTGGAAGATGCCACAGAGGAGCAGGTTGTCGCTGCCGCGAAGATGGCACAAGCCCACGGGTTCATCATGGAGTTGGAGAACGGCTATCAGACGATGGTCGGCAACCGCGGCACGCGACTTTCCGGCGGCCAGCGGCAACGCATCAGCATCGCCCGCGCCCTCCTCCGCAACCCGCAGGTCCTCATCCTCGACGAAGCAACCTCCGCCCTCGACAATGAATCGGAGCTCCTTTTCCAAGAGGCGCTGATGCCTTATATACGGCAACACACTGGTATCATTATCGCCCACAGACTCAGCACGATACGCTTCGCCGACAAGATTCTTTTCCTCAAGGAAGGACAAGTTGTGGAAATCGGTTCCCACGACGAACTGATGGCGAAAAAAGGAGATTATTACCGCTTTTACACCGCCCAGCAGATGTCCGAATAACACACAATCCGCTGTTAAAAAAGAATTTCCGATTTCAAGAATTCCGCCCGGAATAACGCTATATTTGCAGTTTACATATAATATTGAATAACTATGTATAAGATTGCAGTAATAGCGGGCGGAGACTCGGGCGAATATGAGGTCTCCTTGAGGTCGGGCGACAACATTTTCCAACAGCTGGACAAGTCGCTTTTTGAACCGTATCTCATTCATTTCAAGGGTCATGACTGGCACTACACGGCTCCTGACGGGCGGATTTTCCAGATTGACAAGAACGATTTCTCGCTGACGATAGACGGCAGGAAAATCACCTTCGACCTTGCGTTCATCGCCATCCACGGCACGCCCGGCGAGAACGGCAAATTGCAGAGCTATTTCGAGATGGTCGGACAACGCTATATCGGCTGCGGCAGTTTTCCCTCCGCACTGACTTTCAACAAGTTCTACTGCAATTTAGCCGTTGCACAGCTTGGCATCCCCATCGCTCCGTCGCTGCACTTCTACACCGGCGACCCCATCGATGTGGAACGCATCGAGGAGGTTTGCGGCTACCCGTGCTTCGTGAAATCCTGCAACTCCGGATCCAGCGTGGGCGTGACAAAAGTGCATGGACGCGAAGAACTGGAAAAAGCCTTCACGGAAGCGCTGAAATATGACAACCAACTGATTGTGGAGAAGATGATACACGGTCGTGAGCTGGCCTGCGGTGTCACCACCGCTTACGGCGGGGTGCAGATGGTCGCCATCACCGAGATTGTCGCCCACAACGAATTCTACGACTACGACGCCAAATACACCGATGTCGGGCACAGCCTCATCACGCCCGCCGACATCGCCCCCGACATGCAGGAGCTCGTGCGACAATACTCCGAAACCGTCTTCCGCCAACTCGACTGCAAGGGCATCGTGCGCGTAGACTTCATCCTCGACGAAGAAGCGAGAATCCCTTACTTCTTGGAAGTCAACACGGTACCTGGCCAAACAGCCATGAGCATCATCCCGGCGCAGTTGAAAAGCCAAGGACTGGATGTTAAACAATTCTACACGAAATTGGTCGAAGAAGGACTGAAATAGTTAGCAGTTAGCAGTTAGTAGTTAGCAGTTTTCCTTGAGCAGCCCCGGTAGGGGCAAGAGCTCGGTAGCCCAGGGTAAGTCGCAAGCCGCAGCCCTGGGGTCGAAAAAGACGAAAAGTAATACAATGATATACAGCAAGATAAAAACAACAATGTGCATCGCCATCGCCTTGGCCGTTGGAGTAGCTGGGCACGCCCAGTACAACGAGCAGGACATCCGCAATTACATTGACCAATATGCCGATGTAGCGGTGCAGAAGATGCACGAATACAAGATTCCGGCGAGCATCACCGTGGCGCAGGGCATCTTCGAAAGCGCTTGCGGCAAGAGCCGTCTTGCCGTGGAAGGCAACAACCACTTCGGCATCAAATGCCACACCGAGTGGACTGGCGACACCATCCTCATCGACGATGATGAATTACAGGAATGTTTTCGCAAATACTCCTCAGTATCAGAATCTTACAACGACCATTCGCTCTTCTTGACCACCCGGAAACGCTACTCCAACCTCTTCCAACTGGACATCATGGATTACAAAGCGTGGGCGCGGACGTTGAAGCAGGACGGCTATGCCACCAACCCGCAGTATGCCGACCGGCTCATCAGCCTAATCGAGCGGTTCAACATCGCAGCATTGGACACTCTCTACCAGCAGCAATACGGCTCAGGGACAATCACTTCGTCGCAACAAAAACCGCAGACGCAGGCCCCGGCCCCGAAACCTGCTGAGCAGTCCGGCAATCCTGCCACGACCGACAAGCAAGGCAAGAGAGTGTTCACCGCCATCGGCAGCGAATATCCATCCGACCAAAGCCCGTTCACCTACCGGAAGGTCTTCAAAAACAACAACACATACTTTGTAATTGCCGAGAAAGGCGACACTTACGAGAAAATCGCGCAGGATATCCTGGTGATGTCCGACAACCTGCGGAAGTTCAACGACGCGGGTCCCAATGACGAGCCGATGGAGAATGAGATCGTGTACGTGGAGGCGAAAGCCCGCGGGAACGCCATGCGCGTACACACCGTGCAGACGGGCGAAACCCTCCGCTACATTTCGCAACGCTATGGGGTTCAACTTCGCTATATACTGAAATACAACATGTTGGATGAAAATTCCGTTATTCATCCCGGAGATCAGATTTTATTAAGACGATAAATTATTAGAACGATGAAAAAAATATTCACATTGGCAATGGCATTATGCCTGGCGGTCGTCGGATTTTCGCAATACACGATGGAAGATCGCATTTACGACTATATTGATGATTACAAGGATCTTGCAATGCAGGAGATGGAACTTTACGGGGTGCCCGCGAGCATTACGCTGGCGCAGGCCATCTATGCATCGCAAGCCGGTACCAACGACCTGGTACGCGAATGTCACAACCATTTCGCCATCATGTGCCACACGCAGGAATGGAAAGGCGAAACGTACTATCGCCCAGCCGATAAGAAACAGGAGAACTGCTACCGGAAGTATGCCACTGACGCGGAATCCTACCGCGACCACTCGCTCTTCCTCTCCACCCGCAGCCGCTACGTGAAGCTCTTCTACTACCCCATCACCGACTACCGTTCCTGGGCCACCGGCCTCCTTGAAGCGGGTTTCTCTGGCAACCCGAAATATGCCGACACGCTGATTTCCATCATCGAGAAATACTATCTGATGCACTACGACCGCAAGGTGGCGCAGAAACTGGGGGACACCTCAGCGCTTCGGGCGATGCAGAAACCGCAACCCGAGCGTACCACCACCCCAACCAGCACAGTGGCTGCAAAACCGGCCGTAACGACGACGGAACCTACACCCGTTGCAAAGCAGGAAGAACCGAAACAGCCTGTGACTCAGCCGAAAACGGAAACGGCACAACCGAAAGTAGAGACCACACAGCCAAAAGCGGAAACCACCCAACCAAAAACAGAGACCACCCTACCGAAAGCGGAGACTACAAAGCCTAAGACAGAGACTAGCAAGTCCTCCGTGAAGTCCGACACCATGGTAGTGAACGGCATCGAGGTGATTGTGGAAAAGCCCGAGAAGAAAAAGGCCGAAGCACAACCGCAAGAAACAAAGAAAACCGGAACGGATGCAGAACCCCAGCCTAAAACTCCGCAGCCCGAAAAGGTGAACGGACTGAACGTCTTCGTGCTGGATCCTTATACAATTCCTTACAAGTCAGCGTATTATCCTTACACAAGCCGTCCCGTTTACGAGAACAACAAGACCAAGTTCATTCTGGCACGTGCCGGCGACACCTACCAAAAACTGGCCAACACGCTACAGCTCACCGAGAAAAACCTGCGCCTCTACAACGATGTCTATGATGGTTCGGAACCCATTGAGGATGAGGTAATTTACCTCGAACAGAAAAGCACGAAATCCTCCGTCAAATTCCATACGTTACAGGAAGGCGACACCTATCGTTACATCGCGCAACGTTACGGTATCCAGCTGAAAATCCTCATCAAGCGGAACAGCGGCAATATCAACAGCTACGGCGTGGGCGACCAGATTTGTATTGGTTGTAATTAACAGAGAATGCCAAAATCCTTCTATCATTTTAACCCGAAAACGCTGACCTACGAGAAGGTCAAGCTCAGCTTCAAACACCTGTTCAAGCGTATCGCGTGGGTGTTTGCGAGCGGTGTGGCCTTTGCGCTTGTCTTCGTCTGGATTGCCTTCTACTTCATTGATTCACCGAAAGTTAAAATTCTCGAAAAGGAAAACAACGAACTAAAGGACGAAGTCGAGTACCTGAGTGCGCGCATCGACGTGATGTCGCAGGTGCTGGCCGACATAGAGGACCGCGACGACAACGTCTACCGCAACGTGTTCGAGGCCGATCCGGTGCCCGCAAGCGAACGCTACCCGCTGCTCATCGAAGACACGCGTTTTGACAGTCTCTCCCGTTCCGAAGCCAACACGCTGCTGAAGGTCGCCAACAAGAAAGCCGACCAGCTGACAGTGCGGCTCGCGGTGCAGACACGCTCGTTAGACACGCTGGAAAAAATCGCCAACTCCAAAGCGGAGATGCTCGCCGCCATCCCCGCCATCCGCCCGCTGAAAAACATGTTCACCATCACTTCTGGTTTCGGACGGCGTTACCACCCAGTACTCAAGACGTTACGCAACCATACCGGCATCGACATCGCTGCCCCGAAAGGCACGCCCATCTACGCCACCGCCGACGGCACCGTCTCCCGTGAGAAGCCCGGTTCCGGCTACGGCATCTGCGTGGTGCTGAACCACGGCTACTCTTACAAGACCCTCTACGCCCACATGTCGAAGGCCGCCGTGAAACCCGGACAGAAGGTAAAACGCGGACAACTCATTGGTTATGTGGGTTCTACGGGCATGTCTTCCGGCTCTCACCTGCATTATGAGGTCATCAAGAATGGCCAGCCGGTGAATCCGATCTACTACTTCTACATCGACATCACCCCCGAGGAGTACAACTCACTGTTGGAATCCTCTAAGAAGGTTAACCAGGCGTTATCGTAAAGTGGCTCGCCTCGCACGCGCACGCTTTCCCGCAAAGGCTCCAAGAACAAAAGAAAGAGGCGATAACTCCTTGCAAAAACACGTCAGGCCTTTGGGCAAACTTGCACAAGAGCCTCGAAAATATTGCAAAAACAGAAATTAATTTTAACAATCAATTGTTAAATTATTGAGCGACAAAATTGCAATACGTTGAAATATAGTAAAATAAAAAAATCCAAAAAACCTTAACAAGGGATTGTTTTTGTTGTATATTTGCAGCGTTAATTTTTTAATCGTGAAGATATGGAAAAGAAAGATCCCATTGAAGAGGCCCGCAGGTATGTCGCCAATGCGGAGGAGGTCATCAAGAAGGCAAACTATGACCCAGAACTGAAAAGCTACACCGACAGCAAATATGTCAAGGCGGCCGGCGACTATCTTTGGAAAGGCTGTCTGATCGCCCTTGACGCAGCATTACACGTACGCAAGGGCAAGGGCCGCCCGTCCATAGAGAAATACAAGGAGGCCGCCGGCAAGCGCGACCGCAAGCTGCTTAATTCCGTAAACATTGGCTACGACACCATGCATTTGCACATGGGTTACGACGGTACGAGAAACAAGAAAACATGTGATTCCGGCTTCGAATATGCCAACGCCATCATCAACCACTGCGCCAAACTGATGCCGGAGCCGGTGTGTGCGTGAGGGTGCCCTCTGATGCCGCAACGATGTGGGGCTGCCGCATTGCGACTACACAGGACCTACACAGGAGTTACACAAGAGGAACAAACTTACCGAACCTACCCGAAATATTCGTACTTTTGCGCTTCCGTATGAACCCCAAGACTACATCCTGAAATGCAGTACGATTACCACCGTGTGAAAAAGTTTGTCGCAACAGCCGCTTTGGTGCTGTTGTTCACCGCTCTCTTGCCTTCCTGCAAGACCAAGTTCGACCATCCCGACAAGCAGATTTTCCACTATAATGAATCCTCCGGCATTCTGAGTCTGGATCCGGCATTCTCGTCCGGACAATCCACGATATGGCCGTGCAACCAGCTCTACAACGGGCTGGTGGATATGGACGACCAGCTGCGGGTGGTGCCCGCCATCGCCAAAAGCTGGACCATTTCGGAGGACGGGAAAACCTACACCTTCATCCTTCGCAACGATGTGCAGTTCCACCAGACGGAGTTTTTCCCATTTGACAAGCCGCGATATGTCACAGCAGAGGATTTCGTCTACAGTTTGGGGCGGATTCTCAACCCCGAAGTGGCTTCGCCCGGCGCCTGGATTTTCCAGAAGGTGAAACGTAACTCCGACGGTTCTCCAGCTTTCAAGGCATTGAATGACACGACTTTCCAAATCGAACTTTCGGAACCATTCCCTCCATTCCTCGGCATCCTGACAATGAAATACTGTTCCGTGGTGCCGCACGAGGTGGTAGAGCGTTACGGGAAGGATTTCCGCAAGTACCCCGTCGGCACAGGGCCATTCCAGATGCAACTGTGGGAAGAGGGTGTGAAGCTGGTGATGCGCAAAAACCCGAACTATTTCGAGACAGACTCCGCAGGCAATCGACTGCCCTATATTGACGCAGTTGCGGTGTCGTTTATTGTGGACAAACAGTCTGTGTTCATGGAGTTTATGAAGGGATCTCTGGACTTCATGTCGGGTGTGGACCCGAGCTACAAGGATGCGCTGCTGACCAAAGACGGGCGGCTGAATCCCGAATATGCGGACAAGATCGAGCTCATCACCGGGCCCTATCTCAACACCGAGTACTTAGGGTTCAACCTGAAGCCGACGAATAAATCCAATCCGCTGTTAGACAGGCGGATACGACAAGCCATCAATTACGGTTTCGACCGCGAAAAGATGATGAAGTACCTGCGCAACAATATGGGATATGCTGGCGACGGCGGGTTCGTGCCGCGTGGAATGCCGTCCTATAACCCCGAACGCACCGGCGGATACAGCTATAACCCGCAGAAAGCCTTGCAATTACTGGCAGAAGCGGGGTATCCCAACGGGAAAGGACTTCCGCCCATCACGCTCACCGTTTCGGCACAGTACGCTGACCTTTGCCAGTATATCCAGCACGAGTTGGGGGAGATTGGCATCACGCTGAACCTTGACATCGCGCAGCCGGCCCAGCAACGAGAGATGATGCGCAGTTATCAACTGCCGTTCTTCCGTGGCTCCTGGATCTGCGACTACCCCGACGCCGAAAACCAGATGTCGCTTTTCTACTCCAAAAACCTGCAACCTAACGGCTCCAACTACACACACTACGTAAACTCGAAGTTCGACCAACTATACGAAAAATCGCAACGTTGCACAGATGATTCCATTCGCACAGAATATTACATCCAGATGGACTCATTGTTGGTAGCCGACGCCCCGTTTGTCGTCTTGTATTACGACAAAGTGGCCCGCTTCGTACAGAAAAATGTCGAAGGCTTAGGCGTGAATCCCGTGAATATGCTGGATTTGCGGCGGGTCAAACTCCGCTAACAGGTACCAAACTTGAATTTCGTGTGACTGCGGTACGTTTCTCCGGGCCGCAAAAACGCATCCGACTCCGGCCAATGCTGGTTCGGGGAATCGGGGAATTTTTGCGTTTCGAGGCAGACAGCGGCGCGCTGGCGATAGACTACCCCACCCTTTCCGACTACTGTGCTGTTAAGAAAGTTACCAGTATAGACCTGCATTCCCGGTTCAGTGGTGTAAACCTCTAACACGATGCCGGTTACGGGACTCTCCAATCGGGCGCACGGACGGGAATCATCGCCTTTGGTGTTCAGCACCCAGTTGTGGTCGTAGCCACGACCGATGCGCAGCTGTTCAAAATCGGCGGTAATGTCGCGACCGATCGGTTTCGCCTGCCGGAAATCCATCGGGGTGTCCTCCACGGAAGCCAACTCGCCCGTGGGGATAAAGGTCTCCCCAATAGGTGTGTAGCGGTCGGCGTCGATGGTCAGCAGGTGGTTGAGGATGTCGGTGGAAGCGTCCCCATTGAGGTTGAAGTAACTGTGGTTGGTCATGTTGATGACCGTTGGCTCGTCCGTAACCGCCTCATACTGAACATCCAACGCATTATCATCCGTGAGCGTGTAGATGACACGTGCGCACACGTTGCCAGGGAATCCGCTGTCGCCGTCTTCGCTGATGAGGCTCAACACCAACCGGCTATCACCCACAGACTCCACATTGAACATCCGGTACTGCCAGCCGTCTGGACCGCCGTGCAGACAATTCTTACCGTCGTTCTGCGGTAGCTGATACGTACGGCCATCAATCGTTATCTGTCCGTTGTTCAGGCGGTTAGCGTACCTTCCAATCGCCGCCCCAAAGTCGGAGAGGTGGTTTTCCAGAAGGTAGTCCTCCACGTTTTCAAAACCGAGTACGACATCGCGCAAGACGCCGTTTTTGTCGGGAACAACGAGCGACACAACACGGCCGCCAAGGTTGGTGATTTCCGCGGTCATACCGTGGGAGTTGCGCAGGGTAAAAAGGGATAAGTTACTGTTCATTTGAAATCTTTTTACGACCGCAAAAATAGTCTTTTTTAAGGAATAGTAGCGTGTCTCCGACACGCAGCCTTGCGCGTCGTTGTCCGCTCACCCCACACGGCACTCACTCCGTTCGTTTCGTGTGGGGTTATTAAAATTTCGTGCCTTCGGCACGCTGTGTAACCGCCAAATTCAGCAACAACTTGTTTTAAAAACGTAACTTGTTGAAAATCAGTAATAGGATTTAAAAGTCGCCCGAAAAAGTGTATTTTACAGCCAATGCAGTAAGAACCTTTTCACTGAAAACTCTCCACCAGCAGTTCCCGCACCCGCTCGACAACATACGTCTGCTGCTCCTTGTTTAGACGGAATCCGCACCGGATCCTTTTTGTCTTGCCGTCAGCGGTCCTGTAGGTGATACAGACTTTCGGATCCTGTGTGGGAAGCAGGATGCAGATCAACGGTTCTTCGTAGGGCTCAACCTTGGTGACACACTCCCAAGGAATCACGACCTCCCGCCGCAAAGCTTTCTTTTGCTGGATGTAAATGGCTGAATCCGAATAACATATCGTTTCTCCACCGAAAACAAACCAGTAGATTTTGATTAGCAGGACAAAGCAGAGGTAAATTGGGAGAGCCGCAAGGATGAGGAAAGCGGTATAGTCTATGAATTGTTCCAGACGGTTGTCGTCCGGCCATGAATTGCGCATGGCGGCATAAAAGATGAAAATGATAAAGAGCAGTATCCCCAGCGCAATCACGCGCCCGACCGCCTCGCCCGAATCGGGCTTGTTGCGCAACATGACATGCACATCGTCAGAATATTCACCATCCTTCTTCCTATACATAACCACTCCCCTCTCTAACTACTAATTGCTAACTTCTATATAACTGCTGATATTTTTCTGTTTGTAGGAGTGTCGCCATCCTTGGCGACGTTTTCCGCGGCAAGGATGCCGCGACTACTAACTGCTAACTACTAACTGCTAACTACTAACTACTAACTGCTAACTACTAACTGCTAACTATCGAATGACCACCGCCGCTCCTCCACCCGGAGCCAGCTCTAACGTCAACTTTCCGTCTGCGGGAACAGCCATCGTTTTCTTCTGATAGTCAACACCTTTGCGCTTAGCGTTCGGCCCATCGACAAACATCGTGACGGTGCCGGAGGTGATGCCTAATGCCTTGAGATCGAGCTCGATGGTCCTAGCATCCCAGTCGGTGATGGCGCCGATGTACCAAGTGTCGCCCTTGCGCTTGGCGGAGATGATAAATTCCCCGACCTTGCCATCCAAAATGCGGGTTTCATCCCACACGGTGGGCACTTTGGCGATGAAATCGGTGCATTCCGGCTCTTGCATGTAGGCTGTGGGCGCGTCGCAGAGCATCGCAAAAGGTGCGTCAAAAATCACGTACTCAGCCAATTGACGGCAGCGCGTGCCCTGACTCATCGGCTCGTTCCAACTCGGGAAATAGCACCAGTAGGCGGCGTTGCGCATGGCGCCCTGCGTGAAGTCCATCGGACCGGCCAACATCCGGATAAATGGAATGGTGACCTCATACTTCACCATATCCGTCTTGCTATCGACCCACTTGCACTGCTCCAACCCGAACACACCCTCGTAGTTCAGCACATTCGGGTAGGTGCGGCTCAGGCCCGTGGGTTTGTACGCCCCGTGGAAGTCGATGAAGAGGTGATATTTGGCGGCCATAGCGGCCATCCGTTCGTAGAAGTTCACCACAATCTGGTCGTCGCGGTCCATGAAATCGACTTTGAAGCCCTTCACGCCCATCTCGGAATAGTGCTTGCAGACGCGCTCCATCTCCTTGTCCATGGCCGCGTAACCCGCCCACAACACAATGCCAACTCCCTTTGATTCAGCGTATTTCACCAACATCGGCAGGTCGATTTCGGGCACCACTTGGAAAAGGTCTGCTTGCTTGTTGACCGCCCAACCTTCGTCCAAAATCACGTATTCAATACCCTTATCGGCGGCAAAGTCAATATAGTATTTGTAGGTCTCATTGTTGATGCCCGCTTTGAAATCCACACCCCAGATATTCCAATTGTTCCACCAATCCCAAGCCACCTTGCCGGGCTTAATCCACGAAATATCAGCCACTTTGCTCGGCTCAGAAAGCAGATAGACAAGGTCGTTGTCCGCCAAATCTTTGTCTTCCGTGGTGATGGCAATCACGCGCCACGGAAATGCTCTTGTGCCGGCCGTTTTGGCGATGTAGTTCTCGCGTTCTTTCACGACATACTGCAGGTTGTTGTGTCCTCCCTGCTCCCAGGTTTTCGGCAGCGGCGCGAAGTAACCGATCATTGAATTGCCATTTGTATGTTTGAGATACATGCCGGGATAGTCGTGCAGGTCGGCCTCGGTGATGACGGCCATGCGGGATTTCAAACCATTGAAATATTTATCAAAAGATTGATAGGTCTGTGTTACCAACATAGGCAGGAAAGAAAGTCTGTCGTCAGCCATATCGCGGAGAAACGTATCCACGTAGGTGTTTTCAAAAGAGGTACAGTATTGTTCGGAGAAGTCCCCGCCGATAGCAGGTTTGCGATTCACATACGGGATGAAAGCTTCTGTGCCATTGCGTTCACCCATTGAAGATCCTTCCGAAAAGTTGAATTCTGCCATTTCGTGCTTAATGACCAGCGTGTCTTTCATTTTCGTCACAAAACGGTAAGCTATGCCAGAATTATAAGCTCGGAATACTACTTGATAGTTTCCTTTAAAGCTGATAGTCAATTCATTGTAGTTGTCTGTGATTTCCGCTTTGCGATAAAAGGGTGAAGCCACTTTCTGATTCACGGTTCGCTTTTCGGTCTTTGTAACTTTGGGATTACGCCCTAATACGGTACCATCTCCCAATTCCAGCCCTATGTTGGACGGATTCAAGAACGGTTCGTTTGGCTGATCAGCCGTGAAAACGGAATATTGCAACTGTCCCGAAGTACCATCAATCTTGACAAGCAGTTTGCCATTGGGAGAGGTTAATTCTTCTTTTTGTGCGGAAACAGTCATCAATAGGCCGCAAAACAATAAAAAAAGGAGGTGTTTTTTCATAATGTGTGGTTTATATGGTGTGAGATACGGTAATCTCCTGTAGAGACGCACGGCCGTGCGTCTCTACAACGGAACATTCAGGTTAGTATTCAAACGGTGAATCGAACGTGGCGAACGCCTCGCCACACATATCTTTCTCCGAGGTAATCGGATTCTCCACCTGCCAGTCGATGCTCAAATCCTTGTCATTAAATAGGATACAACCTTCGGAGGCCTTGTTGTAAAAGTTCGAGCACTTGTAGGCGAAGACGGTGTCGTCTTCCAAGGCAGCGAAGCCGTGCGCGAAGCCGGCAGGCAGGTAGAACTGGCGGAAATTCTCGGCGGTGAGCAGCACGCTCACGTATTTTCCGTAAGTCGGACTGCCCTTGCGGATATCCACGGCAAAATCAAGGCACGCGCCGCGCAGCACACGCACGAGCTTGGCCTGCGCGTAAGGCGGTTTCTGGAAATGCAACCCACGCACCACACCCTTCTGCGAGCACGACTGGTTGTCCTGCACGAAATCGTCTTTGATACCTAACTCTTTGAATCTTTGCTCGTTATAACTTTCGAAAAAATAACCGCGGTCGTCTTTGAAAACTGTCGGTTCGATGATTAATAATCCTTCAATGGGGGTTTTGATTATTTCCATTATTCGTTATTATTACTGTTTTATTTTTGCAGGGGCTTACGCCGCCTGCCTATATGGTGTCGGGCCTACAGCCCTCTTGGAAAAAGTCCAAATATTATCATTTTCTCACATACAACTCGATACCCCAAACTGCTAACTACTAACTGCTAACTAACATTAATCTTCCGAGTTGTCCGCGATAAACGTCTGATACTCAGATAGAAACTTCGCCTTGGAAACAAAGCCGATGTATTTGCGGTCGCGGGTTATGACAGGCATGTTGAAGTTACCTGTGCGCTTGAACTTTTCAAGCACGGTGGCAGCGGTGTCATCGTCATAGATAAACTCCTCGGGCTCAATCATCAGGTCCTCGACGTGCAGTTTGTCGTAAAGTTCCTGCTTGAAAATGACATCACGGTGGTCATCCATCACGAGCAACCCTGAGAAAAGGTTGTTCTCGTCAATGACCACGAAGAGATTGCGTTTGCACTGGGCAATGACATCGGTGTAGGTGCGCAGGGTGCTGCGGACGGGAATAGTAAGGATGTTGGTGTCGATAGTCTGGTGCCACGGCAACTTGCGCAGCGCATATTTGTCTTTGTTGTGGGTGCGGAGGTTGTCCTTCTCGGCCAAAGGTTGCGTATAGACGGAGTATTTCTCAAATGGATTCACGCAGAGATAGGAGCAGGCGGCGGTGACCATCAGAGGGATGAGCAGTGTGTAACCCGTTGAGGATTCAGCGATTAGGAACATCGCCGTGAGGGGTGCCTGCATCACGCCCGTCATCACACCGGCCATGCCCGCAAGGATGAAGTTGGCGTAAGGCAGGTCTATGCCGAGGAAAACGTGTGAAACATGCGCCACCAGGAAACCGGTGAACGCGCCGATGAAGAGCGTCGGGGCAAAGACACCGCCCACGCCGCCCGCCGTCGTGGTGAACGTGGTGGCGAAGACCTTCAGCAGGATGATGGCCGCGACCGCGAGAATCAGCAACCCTTCATGTCCCATCAGCCCAAAGAGCGGCGAATTGTTGAACATCGACTCCCACTGTCCATTCAGCAGGTCGTTGACATTGTTGTAACCTTCGCCATAGAATACCGGAAAGAGGAAGATGAGCGCACTGAGGGCCAAACCGCCAATCAATGCCCTGACATACACCCTTTTGATCTTGCGCATCCACTTCTCAATCCATCGAGAGGTGCGCAGGAAATAGACCGAAATGAGACCGGTGAGGACACCGAGGATGATGTAGAACGGGATATTGCCGACAGAAAATCCTTGTGTCGTGTCAACGGTGAACATCACGTCGTGACCGAGAAAGAGAACGGACATGACGGTGCCTGTGGCGGCGGAAAGCAACAGCGGCAGAAGGGCGCTACCGGTAAGATCAAGCATCAAGACCTCGAAGGTGAAAACCAGCGCGGCGATGGGAGCCTTGAAGATGGCGGCCATGGCGGCAGTGGAGCCACAGGCCAGCAACAGCGTGGTCTGCCGCGTGTTAAGCTGGAAAAACCGTGCCAAGTTCGAACCAATGGCACTGCCCGTGAGCACAATGGGCGCCTCCAATCCCACAGAACCACCAAACCCGACCGTGATCGCGCTCGACACCATCGAGGAATAGACATTATGGAACCGCAACATGCCATCGCTCTTGCAAATCGACTTCAGCACAATGCTCACGCCATGGCTCAGGTTATCGCGCACTACGCCCCGAACGAACAAAAGCGTGAGAAAAATGCCGATAGGCGGGAAAATCAAGTAGAGATAGTTGACGCTTGCCGCCGGGAACGCCTGGCTCAGCAACCGGGTAGTGAAGTGCAGCAGGTTCTTGATGACAATGGCTGCCGCAGCACCCAAAAACCCGATTACCACACTGAGTATCAGTACAGTAACCTTGTCCGTAAAGTGCTTCCTCACGAACCGCCGGAACCGTGCCACCGCATATAAAAATCTCCTATGTTTCATAGCAATTTCTCGCGGCGGCAAATGTACATAATTTTCGATACCATGCAATATATTTTGTACTTTTGCCGTTTGTTTCAAATGCTCAAGCGTTTTCCGGTCATATTGACATTGCTCCTGCTCTGCTGGACGGCGGCTTTCCCCCAAAAGAAGGCCGATTTCCGTATGTGGGAGGACAGCCTCATCCACCTGCGGAACCAAGTGATGGCCGAGCCTGACGAGACTTCCCGCCTCGCCCTCAACGAGGACTTCATGACCCTTTTGGAAGAGGTGCTTCAGATGCCCGACGCTTTCAAGTTCACCTGGGACTCGGTCGAAAACTTCAGCGTTCTGGCCTCTCCCGACAACGTTTTCAAGATTTTCACGTGGTATGTCGTCAAAAACAACTACGACATCGAGAATTTCGGCTTCATCCACGTTTACAACGAAAGCCGCAAAAAGCACGTGCTCTACCCGCTCTACGACAAGCGGCTGAACATCGACTACCCCAAAACCCTCGTCGGCAACCACAACCGCTGGTACGGCGCGGTCTATTACAAAATTATCCCTGTAAAAGACAAAAACACCACCTACTACACGCTGCTCGGTTGGAACGGAAACAATCTGTTCACCAACCAGAAACTTATTGAGATTCTGCACTTTAACAAGGACATGACCCCTATTTTCGGGGCGCGTGTCTTCAAGAACTATACCGAGAAAGTGGCGCGTGTCATCTTTGAATACTCCAAAAACGCCACTCTCTACCTCAACTACGAGAATCAGGAATACCTTGTCAGCACCGGCAAATACAACCCGAAAACGCGCGATTACGACTACAAACGGCTCCGTTGCGACATGATTATCTTTGAGGAGCTGATTCCGATGGACGAGACAATGAAGAATGTACCGGCATACATGGTGCCGGAATCCAGTCTGAACCAAGGTTTTATCGAAGAAGATGGCAAGTGGGTGTTCCAGAAGAGCGTGCGCGGCACCAACCCCGACAAGCCGCGTCCAGACTACCAACACAAAAACCGAAACTACTATTCCGTACAATAATCGAATATGTCAACATTATATCCCCTGAAATTCACGCCCGCCCTGAAGGAGAAAATCTGGGGCGGCCGCAAAATCGAAACCATCCTCAAACACAACATCGGCAAGCTGGAGAACTGCGGCGAAAGCTGGGAAATCTCCGGCCTCGTGGATGACGAATCGGTGGTCAGTAACGGCTTTCTCGCCGAGAACAACCTCAACGAACTTCTCGAAATCTACCTCACCGACCTTGTGGGCGAGAAGAACTACGAGCAATACGGACTCGGATTCCCGCTGCTCATCAAGTTTATCGACGCACAGGACAACCTCTCCGTGCAGGTGCACCCCGACGATGCGTTTGCGCAGGAGCGTTACGGGCAGAACGGCAAAACCGAGATGTGGCACGTGATTCAGGCCGACGAAGGCGCGGGGCTGTATGTCGGTTTCAACCAGAAGATTACCGCCCAGCAGTATCTGGATGCGGTGGAAAACGGCACGCTGGAACTCTTTCTCAAGTTCTACCCCGTGAAACCCGGCGACACTTTCATGATTCCCGCCGGTACGGTTCACGCCATCGGCAAGGGCGTGCTTCTGGCCGAAATCCAGCAACCCTCCGACATTACCTTCCGCATCTACGACTGGAACCGCGTGGACGCCAACGGCAACCGTCGCGAGCTGCACACGGAAGAGGCTTTCGAGGCCATCCATTCCGAAGAGAACCTGAAGGATTTCCAAGTACATTACACCCCCGAGAAGAACAAAACGATCTCGCTAGTAAAATCACCCTACTTCACCACCAATCTGCTGGAGATGGACATGCAGGTGCAGAAGTCGTTCGTCAATCTCGACTCTTTTGTCATCTATATCTGTCTGGAAGGCAGCGCGTTCCTAATCGCCGACAATGCAAAGGAACGCTTGGAAACCGGCGAGGTCGCGCTCATCCCCGCCGAAATGGAGCAGTTGCAGATTATCCCCGATAAATCCGCAAAACTTCTGGAAGTTTATTGCGTGTGAACGAAACAACAGGCATAAATCCACCAGCAAAGATAGATTGATAATCTTTTGTGTTACAGCAATATACGATTGTTCTTCCAAAAAAGTGCATCATCGGTTGGACATATCGAAAAAAAGTGTATTTTTGCCGCCGATTTGATGGGGCGTTAGCTCAGTTGGCTAGAGCGTTTGACTGGCAGTCAAGAGGTCGTGAGTTCGATTCTCATACGCTCCACAAAAAAAAGACACCTGCGATAAGTCGCGGGTGTTTTTTTATGTAGAGACGTTGCGCGCAATGTCTCTATAAATCAATAATCTTCAGTTCCGATTTTGCCCGAATTGACGGGATGTGGTTGAAGTGCCACCATTCCGACACGCAGGTGATGAAACCGCTCTCGGTCATCACCCGCCGCAGCAATTTTCTATTTGCCAGTTCCTCCTGGGTAATCAATCCGCTTGCCAAGAGCTCATCTTCGTGGTCGATGCGCGCCTCAGGGCCGAAATAGTCGTGCTTCGAGCCCATCGGCAGCGGGGTCCCGGTACTGTCCATAATCGTGATATCCACCGCCGCACCGTAGTTGTGCATCCCCCTACCCTTGGCCGGATTGGCCACGAAGGAGATGTTGGGCGTGCCCTTCACTGACTCCCACATCTCTCGCTGCACGCTCAGCGGGCGCGCGGCATCGTAGATGAGCAGCGACAGGTCGGGACGTATCGACTTCAACCGTTCCTGCGCCCTGACGAGCTTCTCCGCCATGGCAGGGATGGCAAAGGCGTGATGGATTTCGAGATAGAGAACGTGCCCGAGGAAGTTGTCCGGCGTTGCATAGACCAGCTCCACCCCGATAGTGGAATCGACCTCGGCAATGTCCACCAAACCGAAATCGAGAAGCTCCAGCTCCATTTCGGTATATTTCGGGGATTCGGGTTCGGAAACTTCGAGAAAAGTATTTGCCTCGTCGGTTTTGGGCGTTTGATTTGTCGGTGAGGAGTGGCAAGCAGATAGCAATATGGATATCGCTATGAGCACACACACCACTGCTGTCGCCTTATTTGGGGTTACCTGCACTTTGTGCGTGTTGTCTCTTCGAGACTGCTTAAGGAAAGCGTCTATCAAAAACATCGTATTTATTGGAGGATTACAACGACGGCGTTTTTCGCCGTTTGGCGCACGCCTTTCGGCAGGGTGATGGTGTATTCATCGCCCTTCTTGGAGATGGTGGCCTTTTCAGAAGTGCCGAGGATGGCGGCCTTGCCGGTCATCACCGGTTTCTCAGTGCCTTTGAAGGTGTAGGTGGCAGGAACGGCCTCATTTTCAGGGATTAGCAACAACGCATAACGTTGTCCTTCCTTGCTTTGGGTGAAACGCACCTGACCGCAGCAATAAGGCAGGCACGGACGGGTGTTGTAAATCGCCTTTCCATTGACTCTCAACCACTTGCCCATGTCCTGCAGACGTTCCACGGCAGTTTGCGGCAGCGTGCCCTCCGGTGACGGACCCACATTCAGCAAAAAGTTGCCACCCTTTGCTACGATGTCTATCAGCAAGTGTATCAGTTTGTTGGTGGATTTGTAGTGATCGGTGGCCACATAGGACCAAGAGTCGCCCATCGACATGCAAGTCTCCCACGGATAGGGCAACAGCGTGTCCGGAACCTGTTGCTCGGGAGTGCGGTAGTTCTCGTATTTGCCGTGCACACTACGGTCCACAATAATGAGGTCGGGGTTGTTAGCACGAACGTCCTTGGCCACGCGTTCCATGTCGATGTCTTGAATCCAGCCCTGGCAACCAAGCCACTCGCGGGTCTCCTCGTCTACGCTCCACTCGGGGCGCACCCAGCCGCCATCAAGCCACAGGATGTCAATATCACCGTAATTGTAGGCCAGCTCATGCAGCTGACGACGGGTAAAGTTGCAATATTTCTCCCAACGTTCGGGATGTTTCGCAGGGTCATAGTTCACGTTGCGGTCGGGGGTGGCCCACTCCGGAGCCCAATAGTCAGGACAGTGCCAGTCGGGTTTCGAAAAATAGAGCCCCGTCCAAAGACCTTCGCTGCGGAAAGCCTTCACCAACCGCCCAGTCACGTCCGCATTGGGATTGGTAGCGAACGGACAATCCTTTCCCGTGATAGAATAGTCTGTCTCCTTGGTGTTGTACATGCAGAAACCGTCGTGATGCTTGGTCGTGAACACGAAATATTTCATCCCGCAATCCTTGGCCAGCTTAGCCCATGAATCGGGGTCAAACTGCGTAGGATTGAAAGTCTTGTTAAGTGCCTGATATCGAGCCTTATAGTCGGTATAGGGTTCTCCATTCCGGTCAATCCACGGTTCGTTGCATATCGACCACGATTCCACTACGCCCCACTGTGCGTAAATGCCCCAGTGCATCATCAACCCGAATTTCAAATCCTGCCACTGGTCAATGCGGTTCAAGATGACCGGATCTGTCTCAAACTGCTGCTCGCTTTGGGCATATAAGGTTGAGAATGAACAAATTGTCCATAACAACAACGGAATGAGAAGAATTTTTTTGAACGTCATACTATTTTTGGTTTTAATTATTTCAAGTTTAGGCAAATTATTTATTACATGCCCACGCCTCCCGAATCGTTTTTTCCATCGATTCTTCATCAAAACCGACCTCTTGGTACAGATGCGGGATGTCGCCATGCGAGATGAACCGGTCGGGAAGGGCGATGTGGAACAATTTCGGGAAAGGTTCACGCGAACAGGATTCCTCGCCCGTAGAGACGTTGCGCGCAACGTCTCTACGGGCGAGGAATTCGGAAATCTCGGAAAACAGCCCACCCTTTTCGGTACCGTCCTCCACCGTAATCCACACCGGATATTTCATCGCAAAATCCTCCATCGCGCTTTCATCCAGCGGTTTAAGGAATCGTACATCGTAATGAGCCGCACGGATACCTTCTCCCTCCAAGCGTTGCAGCACATTCTCCACGGCATTGCCTAACGGTCCGAGTGTCAGCAGCAATACCTTCTCGCCCTCACGGAGCATCTGTCCCTTTCCGATGGGCAGGACCTGCGGCTCGTTATGCCAATCGATAAGGACACCGCGACCGCGCGGATAGCGGATAACGAACGGAAGTCCCTGATTCTTTGCATTTTGATACGCCGTCTGCATCAGATTACGCAGTTCGTGTTCGTTGAGCGGCGAAGCGATGATGAGATCCGGAATGCTGCGCAGGAACGCCAAATCAAAAGCGCCCTGATGTGTCGCGCCATCTTCACCCACCAAGCCGGCACGGTCAATACAGAAAATAACGGGTAACTTCTGCAATGCCACATCATGGATTACTTGGTCGTAGCCGCGCTGCAAGAACGACGAATAGATATTGCAGAACGGGATGTAACTCTCCGTGGCCAAACCCGCCGCAAAAGTCACGGCATGCTGTTCCGCAATACCCACGTCAAAGACACGTTCCGGATATTCCTTGTCCATAATGGTCAGCGAACACCCCGTGGCCATGGCCGGTGTGATACCGACCACCTTCTCATCCTTGCGGGCAAACTCCAGAATGGTATTTCCAAAAACATCCTGATATTTAGGCGGTTGCGGTTTTTCATCTGCGCGGATAATTTCGCCCGTCTCAGGATCGAACTTACCGGGAGCATGGTATTGAGTCTGGTTCTGCTCCGCTGCCTCAAGCCCCTTGCCCTTGATGGTGAGCACATGGAACAGTTTGAGGCCGGGCAGACGCTTGAGATCCTGCAGCGTCTTCACGAGATAAACCACATCATGACCGTCGGAGGGACCGAAGTAGCGGTAGCCAAGGCTTTGGAACCAGTTACTTCCGCCTAAGAGCCATCCTTTCAGGGAGTTGCCCATCTTGCTGAAGAAGTTGGTGACGCGGTTGGGATGGTTGGTTCTGAACGTGAATGCATTCCACACCTTGTTCTTAATGCGGTTATAAGCCGGTGACGCAGTGATGGAGAGTAGGTATTTACTCAGCGAGCCCGTGCTCTGGTCTATTGATATCTTGTTGTCATTGAGAATTACCAGCATGTTGACATCGCGGTAAGGAGCCTGGTTCATTGCCTCGAAGGCCATGCCTCCACCCATAGCACCGTCGCCAATGACTGCAATGTGGTTGCGACGCGTGTTCCCCGCCATCTTCGCGGCCACAGCCATGCCGAGCACGGCGGAAATCGACGTTGAAGAGTGCCCGGTGCCGAATGCATCGTATTCGCTCTCCTCGCGACGCGGAAATCCACTGATGCCGCCGTAACAGCGATTCGTGCTGAACTGCTCCTTACGACCGGTCAGAATTTTATGGCAGTAGGCCTGATGCCCCACATCCCAAATCAACCGGTCGTCGGGGGTGTCGAAAACGTAGTGGATGGCTACAGTCAACTCAACTACACCCAGACTGGAGCCGAGATGTCCAGGATGTTGCGCCGTCTGCTCAATGATGAACTGACGCAACTCGTTGCACAGCTGCGGCAACTCCTTGACCGGCAGCTTGCGCAAATCCTCAACCGAATGGATATGAGATAACAAATCGTCCATTATTTTCCAGATACTTGTTCGTAGAAGTCTTTGATTTGCTGCGCAATGATGGTGTTGTTATGATGCATCGAAATGTAATGCTGTGCGTTCTCGCTGATAATGGTGCACAGGTCGGGCATAGCCACACATTTGTTGACAATGGCAACGAACTCCTCGGGCGTGTTGGCAATGAAAAGGTGCTTACCGTCCTGCACGTCAAGGCCTTCCGCACCGATCGTGGTGGTGATAACAACGCGGCCCAAAGCCATGGCCTCCACAATCTTGATGCGGATTCCGCTGCCGGAGAGCAAAGGCACCACCATGATGTCGTAGTCAATCATGAACTCATTGGCGTTGGGCACAGAACCCGCCACCGTGACGTTCGGGTCGTGGCGGTTACAAATACGTTCAGGGATGTCATGGCCCGCCAGCGTGAAGGTCAAGTCGGGATGCGCAGCCAGGATTTCAGGCCATACCTCGTCCAAAAACCATTCGATGCCCTCCACATTCGGCGACCAGTTCATGCTGCCGAGATGGAACAGTTCCGGCCGGTCCGTAGCAATGTAGTCGTCATCCTCCATGTCATAGTCATCAACATTGATGCCGAAAGGAATCACGACACCCGGCACGTCCGGCACGGTATCGTGGAAGTACGTATAATCGGGCTCGGAAATCGACATGTAGCCGTCAACCTCGTGCAGGATTTTCCGCTCTACGCGCTTGAGTTGGTGCGCGTTGATGCGATAGGCCAGCTTCATCAACGGGTTGCGCTCGTTCTCAGAAAGACGTTCCCAAATCAGATGCTCGATATTATGCAAACGCAGGAGGATTTTCGCCTTGGAAAGCTTGCGAAGCAACGGGATATATGGCGCCATGTAGATGGATTCAACATGGATAATGTCGAAATCCTCGTTTTTGAGCACTTCCGTCAGCTTGGCAACCATATTTTTGTGATAAAACCGGCTGATTTGATAGGAATTTCCTGTAAAAAGGGTTTTCAGAGCCTCTATTTTGTGCGGAGTGGTGTCAATATAGACCGACTCGAAGCGTGTTTTCTTCAGATAGTCCTTGGAATAAGCCGTCACCACGAACGGATGCTTCGGGGTGGCCACAGCCAACACCTTCACCTCCATCCCGCTGTCCAACAGGCACTGCGTGATGTTGTGAATGGCGATGCAGCCGCCGTCGATGGCGGGCAAGGGAGTCTTATGACACAGTTGCAGTATTTTCATGTCTCTTTTTGTTGAATAGTTTTATATTTTTGAGTTTTTCCATCCATTTTGCGTAAGTGTCGGGCGAAAGCACGGCGGTGTCCATCGTGGCATGATAGGTCAGGAAAACACAGAGCGGCAGCAGTATAAACGACGACATCCAGGTGCCGAACCAGACCGGCATGACATTGCCCTTGGCAATTTTCTCGCCCATGACCGAGAATGCGAAGTAGATGACGAAGAAGATAACCGTTAGCACCAACGGGATGGCGATACCGCCCTTTCGGATGATGGAGCCAAGCGGCGCCCCGATGAAGAAGAAGAGCAGGCAGGCCACCGCAAGGCGGTATTTGCGCTGCAGCTCAATCTGATATGACCACATGTTCGACGTAAAGTAACTCGCATTCGTGTAGTTAAACTGCATGGAGTAGATAAACGATCTCGACGAGTTTTCAGCATGGTTCATGATTCGGCTCCGCAACTCCGGCGACATGGAAGCAAGATCCAACGCGCGGCCAGTGTCTATCGTCTTGAACTGCTCGTTGTTTCGGACAAAACTGTTGTAATAATAGAGATTGCCAAAGAACACGTTGGCTGTATTGTCCTCAATTTCACGGATTTGCACTTTCATGCTGTCAACTTGCGCACTCAACTGCTTATTGGTCATGGCGGAAGAGTGCCCTTCGAAAAGTTCGGCATCCGTCTGCCCCAAAGAGAAATCCGACATGTCAAAACGCTTATACTGTTTGTCGAAGCGAGCGCGCATCAGAGGAAGTTTCGAAGGTTTCCCGCGATTGGACCCCATAGAGGAGGTCTCGTCCCAGAAGGAACCGTTGTGCAGGGTGAAAATCAAATAGTGCTTGTCCGGCGTAACACTCATGGTGCCCGTCTCCGCGTATGTCACGGAGGTGTTGCCCAACCGTCGTGAATGGTCGTAAATGAGAACATCCTTCACAGTTTCGCCGTCAGACATCTTCTTGCCGACAAGAATCGAATAGTTGTCGAAACCATCGTAGAAAACGCCCTCCTCAATGTTGAGGGCTGGTTTCTGTTCCTGTATATCGAAAAGCAACATCCTGAGTTTCAAGGTGGCACGTGGTATCACCTGGTCGGAGACGAAAAACGAGAGGATGGTGATAAACACCGTGAGGATGGCCAGCGGTGTCATCATCTTACGTGTGGAGATGCCAGCCGATTTCAGCGCGACAATCTCGTAGCGCTCGCCCATGTTGCCGAATGTCATCAAAGAGGCCAGCATCACCGCCAAGGGGAATGCCATGGAACTCAAAGAAACAGCGGCATAGAACAGCAGTTTCAACATCACCGTCAACTCCAAACCTTTGCCCACAAGTTCATCCACCCACTTCCAGACAAACTGCATAAGTAGGACAAACAAGGCCACAAAGAATGTCAGGACGAAAGGTCCGAGGAAATTCTTGCAGAGGTATTTGTTGACGATTTTCACAAGAGGGGAAGATTAGTAATCTCCCAGCGTCTCAGGGAGTTGCGCGAGGGCGGCGGCAGCCTGTTCGTCGTTGGGCGGCGTGCCGTGCCACTTATGGGTGCCCATCATGAAATCCACGCCCTGACCCATCTCGGTCTTCATCAGGATGGCGATGGGTTTCTGGTTACCAGAGAGCGTCTTGGCAAGCTTCATCGTGTGGAGGATGCTCCGCATGTCGTTGCCGTTCATGTCGAAGACCATCCACTGGAAAGCCTCGAACTTGGCGCGCAGATTGCCCAAGCTCATCACTGTGTCGGTGCTGCCGTCAATCTGCTTTTTGTTATAGTCAACAGTAACAATCAGGTTGTCAACATGTTTGGAGCCTGCAAACATCAGTGCCTCCCAATTCTGTCCCTCTTCGAGTTCGCCGTCGCCGGTGAGCGTATAAACGAGGTGCTTGTCGTGGTTGGCTTTTTTGGCCAATGCCGCGCCGATGGAGACAGAAAGTCCCTGTCCGAGCGAACCAGAGGCGACACGAACGCCTGGAAGTCCCTCAACGGGTGTGGGGTGGCCTTGCAGACGCGTGCCGAGTTTGCGGAACGTGGCCAGCTCCGACACGGGGAAGAATCCCCTGCGGGCCATCACACTGTAGAGCACCGGACTGATGTGGCCGTTGGAGAGGAAAAACATGTCCTCGCCGACACCCTCACGAGTAAAATGCTCCGGGTCAATGTCCATCACCTCGAAATAGAGAGCCGTCATAAAGTCGGCGCATCCCAACGAGCCGCCCGGATGCCCGGACTTAGCCCCGTGGACCATGCGGATGATGTCTCTGCGCACTTGCGCCGCAACCTCTTGTAACTTGTTGATTTCCATAATAATATATAGTTATCGTTTTGAATATTGGCTGTTTTGAACCATTCCTATAAGAATGGCGCAAAGGTACAATTTTTTTCGGTTGTCAGCGACTTATACAAATACTCCTGGAGCACTACAAAATACGTTTCAGAAATAGCGTCATCACCTTCGGCATCGGGTAGTTCACAATGTCATCGAAAGCAATAATCTGCTGGTTTTGTGATGGTTCTGGCAGCTTCTCCACATTCCTGATGAAGAACTCCGCGTGGATGACCTGATGCGAGAGCACCTCCCGAATGGCATAATACGGCGTCTCCGATGTGGTCTCTCCGTCCTTTTCGACCAAAGGGAACTGGTACATATTCCGCCAGATGTCCATGCCCGTCCTCTTCTCGATAATAGTTTGGTTGTCAGAAAGATACATCGTATAATGAAAATAGCGGTGTTTGAGCTCGGCCTTTTTCTTTTTAACGGGAAGTATGTCTACGAGATGGTTGCTCAATGCATAACAATCTGATTTGAAGGGACATTCACTGCAAAGCGGATTACGAGGAGTACAGTGGGTAGCCCCAAAATCCATAGCCGCCTGATTGAAGATACCAGGTTGTTTGTGGTCGATCTTCGCCTCGCAAATTTTTGTAATTTTCTGTACTACAACTGGTTGCGACACATCCTCGCATACACCGAAGATCCGACTGACAATGCGTATCACGTTCCCATCCACGGCGGGATAAGGCAGCCCAAAAGCAATGGAGGCAATAGCGGCAGCGGTGTATTTTCCTATCCCCTTCAGCGACAGTATCTTATCGTATTCATTAGGAAATCGGCCATGGTGCTCCGCCATAATCTCGCGGGCGGCGGCGTGCATGTTACGGGCACGCGAGTAGTAGCCGAGCCCCTGCCATACTTTCAGCACTCTCTCCTCGTCAGCCTCCGCCAACGCCTTGACAGTCGGGAAGTTATCGAGGAAACGGAGATAGTAATCCCAACCCTGCTGCACACGGGTCTGCTGCAGGATGATTTCGGAAACCCAAATTCGGTAAGGGTCAGTTTCGCCGCGCCAAGGCAGGTCGCGCTTGTGGTCCTCAAACCACGAAATCAGCGTGTCGGCAAAAGCGGCCATTAGTTGCCCTGTATCAATTTGAAGAGCTGGTCCAGATTGGGCGTGAGGATGATTTCCGTGCGGCGGTTCTTGGCACGCGCCTCGGCTGTATTTTCCTCATCCAAAGGCAGATACTCGCTTCTGCCGGAAGCTGACAACCGAACGGGCTCGATATTGCCATTCTGCAACAGCGCCTTCACCACGGAGGTGGCACGCATCACGCTCAAATCCCAGTTGTCCTTGATTTGGCCGCTGCCGCGATAGGGCACATTGTCGGTGTGTCCCTCAATGAGCACGGTAATATCCGGCTCATTCTCAAGCACTTTCGCCAATTGCTTGATGGCGTTGAGACCCCGGTCGTTAAGATCCCAGCTGCCCGAGGCAAACAGCAATTTGTCATCCATGGAGACGTACACCTTGCCATCTTTCTCGTACACATTGAGACCGCTGCCCTCGAAACCTTTCAACGCATTGAGGACTTTTTCTTTCAAGGCCTTCACCTCGGCGTCTTTCTGCGCCAAGATTGCCTGCATTTCATTGATACGCTGCTCTTTAAGCATGAGTTCAACACGTGCTTTCGCGAGAGAATCCTGCTGGATGTTGAGCATCTTCTCTTTCTGTGCGAGCTCGTCTTTGTATTTGTCGCGGTCACCGATGAGGTCGTTGATAGTGCTCTGGTTGGTGGAGGAGACATCCGCGAAGTTCCGCAACAACTCGTCGTACTCCTTCTGTGCCTTCTCATATTCCATCTCGCACGTACGGGCCTTGCGGTAAAGCCGCACCGTATCGGCGGTGAGCTTCTCGGCCGCAGCCGTAAGCGAAGCCAACTGGTCGGCCAAGCTTTTCTTCGCTTCCTGACAATTATTGTTCTCAGAAGTCAGATACGCCACTTCATCCTGAGAACGCTGGTACTTGTTCTCCAATTCGGCATATTGCTGCTTGGTCACGCAACCGGCAAGAGCCGCCGTCACGATCAGCACGGCCATCACTTTTTTGATTGTATTTTTCATCTTTCGGACTATTATTTGCTATAAACTGCAAAAATACGGCATAAAACGTTGCCTTTTCTTCAAAATAAAGAAAGATATAAACAACGGATTTTGGATAAAAATCAGAGCGGCTCGACCGTCGTCATCGGCACTTTTTTCAAGGCCTCAGTGATGCGGTCGGCCTCGCGCTGACGCACGGAAATGGTGTAGATGCACTGCATATAGCTCTGCCTGTCAAGTACTTGTACTTCAGGATCTTTCAAAATCTGCATGATATCGTTCATCTTCACGTACTCGAACGTCACGCGGAAGGACTCCTGCACAGTGCGCTCCTCAATGACGGCCGCGTCCAATGCTTCGCGAGCGGCCACCTTATAGGCGTTTTGCAATCCGCTGACACCCAGCTTTATACCACCAAAATAACGGACTACAATCACCAGCGTGTTAGTGAGGTCCTTTGACAGAAGCTGTCCGTAAATCGGACGTCCCGCTGTGCCAGAGGGCTCACCATTATCGTTCATGCGGTAGGCATCCTTGTGCGCCCCGAGGATGTAGGCATAGCAATGGTGCCGCGCATCCCAGTGCTTCTTTTGAATTTCAGCAAGACGTTGCTTCACATCCTGCTCACTCTGCACTGGAAAGGCGTAAGCCAAGAACTTGCTACGCTTCTCGCTGTAGCTGCCTTCAGCCGGTTTTGCGATGGTCTTATAGCTGTCTTCGAACATAAATCAGCTGATTATCGTCAATATTCACCGTTTTTTCAGGAATTCCGGGCAATTTCGGAGCCTTCAATCCCCTGCCCCACGTCTGGCCACCCACCAAAATCCGCGCCTCATCCCACAAATCTGACTCCAAAAACCGATCCAACGTTTTTCTTCCTCCTTCTATGATAACAGATTGTATATTAAGATGATACATTTGATTCAACGCCTCTTGTACATTTTCGGGAACTGGCGTATACGGCAATTCCGAAAGCACCTCGTCGCCGCGCTGCATCACGAACCGCTGCGGATTCTTGCCCGGATATTCGCGCGTGGTGAGCTGCGGACGGTCGTTGGCCATTGTGCGCCAACCAACCAGTATCGCATCCTCCTCGCTCCGCCATTTGTGGGCAAGCACTTTCAGCGCGTAATTCGTTATCCAATAAGATGTTGCCTTGTCATCACTGCGGTCGATGTCCATGTAGCCGTCACGGGTCTGCGCCCACTTGAGGATAACATAAGGGCGATGCTGCCGATGAAACGTGAAGAACCGCTTGTTGAGCTCCTCACACGCATCGCGGCAGACGTTTTCGACAACCTCCACGCCTGCGTCTCGCAGTTTGCGCACGCCCGCACCGTTCACTTTGTCATGATAGTCGATGGAACCGATGACCACCTTGGGTATTCCGTAGCGGATAATGGCGTCAGCGCACGGCGGTGTCTTCCCGAAATGGGCACACGGCTCAAGGTTGACGTACAGTGTACTCTCTTTTAGTAACGCCTTGTCCTTCACAGAGTTGATAGCATTCACCTCCGCGTGGGCCTCACCGCAACGATGGTGGTAACCTTCGCCGATAATCTCGCCATCACGCACTATGACAGACCCTACCATCGGGTTAGGACTCGTGCTGCCCAGACCCAGCGCGGCGAGCTGTAAGCAACGTTGCATGTACCCTTCGTCCGTCATCGGCTATTTCTGCTTCAGGAAATTCGACAGCGGTTGGTTCTGCCGGTCGAAATGGTAGTACTGGCACTGCACCAGATCTTTCGTATTGCCATTGAGAACGGCGTAAAACTTGTCGCGGTTATACGGCTCTTCCTGCACGCGGTCCTCTCCACCGAGAATCGCATCCAAATAATAAGGATCTGGCTCCAGCTTGCGATACATGTCCAAGGTCGTCGTCTCCCCGTTTACATCCGTTAACGTTATGGTTTTGAAGTGGTTATAACGCAAAATGGAATCTTTTGCCGCGTCAGACATCCCCGTGACGTACACCTCGTAATTCTTGTCTCGATATTCGGCCAGCATATCAAGCAGCTTGGCCGTATCATAATTCGTAATCAGCTCTTTATGAATGTTGTACAAACTGAAGAAGCGAGGACCGGATTTTTCCACATAGAAGGACTCCTCGGGATTCTCAAAATCCTCGACCAACAGCGACTGAATGCGGGTGATTTTGGTGGAAAAGAGGTCGCAGCTATACCAATCAACCGGTTTGTATGCATAAAACGGGGTCAAGAATCCGCGAAAACCAGGAATATGGACAATACAAGGCTCGTCAAAGCCCTCCAGAATGGCATAGTTGGCGATATTGTCCATCGTGGACGGCCCCATGTAGTAAGTCTTCACGTTCCGCTCTTTGGTGAAAAAGGGGATGCCGAAAAGTTTGAACTTGGGGGCTTTCTGATAAATCTCCACCTTGATGGCGTTCACCGACATCATCTTGTTGATGTTCGACTGGGCGGTCTTAGCCACGGTCTGCCGCAAAGTAACGTTGTGGATGGTGGAGAGCAGGTCATTGACCTTGACGGTCATCGCTTTCACTGAATCCTGCACGTACCAGCCGTCTTCGTGACGGGTCAGCAGGGAGTACTCGCCATTCATGTCAGCGATGAAAATTTTGGTGATATTGTTGGTGTCCTTCACGGCAAAGATGTCGGACATGGGCTCTTTCTTGCCGATAGTGCCGGTTTTAGCCAGAATCAGGAGCAGGCAGCCGACGAGCAGCACGGCAGCCAAGATTATGTATATCGTTTTCTTCTTCATCATCTTTAATTTTGATTGTTCTGTAGAGACGTTGCGTGCAACGTCTTTACATATCGGTTATTGCCACCGTTGTTCCGCTTCGTCAATTTCACGCTGGAGTTTGGCGGGGATTGCCTCTCCATTCATGCAGTGATTGCAGCGCATGTCGAGCGTGTACATGCGGCCGATGCAGTAATTGGAGTGCTTGCAGTCGCTGCGGGTAATCTCGCCACTCTGCAGCTTGTTCACGAAAGCCGTGTCGCGCACCAGCGCACGGGCCATCTGGAAGGCCACGAAACCGGAGCCGAGCACCTTCTCCATATTGTCTTTGTCGACCATACCGCCAACGTAGATCAGCGGCATCTTGACGGTCTCGCGGAATTTCATCGCGGTGTCGTAGAAGTAGGCATCCTGGTAGGGAACCGTCGGGATAACAAGGCGTCCACCAATGTGCAGTCCAAGCTTGAGCCACCAGAACTTCTTCATATCCATGTAGTAAGCAAGAGTCTTCAACGGCATCGCGCCACGCATCACGTGCATCGGGGCTTTGCTAACGAAGCCGGCTGTGAGCACCAGTGCGTGCACACCAAGTCGTTCCAACTCTTTCGCCACCTCAAGGCATTCCTCAACCTGCATGCCGCTCCGAAAACCGTCATACATGTTGGTTTTCACCACGATAGCCATGTCGTCCTTAGCCTCCTCCATCACACGGGTGATGACCTCGCGCATGAAACGCATGCGGTTTTGGAGGGAGCCGCCGTACTCATCTTTGCGATGGTTGGTGTAGGGCGACAAGAACTGACTGATGAGATACCCGTGTCCGGCGTGCACCTCAATGCAGTCGAAACCGGCGCGACGGCAAAGATCCACAGCCTTGCCGAAGTCATCGGTTATCTGCGCGATATCCGCCTTCGTCATCTTGCGGGTGAACGTCGGCGAATAAAGGTTGAAGCGACCCGACGGGGAGAGCGGTTTCTCGCCGCAGGTGGCGCGGTGAGTCATGTTGCCGCAGTGCCCGATCTGGATGGAAGCTTTCGCACCCTCCGCATGGATGGCATCGGTCAGCTTTTTCAGTTCCGGCACAATCTCTTCGCGCAGCCAAAGCTGCCCGTTGAAGGAGAGGCCGCTGCGGCTCACAGAGGCGTAGGCCACCGTGGTCATGCCGATACCGCCGCGCGCCACGGCCGTATGATAGTTAAACAACGCCTCCGACGGCGCGTTGTCCACCGCCATGTTCTCAAATGCGGCGGAACGTATCGTTCTGTTTCTTAATGTTATAGGCCCAATTTGACAGGGCGTGAAAATAGGGGAATCTATCATTGGTTATGGGTTAAAAATTATGGGTTAAAGGTTAACGAACTCCGATTAACTACTAACTACTGACTACTAACTGCTAACTAAAATCGGTAGCGAACGCCAAGCGAAAAACTATAGAGATAGGAGGTATAATCTCCCTGGCTAAGTCCGAAGACGTTGATCATCGGACGCCAGTCAACACTAAGGTTAACCGGTGCTTTGAATTCGTATTCCAATCCGATCTGTGCACCGAGAGGAAGACTTAACTTTCTGTAAGTTACCAGCTTGCCATTTTTGTCGTAATGGGGATTCTCGAAGAATTCTCCATAACCCCAACTCACGCCGATGGCCGGTCCGACGTACCAGTAGAAGCTGGGAAGAATGTCCATAACCCAGTCGTAAACGAGAACCGCCTCCACGCGACCGTAAGTGTAGCGACGGTCGACTGCGGTACCGTCTTCGTTGTACATGACACCTTTCTGAGTGATGAAGGGCGTAACCCCGGCATCAAACTCTATCATTGCGGAGTTGGCAAGTGGATACTGCAGGGAAAGCTCGAAGTTGTATCCTATGCGAGTACCAAAGGATCTGGATTGTGCCGTAGCTATACCTGTCATCAGGCAAAGGATTGCAATTGTGACAATTGTTCTTTTCATATCGTTTGGTTCTTTATACATCGAAAAAGATTCGCATTGCGTTCTCCGTCGTGCGTTCCATCACTTCTTTGACGGAAACGTCCATGATTTCGGCAATCTTCTGCGCTATTAGCGGAATATAACTGCTCTCGTTGGGTTTGCCGCGGTGGGGAGTCGGGGCAAGATAGGGCGCGTCCGTCTCCAATACGATGTGGTCCAAGCCGATCTTCGGCACCAACTCCTGAAGCTTGCTGTTCTTGAAGGTTACGATACCGCCGATGCCGATGACAAAACCGTTCCGGGCAGCCCACTCCGCCTCCTGGATACCACCAGAAAAGCAGTGCAGCACGCCGCGCAACGAACCCGGCGCATACTCGTTCAAAATCGGGATAGCTTCACTGTATCCATTGCGGATGTGCAACGACAACGGAAGCTTGCGGTCACGGGCCCAGTCCAACTGCCGGCGGAACGCATCCTGCTGTTCCTGCTCGAAGTCGCGATCGTGGTAGAAGTCCAACCCGATCTCACCGATGCCCACGATATTGCGGTCACCGATGTGCGTTTCCAGCTCCGCCAGCACCTCTTTATAGTTCTCGCGCACGTCCGACGGATGCAGCCCGATAAGCCCGAAGATGTTCTCCGGGAACATCTCCACAGCTTCGGCAATCATGGGCGGCGTTTGCCCGTCCACGCAGGCGAGCAGCACCCGCTCCACACGCGCATCCACCGCCCGCTGAATCACCGCCTGGAGATCCTCCGGGTAGTACTCGCGGTAAAGGTGGGCATGGGTGTCAATGTAATAGTTCGTCATTTTGTTCGTTCTTGTCTCCTTTTTCGCCTCTTCGAGGCTGGTTAGGGAATAATCTTAATGTTACATACAAGTATCGGTGCGTTCATTAACTGCTAACTCCTCACTGCTAATTGAAAACACGTGGCGTTGCGAGTAGAGTAGTATGGCGGCGAGGACGGCGCCGAAGACATCGGAACAGGTGAGGGAGAACCAGACGCCATGGAGCCCGTTAAGGCCGGCGTTTTCAAAAAGGTAGGGGATGATATAGCTCATCGGCACCAGGAAGATGACCTGCCGCGAGAGACTGGTGACGATGGCCACCCACGGCTTGTCAATGGATTGGAAGAAGTTGGAGTTCACGATGGTGAAGCCGATAAGCGGGAACATCACCATGGCATAGACCAGAGCCGTCTTGCCGATCTCAATGAGGTGGGCATCGGTAGTGAAGACGCGCATCAACGCACGCGGGAAGGCACAGGAAATCACAGATCCAACAAGGCCGACGGCCACGCAGGTCCACATCGTCAGGGTATAGACATGCTTGAGACGATTGCCGTGACACGCACCGTAGTTGTAACCCGCGATGGGCTGCATGCCTTGGCAAACACCGATAATAACAAGTACCAAGAAGTTTCCGTATGTGTTGCAAATACCGTATGCACCCACCGCGTAATCGCCGCCATAGCGCAACAGCTGCCGGTTCAGAATAGCGACCACCCCCGCAGCGGCCAAGTTCATCAAGAACGGACTCATGCCGATGAGCGTGATGTTTTTGAAGATGTAACCCCGCAATTTCCACGCATGTGACTTGAAACGGATGAACGAATCGGGCTGCACGAAATGGAGCACCGAAACCACCGTCATGCAGAAGATGGAGATGGTGGAGGCAATGGCCGCGCCCTTGATACCCATATCCAACGCGAATATGAAAATCGGGTCGAGGATAATGTTGAGGATCGCGCCGCCAGCCATAATCAACATCGACTTCGTTGGGTAGCCCGAAGCGCGAATCAGACCTGTGAGGTTGAAGGTAATGGTAATCATGAACATGCCCGGCAGGATCCAGACCATGTACTCATGCGCGTAAGCTACCGTTTCCGCCGTCGCACCGAACATCAACAGAATGCGCTTCATGAAAAGGTAGGTGAAGAGAACCACGGTTCCGCTCAATATCAATGTGAATATCAAGCTGTTGCCAAGGATATTTTCCGCCCATTCCTTATCCTTCTTGCCGAGAACGATGGACATGCGGGAGGCCGAGCCCACGCCGATGAGCGAGCCGAAGGCGTGGATGATGTTCATCAGCGGGAAGGTGATGGCAAGACCGGCAATGGCCAGCGCCCCCACTCCACGTCCGATGAAAATGCGATCCACTATATTATACACCGAAGCGATAATCTGGCTGATCACTGCCGGCAATGCGTATTTCCACAGCAGAGCACCTATATCCTTCGTTTCAAGTTCCTTTGTTCTATCTAACGTTTCCAAACTTTACAAATATATATATAATACCCAAAAAACAGGCCGCGAAGATACAAATTTTTTGGTTTAGTGATTTAAGTGTTTAGGCAACAGGCATTTCATTATGAATTGTAAATTGTAAATCAAAAAAGGGGAACCGTTGTGGCTCCCCTTTTTCTTAATTCTTCAATATCCATTAGTTAGCACGCACGCAACGCACGCTGAGTTTGTTTTCTTTGCTCTTCTCCACAGAGGTGAACTCACCGCAACCGCAGCGGAGTTCCACAGTCTTAGCTGTATAAGAGGAAGAAGAGGTGAGTTCGGAAGTCCAGTAATAGGTGTAACCGAGCAATCTCTGGTATTGGTTGGACTCATAGTAGCCAGCACCCATTGCTCCGAAACCGGAAGCGTTGGTTCCAGCCTCACCGGGCAGCCAAGTGCTCTCATCATCAGACTTAATGGCACTCACATCGCCTGCAGCGGCCAACATCGTGTTGAACTGGGCCGTGGTGGGGATTGCCCAACCATTAGGACAGGCACCTTGGATGTATGTACCACCCGATAAAGCGGTCATCGGAGTGTTGTTTACGCCCACAGCGTCGTTCCAATTGTAAAGTTTACCGAATTGAGCATTGTCATTGTCATTATCGTAGTAAGTGGCTTCGGGAGCCTCGGCTCTCAAGTTCTCGGCCATCCAGCAAGCACTACCGATGAGCACAGTCTGATAAACTTGTCCATCCGCAATGATAGGCTTTCCGCAAGTAGGAAGATCCTCACTGGAAGAGGTGTAATAAACGGTAATCACGACAACGCCGGGAGCACCTGCGCCGCCGTTATGACCACCACTTATAAACCATGCCGTAGCACCGCTGCCGCCGCCGCCGAATGTTTCACCAGAAACACCTCTGCTGGATTGGCTGGTTCTGCCATTTCCACCTCTGCCGGCAGGCATGTCACCTGAGCCGGGATTGCCACCGTACACCTCATTTGAATAGAGGGCATTATATCCATCGCCAAGAGAGTTGGCAGCACCACCGCCACCGCCGCTATAGCTGAAAAGCCATCCGAGCAAAAGGCCATAGGGATCTCCACCATTGCCACCGCTGTGCGCTCCAGCTTGAGGGTAACAGGCTGTAGCCTTACCGCCTTCAGCACCTTCCTGTAGGTCACGATTAGAGGGTTTGAAAACGGCAGAGGAACCACCTGCTGCAACTAAAACTTCCGTAGCACCTTTCGTCACGGTAGAGGCGCTACCGTCAACCGGATTGGCATTCAATATATTGGTGCCGCCAGTACCGGGCGTAATTGTGTACATGCCAGTAGGTGAGTACACGGTCGCCTTAGCGTAAGCGCCACCGCCACCGCCACCAGCGCCACGACGGGTAAGACCCTGGGTCATATAACCGCCGGCACCGCCGCCACCAATGGCTTCGAAAGTCACAGAATCAACTATCATCGGCGTGATTCCGTCCTCTAAAGTTGTCGGCACCATCCAATTGGTCGGAGAGGTTACCACAATTTGTTTTTGTTTGTTTGACTGCGCGGAAACTCCCGCAAACAGGAACAGGCACATCAAAAATGCCACACTGTTCATTAATAGATTCTTTTTCATAAAATCCGAAAATTTAATATAACTTATTTAATATCAATTCGTTAATAATATTCTCTAAGATGTTTTATGCTCGGCTTTTACCCGCAATAAACAACCTGCAAAAATACGCTTTTTTTTCAACAATTATCATTTGTGAAAAAAAATTTCAACAAATGTTCATAACTCACCTTGCCCTTATACGTCAACCTGCGGAATAGGTTACGATAAAGGAACTACGGAATAAGCGTTTTCCGGTTGTCAAACACCTAACGTCTTAAATACTCGTCAATCGCCTTCGCCGCACTCTTGCCCGCACCCATGGCGAGAATGACCGTGGCCGCGCCGGAAACGATGTCGCCACCGGCAAAAACGCCCTCACGGGAGGTAGTACCGACCTCATCCGCCACAATACAACCATGGCTGTTGACATCCAAACCTTGTGTGGTAGTATAAATCAACGGGTTAGGCGAGGTGCCAATGGACATAATGACCATATCGGTGTCCAAAATAAATTCGGAACCCGGAATCTTCACTGGACGACGGCGACCCGAAGCATCGGGTTCGGTCAACTCCATGCGCACACACTCCATGCCACACACCCAGCCTTTGTCATTACCAATAATCCTCACAGGGTTTGTAAGCAATTGGAAATCAATACCTTCCTCTTTAGCATGGTGCACCTCCTCACGACGGGCGGGCAACTCTTCCTCAGAACGACGATAGACAATATGGACTTCCGCGCCCAATCGGATTGCCGTACGGGCCGCATCCATGGCCACATTGCCGCCGCCTACCACCGTCACTTTCTTGCCGACATAATTCGGGGTTTCGTATTTATCTTTGTAAGAGAACAATAGGTTATTTCGGGTTAAAAACTCATTGGCAGAAACAACGCCACACAAATTTTCACCTTCAATGTTCATAAAATTGGGGAATCCGGCGCCTGAAGCGATGAAAACGGCGTCATAACACCATTTATTCATCAGATCGTCCACCGACATGGTACGACCGATCACCACATCACTCTCGAAACGCACGCCAAGATTCTTGATGGTCTCGATTTCGGGTTTCACGATGTCTTTCTTCGGCAGACGGAACTCCGGAATGCCATAGACGAGCACGCCACCAAACTCGTGAAGTGCCTCATACACAGTCACATCGTAACCCATGCAGCGAAGCTCTTTAGCACAGGTCAGGCCGGCAGGACCGCTGCCCACAACAGCCACTTTCTGACCTTTGCGCACCGTGGGTTTCTGCGCCACGATGTTGTTTTTCATCGACCAGTCGCCAATGAAACGCTCCAATTTTCCGATAGCCACGGGTTCGCCCTTGCGCCCGAGGATGCACTGGCCTTCGCACTGGCTCTCCTGCGGACAGACGCGACCGCACACGGAGGGCAGCGCAGTGTCCTCTCGAATCAACGTGGCGGCCTTCTCGAACTGGCCGTCCTTAATGAGCGAAATGAAGTCGGGAATGCGGATGTGCACCGGACAACCGTTCACGCACTGCGGGTTCTTGCAGTTCAGGCACCGGCGAGCCTCTTCCACCGCCTCTTCGGCATTATAACCATAACAGACCTCCTGGAAATTCGAGCGACGCACCTCAGGCAACTGTTCGCGCACCGGCACACGCGATTTCGGAGGAAGCTCCTCATGGGTAATACCGCCAATATGACATTGGTGATTCTCTCTTAACTCTTCTTCTTCCAGCAACTTACGACCTTCAATATGATCGTACATGGCTTGACGGTGCATACACTCATCGAAGTTGATGAGCGAGCCATCAAATTCAGGTCCATCGACACAGGTGAACTTGGTCTGTCCGCCAACCTGCACACGACACGCACCGCACATGCCCGTACCATCGACCATCAGCGAGTTAAGACTCACCACGCAAGGAATCCCTAACTCCTTGGCTTTCAACGACACAAACTTCATCATAATCATCGGACCAATGGCCGTGATTTCATCGTAGCGGCGACCTTCCTGATGCACCAGATGGTCCAACATGTCGTTCACCGTACCTTTGAAACCCATAGAGCCGTCGTCGGTGGCAATGTAAAGATTGTTCGTGATTTTGCGGAACTGCTCAATGTAGAAGAGCAGCGAAGCATTGCGAGCTCCGATGATGACATCACATTCCAGTCCGTGCTGCGACATCCACTTTACCAGTGGAAAGACCGGCGCAATGCCAACACCTCCCGCTATGAAACAATACCGAGACCGGCGCAACATGCCGATCGGGCGGTGAATGAATGCCGAAGGATTGCCCAGCGGGCCCACCACATCATGGAAAAAACCGCCAACCGGATAGGATACTATTTTCCGCGTTGAAACCCCTATCGCTTTGATTACCAAAGTGATAGTGCCATCTGGCAAAAACGTGTCGCTAACAGTTAATGGAATACGCTCAGCGGTTTCGTTCGCTTTCACGATGACAAACTGTCCAGGCAGCACCGATTGTGCGATTTTCGGGGCTTCCACTTCCATTAAATAGGTATCCTGACCTAATTCTTCTTTTTTGACGATTTTATACATGAGTTTGATGTTTATGACCCCCACATTGCGGCTTCGCCTTATGTGGGGTTAATTGCACTCCGTTCTCCTCTCCTTTTTAACCCCACATTGCGGCTTCGCCTTATGTGGGGTTAATTGCGCTTCGCGCGTTTTGTCCCTCCGGGACCGCTCAAGGAATACTATTACGATAAAAACTGCTAACTACTAACTACTAACTGCTAACTATTTGAAAGAGGCCACAATCGCTTCTGCCAACGCCTCCAATTCCGCACGTTGTTCCTCTTTCATAGAAGATTTGAACGTGATGGAGGGCTCTAATACCGTAGTATTCTTCATCTCGCCGAGGATGGCTTTCACCGCATTGCCGGAAACCGGCGCCCATGAACCATTCTCGATTACGGTGAAGGTGCGGTTCTGCAGCAGATGTGCCTTGATGTCAAGGAGATAGTTCTCCATGGGCGGGTAGAGGCCGCCATTGTAAGTGGGGGCAATCAAGATGATGTGGCTGCAACGGAAAGACTCGGACACCAAGTAGGAGACATGAGTGGCGGAAACATCAAACATCTGGATGTTGCGACAACCTTTGTCGGCGAGCAATCCGGACAAGACAGTGGCCACGGATTCCGTGTGACCGTACATAGAGCCGTAAACGATGAGGATTTCCTTGTCTTCTGGTTCATAGCGGCTCCATTTGTCATATTTTTCAATGAATTTGCCGAAATCCTTGCGCCATATAGGACCATGGAGCGGACAAATCATGGCAATGTCAAGTGTAGCAGCCTTTTTCAGCAGGTTCTGCACCTGAATCCCATATTTTCCGACAATATTAGTATAATAGCGGCGAGCTTCGTCCATCCATTCACGGTCGAAATTGACCTCGTCGGCATACAGATTGCCGGAAATGGCACCGAACGTACCGAAGGCATCGGCAGAGAAGAGGACTTTGTCAGCGGAGTCGTAAGAAACCAGCACCTCGGGCCAATGCACCATCTGCGCTCCCACAAAATTTAACGTATGCTTACCTGTATTCAGCACATCACCCTCCTTAACAACCTGAATCTGAACGCTTTCAGCAACATCCATAAACTGCTTCATCATACGGGAAGCCTGCAGGCTGCACACCACGACGGCGTTCGGCCAACGCACGAGGACCTCCGTCAGGGAAGCCAAATGGTCGGGTTCCACATGATGAATGACGATGTAGTCAAGCGCGCGTCCCGCCAACGTGGCGGTCAGATTTTCCAAAAACTGCGCGCTCACGGCCTGGTCTGCCGTGTCGAGAAGGACGGTTTTCTCGTCCAAAAGCAGGTAGGAATTGTAAGATGCGCCACGCGGAACGGGCATCATATTTTCAAAAAGGGCCAGCCGACGGTCGGAGGCTCCGATATACCATAAGTCACTGTTAATCTGCCTTGATGTATTCATATTTATCAATAATTTATTGTCGTATCTATAATCACGCGATTTCTAAACAAGCGGCAAAGATACAAAAAAAGCCTATAAAAAAGGAGAAATTTTAAATGTGCAAGCAAAAACGAATTTGGATTTATTTTTTTTGTATTTTTGCGGCAAACTATTTAAAAGGAATAAGTGTAATTAAAATTTAATAACTTATGAAAAAATTTACTCTTTTAGCATCGTTACTGATGTTCGTATTTATGACCTACGCGGTCAATGTGATTCCCGTGGGTGATGCCATGCAGGCATCGAAGAACTTCCTCGCCGAGCGCGTAGGTGCTGCAAAAGCCAGCCAGTTAGAGCTGACCTTGGTGAGCACGGAATATTCCGCAGACGGCACTCCTGTGACCTACCGTTTCAGCGTAGGCGACAAGGGCTTCATCATCACCTCCGCCACCGATCTGGCCGACCCCGTGTTGGCTTACTCTTTGGAGAGCAACTACAAACAAGGCATCGGCTCCGACATCTACTTGGAGAACTATGCCAAGAATATCGAGTTCCTGATGGCGAACCCCGCCGCTGCCCAACCCAACCGCAACATGTGGGATCACTATCTGACCTCTAATTTCCAACCCTACTCCGCAGCAAAAGGCAACCCCTGCATGGAACCGCTGGTGACCACCCTCTGGACCCAGGAACAGTTCTACAACGCTTCATGCCCCTACAACCCGCAAAGCTCCTATGAACAAGACTCTCGCGCCTATGTGGGCTGCGTCGCGCTGACTATGGCCAACATCCTTTATTATTATCGCTACCCCGAGCACGGCTACGGCACTGTCTCCTATATACCCAAAGAATATGATGACGAAACCCACGAACTTATTTACACCTATCCGAGACAGACGGTGAACTATGGCCAAGCCAAATACGACTATGACGCTATAGCGAACTCATTAGGTGCCTACGACGGCGAACTCGCCAAATTGCTCTATCATTGCGGTGTCTCCGTCCGCATGGGCTACGGTCACGACGGCTCCGGTTCTCAGTCAGAATACGCCATGTATGCCCTGCAGGACCACTATTTCTTCAATAACAATTCCCAATTCCGTTCCGTGAGCGATGTGTCGGCCAGCGAATGGGTGGAGATGGCGAAAGCCGAACTCGACGCCCGTCGTCCGCTCTTCTTCTCAGGTAGAAGCGCATCCGCTGGCGGCCACGCTTGGATTGTCGATGGCTACACCACCATCAACAATACTACCTATTTCCACGTCAACTGGGGCTGGGCAGGCAGCAACAACGGCTACTACAAAATCGACAACATGCGCACTTCCGGCTATGGCAACTTCAATGAGTCTGGCAGCAACACCATGATGACCTCTCTGATGCCCGACAGCGCCGCCATCGTGAAGCCCGCTGAGAGCTTCAAACGCGTCACGGCCACCTTCGGTACCATCAGCGACGGTGCAGGCAACATGAAATACGCCCAAAACTCCAACCGCAGATGGGTGATCGCCGCCCCCGACGCCTCTTCCTACAAATTCGAGTTCTCCAAACTGAAAGTGAAATCCACCGACAAAGTCATCATCTATAACGGCGGCACGGAAGCCTCCGGCATCAAACAACAATACAGCGGCAACTGTCTCTCAGCCGCCTGCTACGACTATCAGAACTTCGGCGACAGCAGCAGCGTCCACGGCGAATACACGGGCGATGCCCTCCCGGCCGCAGTCACCGTCAATGCTGACAGCGTGCTCGTGGTCTTCACCTCAGCCGCCAACTCCGAAACCGACTACGGCTTCGTGTTGGACTACCAAGTGATGAGCTTCGACAAGGATGGCTGCTCCAACAAGACCTACACGGATGGTTATGCCGTGCTTACGGACAAGCCCAACAATGCTACCGGCGACGAGACCTACCGCGCCTCTAACGTCTGCGAGTACACTCTGAACCTGCGCTACACGAACCAACTGGTCTGCGCCTTCCACAAATTCGACCTCAAACAAGGTGATTTCGTTGACATCTACACCCAAACCAGTGCATCTCCCTCTGCACCCAAAACGCAAATCGCCCACTTCGATGTCGATGAACAACCCACCCATGTCTACACCTACGATGTCCAGACCTTCAACTATCAGGGTACTCCCAACACCTCTCGCTTCATCATCCGCTTTGTCACCGACAACAAGGATCAAGGCACCGGCTTTGAGTTTGAGTACTATGCAATGAACACGGGCATCGGTCAGTTCGACAATGTCGAAGTCAGCGTCTACCCGAACCCGGCCACCAACTACGTTAACGTGGAAGTGCTCTCCGACGAGGCACAACAATTCACCGCTACCGTGGTGGATATGATGGGCAAGACGGTCTATACGGACCAAATCGGCCACAACGGCGGCAACCAAGTGTATCAGATTCCGGTGAGCTCCCTCGCCAAGGGCGTTTACTTCCTCCACTTGGATGGCACCAACGGCAGCCACGTCCAGAAATTCATTGTGGAATAATTCTCTACAATATATATATAATGAAAGGCGGTCTTTGCAGGCCGCCTTTCTTGTTTTGTAATGTTATTGTAGAGACACTCAACCGTGAGCCTCTACAACATTATTATTGCTTAGAGAAGTTGGATTTGTCAACGCCGCAAAGCGGGCAGCTCCAGTTGTAGGGAAGATCTTCAAACGCGGTGCCCGGAGCAATGCCGTTGTCAGGATCGCCAACTTCGGGGTCATAAACATAACCGCACATGTCGCAAACGTATTTTTCCATAATTTTTGAATTTAAGGGTTTATAAAATGTCGAGACGGGGCGTACCCCGTCTCGACGGAAATGACAATTATTTCAACGGGCAGGTGGTGTTCATGCTGCAAATGAGGTCCACAACCTTGTTGGAGTAACCCATCTCGTTGTCGTACCAGGAGACCAACTTCACGAAATGCTCGTTGAGCATGATGCCGGCGCCAGCGTCGAACACGGAAGTTCTCTTCTCATCAAGGAAGTCGGTGGAGACGACAGCGTCTTCGGTATAACCGAGGATGCCCTTAAGCTCATTCTCAGAAGCTTTCTTGATGGCGGCCTTGATCTCGTCGTAAGTGGCAGCCTTCTCAATACGGCAGGTCAGGTCAACGACAGAAACGTCGGCGGTGGGAACACGCAACGACATGCCGGTGAGCTTGCCCTGGAGAGAGGGGATAACTTTACCGACGGCCTTGGCGGCACCGGTGGATGACGGGATAATATTGCCGAGGATGGAACGGCCACCGCGCCAGTCTTTCTTGGAGGGGCCATCAACCGTCTTCTGAGTGGCCGTGGCGGCATGTACCGTCGTCATAAGACCCTCAATGATACCGAAGTTATCGTGCACGACCTTGGCCAACGGAGCCAAGCAGTTGGTGGTGCAGGAGGCGTTGGAGACGATGGGCTGGCCAGCGTATTCCTTGTTGTTGACGCCCATGACGAACATCGGGGTGTCATCCTTGGAAGGAGCGGACATCACGACGCGCTTGGCACCCGCTTTCAGGTGAGCCTCAGCAAGTTCCTTGGTCAGGAACAAGCCAGTGGATTCAACGACGTAGTCAGCGCCGATCTCGTCCCATTTCAGGTTGGCGGGATCCTTCTCCGCGGTCACGCGGATTTTGTTGCCGTTGACAACCAACATGCCGTCTTCCACAGAGACTTCGCCCTGGAACTTGCCATGCACGGAGTCATAACGAAGCATGTAAGCCATATAGTCCACGTCCAGAAGGTCGTTGATGCCGACCACCTGCACATTGTCGCGTTCTGTTGTGGCTCTGAAGACCAGACGGCCGATGCGGCCGAAACCATTGATACCGATTTTGATTTTTTCCATAAAGATGTATTTTTAATTAGAGTGTTCAAAAAACGGGCAAAGATACATTTTTTTTGGTTAAAGGTTGAGGGTTAAGGGTTAAAGATTTTAAATTGTCTCCGTCTAAGGCAAACATCCTGTTGAAAAAAAATCTCGCATTACGATTTGACTTAAAAGAAAAAAATGTATTTTTGCCGCCCAAAATTTTAGTACAAATCAATTAAGTAAAAAGCTTTATGGCAAATCATTACGAAACCGTTTTCATTATGACGCCCGTTTTGTCTGATGAACAGATGAAGGAAACGGTACAGAAATTCGAGAAGATTCTCACCGACCAGGGTGCTGAAATCATCAACCGGGAGAACTGGGGCCTGCGCAAGCTGGAATACCCCATCCAGAAGAAGTCCTCCGGATTCTATTACCTCATGGAGTTCACGGCCGACAGCCAAGTGGTCGCCGAGCTGGAGCTGCAATACCGCCGCGATGAGCGCGTCATCCGCTTCCTCACCGTGACGATGGACAAATACGCCATCGCCTACGCCGAGAAGAGACGCAACAACCGCAAGGCCAAAGAAGAGGCCGTCGCAGCCGAACCCGTCCAGGAAGAGCAACAACCCGTTGCCGAAGAAACAGTTAACCAAGAGTCTAACCCTGTAGAAGCTTAAGATTATGGCACAGCAGAACGATATCAAATACATCGCCCCCGTTGCGGTTGACATCAAGAAGAAGAAATACTGCCGTTTCAAAAAGAGCGGTATCAAGTACATCGACTACAAAGACGCCGAATTCCTGAAGAAATTCGTGAACGAGCAGGGCAAGATCCTGCCTCGCCGTCTGACCGGCACTTCCTTGAAGTATCAGAAGAAAGTGGCCCAGGCCGTGAAGCGCGCCCGTCACTTGGCTCTTCTGCCGTTCGTCACCGATAACTTAAAATCATCTAACTAAAAAAGCATTTTGTCATGGAAATCATATTGAAACAAGACGTGGCTAATCTGGGTTATGCCGACGACATCGTAAAGGTGAAAGACGGTTACGCTCGTAACTACCTCATTCCGCAGGGTTATGCCGAACTCGCCACCCCGGCAAAGAAGAAACAATTGGCGGAAACCATCAAGCAGCGCGCTTTCAAGGCCGAGAAGATCCGCAAAGAGGCCGAATTCATGGCCGGCAAGATCGAAGGTCTGGAGGTCAACATTCCTGCCAAGGCATCCGAAAGCGGCACTCTGTTCGGCTCCGTGAACAACATCATGGTTGCGGAAGCTCTTCAGAACCAGCACGGCATCGAAATCGACCGCCACAAAATCAGCATCAACGAAGATCGCATCAAGGAACTGGGTCAATACACCGCTATGGTGAACCTGCACCGCGACTTCAAGGTGGAGATCAAGCTCAACGTTGTTCCTGAAACCGCAGAGTAAACCCATAATTTTTGAATACGCAAAAAGCGGCGGAATCATACCCGATTCTGCCGCTTTTTTTTGTACTTTTGCCGCTCCATTAACCGTATGTTATGAAACCCGTTATTCGATATAGCTTCCTCATTTTCGCACTGTTGCTGCTGACGCTCTTTACCGGCGTCCGCCAACCCGACCCCAACCTCAACGTCCTCGACCAGATGACCCTTGAGGAGAAGATTGCCCAATTACTGATTATCCGCGTAAAAAGCACGGATAACGAACAATATAACAAGGAGTTAGTGGAGTATGTAGCTCGCGTGCAGCCTGGCGGCGTCTGCTTCTTCAAAGGCAACCCTACCCCGGAGGCCATGCTCACCAAACGTCTGCAAGCCGTCAGCAAAATCCCGCTTTTTGTGTCCATCGACGGCGAATGGGGTCCCGCCATGCGCCTCGACAGCTGCGTGGCGTTCCCGCGTCAAATGACCCTCGGTGCGCTTTCCGAAGAAAACGACTCCCTCATCTACCAGATGGGCCTTGAAGTGGCCGAACAATGCAAGGCCGTGGGCATCAACCTCAACTTCGCCCCCTGCATCGACATCAACAACAACAGCCGCAACCCCGTCATCAACAGTCGCTCTTTCGGTGAAAATCGCGAGAAAGTGTGCCGCAAAGCCGCTCTCTACATGCACGGAATGCAAGATGGCGGTATCGTCACCTCCCTCAAACACTTCCCCGGCCATGGCGACACCGAGAGCGACTCGCACCTCGCCCTGCCCACCATCCGCAAAAGCCGCACCGAACTTGACGAGATGGAACTCTATCCCTACCGTCAACTTATCCGCGAGAACCCTGACATGGTGATGGTCGGACACCTTAACATCCCGGCTTTGGATTCCACCACCAAGTCCGTTTCTTCCCTATCCTATCAGATTGTAACACAATTACTTAAAAAAGAATTGGACTATAACGGTCTGATTATCACAGATGGAATGGAGATGAAAGGCGTGCGCAACCAGAACCGCTTTGAGGGCGACGTGGAAATCCGCGCTTTGCTGGCCGGTGTGGATATCCTGCTGCTCCCCGGCGAAACCGATTCTGTCATCGCCGCCATTAAACGCGCGGTGGAAGAGGGTGTTATCCCTGAAGAGCTAATCAACGAGCGTTGTCTGCGCGTGCTGCAGTTCAAGCAGAACCGTGGCATCACGAACTATACTTCCAATAACAGCGCGGAAATCATCAAGTGGATAAACCGTTCGGAAGCTGTCTGGGTCAACCGGCAAATTGAGGAAAAAGCCCTCACGCTGCTGAAAAACGACGACAACATGCTGCCGCTGAACGCCAAAGCCGCTGAAAAGACGGCATTCCTTTGCGTGGACCGCAAAGCCTACCAAAGCGAATACAAACGGATCGTAGGCGAATACAACCTTCCGTATTTTTATACGGACAAGAAAGTTTCTGCCAAGGAACAGACCAACATTCTCGCGAAACTGGCACCTTACAAGCAAGTAATCGTGGCGTTTGGCGGTTCCAACCAGATGGGTGGCTCCGGTTACGGCATTGACATGTCATCGATACGGCTGCTCAACCGTCTGGCAAAAGAGAAACAGGTGATTCTTATCCATTTAGGGAATCCTTACGCTCTCAACTATTTCGACTCACTGACCAACTACCGTGCTGTCATTGGCGCCTATCAGTTCACACCTACCACCGTGGCGGCGGCAATGAGAGCCTGCTTCGGACAGATTGTTTGCGAAGGCACTCTTCCGGTCAGCATCAACGGCTACCCCGCCGGTAGCGGCATCCTGCTGAGCAAAACCGTTGAGAACTTCTCCTCGCTGCCCGACGACATCACTCAAAGTCTCGACAAGATGCTGCAAGACGGCATTGCAAACTATATCTACCCCGGTTGCGAAGTCATTGCGTTGCACCACGGACAACCCGTTTATCACAAAGTGTTCGGGTATTTGGATTACAACCAACAGGACAAGGTGACCCCGCAAACCATGTACGACATCGCATCGCTAACCAAAGTGGCCGCTACCACCTTGGCAGTCATGAAGTTGCATGACAACCACGAGATACAACTGACGGACAAAATTGGCAAGTACCTCCCCTATTTGTCCGGCACCGACAAGGCGAATCTCACCCTTGAAGAACTGCTCACCCACACATCGGGAATGCCCGCGTTCATCCCGTTCTACAAGTCCATTCAAGGCAACGAAAAATACCTACGAAATTATAAATCAGATAATTACAGCATCCAAGTGGCTGACAACCTCTATTTGCGCAACGACTATCCCGACACCATTCGCTATAAAGTGGCGCACTGCAAATTGAAAGAGAAAAAGTACGAATACAGTGACCTTAACTTTCTGTTGCTCAAAGATATGGTGGAGAATGTCACTATGCTGCCGATAGAGCAATTCTTGAACGAAACGTTCTATCAGCCGATGGGGCTGTCGCATACCTCATTCAAGCCACTGCAAAACGGATTCCACAAGAAGGAAATCGCCCCGACGGAAAAAGACGAGACGTTCCGCAAGCAGCTGGTTCAGGGTTACGTGCATGACCAGACCTCCGCGCTGATGAACGGCAATGCCGGCAACGCGGGTTTGTTCTCCACGGCGGAGGAAATCGGCGCCCTTTTCCTAATGTTGCAGAACGGCGGCGTTTATGAAGGTACGCGCTATCTATCGGAGGCCACTGTGGCCGAATTTACGAAGATGCACCACCTGCACAACTGTCAGGTGCGCGGCTTAGGATTCCACACCCCGAAGGCTTCCGGAGAGTCATCCATCGTGCCCGCCGGCGCTTCCAACCGGACTTTCGGACACCAAGGCTTCACCGGCACGGTTGTCTGGTGCGACCCGAAAGAGGAGCTCATCTTCGTCTTCCTCTCCAACCGTGTCTGCCCCGACGCCGAGCCCAACAAGCTGGCCAAGAGCGGAATACGACTGAAAGCGCACGAACTGATCTATAAGGGAATAGGGAATAGGCAACAGGCAACAGGCAACAGAAGTAATAATTAGTAGTTAGCAGTTAGTAGTTAAAGAAGCACTCTTTTAAAAAAGAAACTTCCTTAAGCAGTCCCGAAGGGACAAAACGCACGGAGTGCAATTAACCCCACATAAGCGACGAAGTCGCGCAATGTGGGGCCATAAAAGGAGGAACCACATAAGCGACGAAGTCGCGCAATGTGGGGCCGAAGAATAACTAAAGCAAAAATGATGATAATGAAACAAACACCCATACTACTCCACATCGAAACCGCCACCGACGTATGTTCCGTGGCGTTGTCGCGAGGCGCAGAGGTCATCGGCCTGAAAGAGGAGGCCGGTGGCAACAACCACGCCAAGAACCTGCTGCCCTTCGTGGATGAGGCATTAAAGCAGGGCGGCTGCACCATCGGCGACCTCAACGGCGTGGCCGTGAGCATCGGGCCCGGCTCCTACACGGGCTTGCGCATCGGTGTCTCCACCGCCAAAGGCATCGCCTACACCGCCGGCATCCCCGTCATGGCCATCAGCACCTTAGAGGGCATTGCGCAGGGCGCCAAGAAGTTATGGGTTGAAACCTCATCGGAACCCGTGCAAATCGTCCCGATGATAGATGCCCGTCGTATGGAGGTCTTCACCACCCGCTACGACTTCGCGATGAATCCGTTGGAAGAGGTTTCCTCCAAAATCATCGATGAAAACACCTTCGCCGAGCTGCTTTCCGAACAGAAGGTGCTCTTTTGTGGCAACGGAATGCCCAAATGCCGCGAACTCCTGTCCCAAAGCTCAAATGCCCAATTCATCGACACCCCCGTTTCTGCCCAGAACCTGCTCCCCGCCGCCCTCAAAAAGTGGGAAAACCATGATTTCGAGGACGTTGCCTACTTCGAACCGTTCTACCTGAAGGAATACGTTGCCGCTAAACCCGTCGTGAAAGGACTCAGATAGTTAGCAGTTAGTAGTTAGTAGTTAAGGTAAAAGGAAACTTCTTCCTTGAGCAGCCCCATTAGGGGCAAAAGCTTGGTAGCCAGGGGTAAGGCGTGAGGTACGAATGCCGCAACCCCTGAATAGCACGACAAACAACGAATAAACGAACATGGAAGTACACGAACCGATAAAACGCGACCGCAACCTGAACATCACGGTCATCGCCGACAATTCCCAGCGCGGACTGGCGGCGGTATCGCAGGGTGTGGTGTTGGCTGAGGTGTTCCAAGCCTCGCTGACCGTCATGGCCAATTTCGGGTTTGGGTTCGGACCAGTGGAATTCCGCCATATCCCAGACGACAGCCCATATCTACAGGAAATTCGGAAAACAGTCTCGGAAGTAGCTAATTGTCAAATTATTACCGATTATATTTTCCCTGAAACACTCTTCCGTTACGCCGAAGAGCACAACACCGCCATGTTCGTCATCGGGGTTCCCGATGGACTTGGTTCCGATGGGGGGTGTTTCTTTACCGCCAAGAAAGCCATTAAGTTTATCCGTCAGTCGCGGTTCCCTGTGATGACAGTCACATTCTCCTACCCGGATGCCACGTACTACAAACACATTATATTGCCATTGGACATTGAGCGGCAGAACAAGGAGAAGGCGTTGTGGGCAGGCTATTTCAGCCGATTTTATGGTTCCGTTATCCATATTCTCTATCCGAAATACAAAGACGAAGGATTAGCCAAGTTAGTTTATGACAATGTTGCATTCGTAGAGAAACTATATGAGAATCTGGAGGTTACATACGTAAAACACGAAACGCAGCCGCAGAATCATTTAGATGCCTACGCTCTGACATTCCCGCTGATCGAGTATGTCGGCGCACATGCGGGCGCATCCGTGATCATGATGACCCGCTATTACACCCTTGGCGATGTACTGACGGGTCCCCGCGAGCGCAAAATCATCGGAAAAACCCCAATGTCAATCCTTTGCATCAACCAACGAGACGATTTGTACGTGTTGTGTACGTAGTGTTTTCCTCCTGTGTGAGGTTGGGCAGTTCAAGGTTCCAAGTTCCAAGTTCAAGGTTCAAGGCACTCCTCATGCCGGCCTTGAGCCGGCATCTCTCTCGTAATCGTTGGGGATTGCGGGTCAAACCCGCGATGAGGAGCAAAGTTTCTGGTTCAAGGTTCCAAGTTCAAGGTTCAAGGTTAGATGCAAGCTAACCGTGTAACCGATAAAAATTGTATTTTTGCAGGTTTTTTCAAAAAGTGATATAAATAGATGGCCAGACAATTCAACAAGGACAATTCAGAGGAGGATTTCAGCCCGAGGCGTACACCCCGGAAGTCCTCTGATAACAATAAAAAACGGTCGTTTTCTTCCGATAATCGAAGAAAAGAGCGTTTTAACGAGGAAGATTCAGACAATTCTGACCGAAAATTTTCCAGAAAGCGTTATTCAAAAGAGGATAAAGGAAATCGTAAGTTCGACCGCAGCAGCGGTGATGGCGATCGTGGTTTCAAGCGTGACCGCAAATACGACCGCGCTGACGATCGCGGCAAAGGGCGTGACCGCTCCTTCAAGCGCGGCTTCCGCAAGGATGACGACAAACCACGCAAACGCGATGTGGTCGCCGAATCGGAAATCCTGACCGAGATTATCGACCGCCGGCGCCGCGAAGGCCGCACCCTGCCGAGGAAGCAGCGCGTGCTGTCGCTCGAATACGAAGAATTGCATGGCCCTATCCGCCTCAACAAATACATCGCCAATGCGGGCATCTGCTCGCGCCGCGAGGCTGACGTGCTCATTGCCACCGGCGCCATCACCGTCAACGGTGAGGTGGTCACCGAAATGGGCCACAAGGTGATGCCCACCGACGAGGTTCGTTACGGCGACAAAATCCTGCAACGTGAGAAACCCGTTTACGTATTGCTCAACAAACCAAAGGATTACATCACCACCACCGACGATGAGCGGGGCCGTGCCAACGTCATGGAGCTCGTTCGCGACGCCTGTGAGGAACGCATCTACCCCGTCGGCCGCCTCGACCGCGATACCACCGGCTTGTTGCTTTTCACCAACGACGGCGACCTCACCAAAAAGCTCACCCATCCCAGCTCCGAAATTGAGAAAACCTACGACGTGGAGCTTGACAAACCTTTCGCTTCTGTGGATATGGACCTGCTTCGCAACGGCGTGGAACTCCACGACGGCAAAATCACTCCCGACGAGGTGGAATACGTTGGAGAGGGCAAGAAAGAGGTTGGCATCACCATCCACTCCGGCAAGAACCGCATTGTGCGCCGCATTTTCGAATCTCTCGGTTACGAGGTGGTCAAACTCGACCGCGTGGTCTTTGCAGGCCTTACCAAAAAGGACCTTCCGCGCGGCCGCTGGCGCTTCCTCACCAAAAACGAGATCAGTTTCCTGAAGATGCTCGCCAAACCTAAAGATCAAAACACCACCCTGTAGAGACATAGCGCGCTACGTCTCTACAATAGGACAGGCATTGCATCACCACCAAATCCAACGATTATGATAGAGATCATGTCTCCGGTGGGCTCTTACGAGTCGCTGTCGGCCGCCATCGCCGCCGGCGCGGGTTCCGTCTACTTCGGTGTAGGCGCTATGAACATGCGCTCTCGCTCCGCTGCCAACTTCTCCCTTGACGACCTTGCCAATATCGTCCGTATCTGTAAGGATAATCACGTCCGCAGCTATCTCACCGTCAATACTATTATATATAACGACGAAATCGCCAAGATGCACGAACTGTTGGATGCCGCAAAAGCCTGCGGAGTCACGGCCATCATCGCCTCCGACATGGCCGTCATCCAGTACGCCCGAAGCATCGATGTTGAAATCCACCTCTCCACTCAGTGCAACGTCACCAACGTGGAGGCCGTGCGCTACTATGCCCAGTTTGCCGACGTCATCGTGCTCGGTCGCGAATGTACCTTGCAGCAAATCGCTGACATCTGCAAAACGATTGAAGAGCAGCACATTACAGGTCCTAAAGGCGAACTCGTGAAAATCGAAATCTTCATTCACGGGGCGCTCTGCATGGCCGTCTCCGGACGCTGCTACCTCAGCCTCGACAACTACAACTCACCCGCCAACCGAGGCGCGTGTCTGCAGCCCTGCCGCCGCGCTTACGAAGTCCGCGACATTGAGGACGGGCTGGAACTTCAGGTCGACAACCCTTACATCTTCTCTCCCAAGGACTTGTGTACCATCGGATACCTGGACAAAATCGTGCGGGCCGGCGTTTCTGTGCTGAAAATCGAGGGTCGGGGACGCTCCGCCGAGTATGTCAAGATGGTAACGGAGTGCTATCATGAAGCACTTGAATCCATTGAGAATCAGACTTTTGATATTGAAAAAATCAACGCTTGGATGACCCGCCTGCGTAGTGTCTATAACCGCGATTTCTGGGGCGGGTACTATCTCGGCCGAACTACCGGCGAATGGGCGGACAGGTACGGTTCGCAGGCCACCCGCATGAAACGGCGCATCGGTAAGATCACCAACTACTTCGGAAAGCTCGGTGTGGCGGAGATCTGCATGGAGGAAGACACCCTCTCCGTAGGCGACGACCTGCTGATTATCGGCCCCACCACCGGCGTTTACGAAGATAAAATCATGGAAATCCGTGTCGAGGACAAACCCGTAGAGACCGTCACCAAAGGCATTTACTGCTCGATAAAAACCAAATCATTAGTCCGCCGCAATGACCAAGTCTATCGCTGGGTCCTCGTAAAAGACGAATTCTAACTCATACCCCCTTAACCTTTAACCACTAATCTTTAACCATTAACCCATTTTTATTATTTTTGCCGAAAATTCCAAAACAATGAAAAAGATCCTATCCATCATCGCAGTCCTGATGCTCGTCCTCACCTCCTGTGACAACGGGAACATCAATGGCGGCCGTTACTACGGCACCTTCCACAATCTGATGAACGACCAGCGCGAGGCCGGATCCATCAGCTTCACATACGCCAACGAAGAGGGAAACATCTATTTCATGATGAACGACATCTTATCAATGGTTCAGAAAGTGGAGAACAAATACGGCGGCACAGCCGAAGGCGCCACGCTCAACGACCTTTTGGAGACAATGCCCGCTATCGACAGCATTAAGGTTTGCGACTCCCTGGAAACCGTCCGACTCATGACCGTTGACGCCGAGTTCATGGGCAACTCCGTCAAGGCCGACATGACCTTCACCACCTCAACCGACAAGGAGGTGGGCGTGCAGTTTATCGGATATTTCGAGTAGAGGCAACAGGCAATAGGCAATAGGCAACAGGCAATAGGCAACAGGAGGGTGTGCAAAATTATGCGTCTCTACTGATCAGCTTCTTCCTTATAGGGGAACTCCGGATAGGAAGGTTTCACAAACGAATAAATCAGACATCCCAACCCGATGAGAATCAGCGGGATAGAGAGCCATTGTCCATTATTGAGGACATGGCCGACTTCGCTCTGGACCTGCACCTCCTTGAAGAATTCGATGATGAACCGAGCCGTGAAGATAACCGTCAGGGTAATGCCGGAGGTACGACCCGCCGCAACTTTTCCCTTGGCGAACTTAAAATAGTATATGGCTAAACCAATGAATACCAGCAAATAGACAATAGCTTCGTAAAGCTGCGCAGGATGACGGTACGTGCCCGCGACGCCAAAGCCGCCGTAGATGAAATCAAATGCCCACGGCACCTCCGTAATGCGACCCACAATCTCGTGGTTCATCAGGTTGCCCACGCGCACAAACGCCGCCGCAATGGGCACCGCAATGCCCAAACGGTCGAGAAGCCACAGAAAGTTAACTTTGTAGCGAAGACAATAGTAAATCAAGAAACCGAAAATGCCAAGAACACCTCCGTGACTTGCAAGACCTTGATAACCAATAAAATGCCAATTTTCATCTACAGGCAATAAGATTTGTAGCGGGTGGGTGACGAACATTTCAGGCTCGTAAAACAGGAAGTGCCCGAGGCGCAACCCCACAATCGTCCATACAATTGTCCAGATGGAGATTTTGTCGAGCTGTTTCTGCGACAGATGTTCCATCTTGAAGATACGCTGAAGAGTATAATATGCCAGCAGGAAACCCAACGCCAGCAGAATGCCATACCATCTTACCTCCATGGAACCAATGTGAAGCGCCACTGGATTCACCTTCCATGTTACATATAACAATGTGCTCCTAAACATAATTTCCGTTGTTTATTTTTGAGGCGCAAAAGTACAAAAAAAAGTGTATTTTCGCGGCCGAAAACCAGTGGATAGATTTGTAATGATTGCAACCACAAGAAAAAATGCTAAAACATCTTCTACCACGATTTTCAGTTTTTTATTTTTTATAATTTAAACAACTGATTATGAGTTATTTATTCACATCAGAATCCGTGTCGGAAGGACATCCCGACAAAGTTTGCGACCAGATTTCGGACGCATTATTGGACTCGTTCCTCGCACAGGATTCCGAATCGAAAGTTGCATGCGAGACGCTCGTGACCACCGGACTTGTGGTCTGCGCCGGCGAGGTGAAGACCGAAGGCTACGTCTCAGTTGACGATGTGGCGCGCCGTACCATCGAACGAATTGGCTACACCAAGAGCGACTACCAGTTCGACTTCAAGTCGTGCGGTGTCATTTCCACCATCCACAGCCAGTCGCCTGACATCAACCAGGGCGTGGAGCGAGCCGCCGCCGAGGACCAAGGCGCAGGCGACCAAGGCATGATGTTCGGCTACGCTTGCAACGAAATGGACAACTACATGCCGCTGCCGGTTGAGCTGGCCCACCGCCTCGTGCAGGAACTCGCCGCCATCCGCAAGGAAGGCAAGAAAATGACCTACCTGCGCCCCGACTCCAAATCGCAGGTCACCGTGCAATATTCGGAGAAACACAAGCCCGAGCGCATCGACAGCATCGTCCTCTCCACCCAGCACGACGATTTTGCGGACGAGGCCACCATGCTGGAGACCATCCGCCGCGACGTGGAGAAAATTCTGATTCCCAGAGTGAAGAAAAGCTGTCCGAAGCAAGTTCAAAAACTTTTCAAGTCTGATTATCAGCTATTTGTAAATCCTACGGGTAAGTTTGTCATCGGCGGGCCGCACGGAGACTCCGGACTCACAGGCCGCAAAATCATCGTCGACACTTACGGCGGCCGCGGCGCACACGGTGGCGGTGCCTTCTCTGGCAAAGATCCCTCAAAAGTCGATCGTTCAGCCGCTTACGCTACCCGTCACATCGCCAAAAATATGGTGGCAGCAGGTCTCTGTGACCAAGTGCTCATCCAAGTGGCCTACGCCATCGGCAAGGCCGAACCCGTCGGACTCTATGTCAACACCTATGGCACTGCCAAAGTGAAGCTACACGACAGCGAAATCGCCAACCGCATCCGCAAAATCTTCCCGATGCGCCCTTACGACATCATCAATCGCTTCCAACTCAAGAACCCGATTTACGAACCCACCGCCTCCTACGGCCACTTCGGCCGCGACAGCTATGAGAAAGAGGTGGACACCGCTACCGGCAAACGCATCGTCACCTTCTTCCCGTGGGAGAAACTCGATTACGTGGATGCCGTCAAAAAGGAATTCGGATTGTAATTTTCCAGTAGAGATGCACGGCCGTGCATCTCTACATCAATCATTATTACCTTATAATAAAGAATGAACGCCTACATTTTTCCTGGACAGGGGTCGCAACATCCCGGAATGGGACTTGCGCTGCACGAGCAACACGCACTCGCAAAGGAACTGTTCCATAGTGCGGACAAGATTCTGGGTTATGACATCTCCGACATCATGTTCCATGGCACGGAGGAGCAGCTCAAACAGACGAAACACACGCAATTAGCAATGTTTCTACACGGCTACATCGCATACAAGTGCTTGAATATCAACACTCCCGATATGGTTGCCGGACACTCTTTGGGCGAATACACTGCCTTGGCCGCCGCAGGTTGCCTCAACTTCGAGGATGCGCTTCGGCTGGTGGAAATCCGCGCCAATGCCATGCAGAAGGCCTGCGAACTGGAACCTTCCGGCATGGCCGTAGTTCTGAAATTCGATGACAAAACCATCGAGGAGGTGTGCGCCTCCATCACCGAAGAGGTGGTCGTACCCGCCAACTACAATTCGCAGCAGCAGCTGGTCATCTCCGGCAGCCTCAAAGGACTGGAAATCGCCATTGAGCGGCTGAAAGAGGCCGGCGCCAAGCGCATCATGATGCTCAACGTGGGCGGCGCCTTCCACTCTCCGCTGATGCAGACCGCACAGGACGAACTCGCGGAAGCCATCTACAAATGTGCATTCAACATGCCGATATGCCCTGTGTATCAAAACGTTAATGCTCTACCCACTACCAACCCCGACACCATCCGCGAGAACCTTGTCAAACAGCTCACCTCGCCTGTGCGCTGGACGCAGACCGTGCTCAACATGGTGAACGACGGTGCTGTACGATTCACGGAGTTCGGCCCAGGCCCCACCCTCGGCAACCTCGTCAAACGAATCGTACCGGACATGACAACCGAATGTCTCGGGAGTGACGAGGCATAATTTATGACATCATTTTAGAGGTGAATATTTATTCGCTCCAATAATCAAAAAAAGTGTATTTTTGCACCCTTAAAAAAATAGACGTACAATTATGGCAAATACAGAAAATCTGGGCTCCAGGAAAAATGAGCAACTGCAAGAGAATGAGAACTTTCTGACAAGATTCTTCGCTTTCTTCAGCAAATATCAGAACATCATCTACGGCGTGATTATCGGCATTTTGGTCGTCATTCTCGCTATTTTGGCCTTCAACCGCTTCTATCTCCAGAAGAAGAACGCCGAGGCTTCCGCACAAATCGTGCAACCCATCCACTGGTTTATTCAGGGCGATACCGCTTCCTTGAAGAAGGCTCTGGAAGGCGACGGCGAAAGCGACGGTTTCCTTGACATCGCCAGCGGCTACAAAATCACCCGCACCGCCAACACCGCCAACTACTATGCCGGTTTGACCTACCTCAAACTCGGTCAGAAAGAAGATGCTCTTGAATATCTCAAGAAGTTCAAGAAGAAAGAGGATGTGCTTTGGTACGGCTGTCAGACAACCATCGGCGACCTCTACGATGAGCAGGGCGACGAGGCGAAAGCCATCAGCTACTACGAAAAGGCCGCGAAGGGCAAAGACCCCTATTTCACCCCCATCGCGCTCTTCAAACTGGGCCAGATGTACGAAAGACAGGGCGACTGGAAGAAGGCTCTCAACGCCTACGAGACTATCGAGAATAATTTCTACAGCGAATATAACAAGATGAGCGTTGCCCAATACGCTGAAAGAGCCAAGGCTAACGCTTCCAAATAAACAATAATGACAGAAAAGAAGAAAAACTTATCGGAATTTACGCCTTTCGAGTTTTCTTCCGCAAAAAATACAAGAATCGGTATTGTGGTCAGCGAATGGAACGACCGCATTACCGATTCGCTTTTAAAGGGTGCGGAGGAATGTCTAATCGAACACGGCATTGCAAAGGAAAACATCCTGGTGAAGCACGTTCCCGGCAGTTTCGAACTGCCGCTGGGTGCCAAATGGATGCTTGAATACACCAACGTCGACGCGGTGATCTGCATCGGCTGCATCATCCAAGGTGAGACCCGCCACTTCGACTTCATCGCGCAAGCGGTGGCCGACGGCATTATGAAGGTCGGACTGAGATTCTCCGAACCGGTGATTTTCAGCGTGCTGACCTGCAACACGATGGAACAGGCCGAGGACCGCGCAGGCGGCAAACATGGCAACAAAGGTGTCGAAGGCGCCGTCAGCGCATTGAAAATGTTGGCGTTGAGAAATGATTTATAACATTTTGCCATTCCGTAGAGACGTTGCGCGCTACGTCTCTACAACGATAAATAAACAAGGAACACACAGACAATGAAGAAATTACGAGTCTGCTTCATGGGCACGCCCGAATTTGCGGTGGCCACATTGGATGCCATCCGACAGGCTGGTCACGAGGTCGTCTGCGTCGTCACCACACCCGACAAACCCGCCGGACGCGGCCAGCAGCTGCACTGCTCCGATGTGAAACGTTATGCTGTGGAACACGAGCTGCCGATCCTGCAACCCGAAAAGCTGAAAGATGAAAGCTTCGTGGAGAATCTGCGCGACTACCGCGCCGACGTGTTCGTGGTGGTGGCTTTCCGAATGCTGCCTCAGCGCGTCTACGCCATGCCCCCGCTCGGCACCTTCAACGTACACGCCTCACTGTTGCCCCAGTATCGCGGCGCCGCCCCCATCCAACGAGCCATCATGAACGGCGAGACCAAGACCGGCGTTACCACATTCCTCTTGGACGAACACACCGACACGGGCTCCATCCTGCTGCAACGCGAGGTGGAAATCACCCACGACGACAATGCCGCACCCTGCACGACA
>Ga0265299_10000333_pt1 | contig 61021 bp, 99 predicted proteins | sample AusTroGonzalo_MG_4_FD_193485 | JGI IMG/M metagenome (GOLD analysis project Ga0265299, IMG submission 193485) | Bovine rumen microbial communities from tropical cattle in Woodstock, Queensland, Australia - Gonzalo_02 | ecosystem: Host-associated > Mammals > Digestive system > Stomach > Rumen ...
CTCTCCACCTCATTCGTCATGCGGAAAAAGTGGGATGGGTTGTGGAAAACTCGCGAAAAAAGGTACTGTGAACCTGTGGAAAACTCATGCGCGCTCTTCGACCCCAAAAAAAGCGACGACAGGAAACGCGAATTTTGGCACTTTAATTGAAAAATCAGCCCAGAAAGGAGCTCAAATGGCAGCTGAAAAACAGACCGTCATCTTCAATGACGAAAATGTGTTCATCCTTCAGCCGGGGATGAATATTTATCTGAAAACGGCTGACATTTGTGCCCTTCTGGGCGCTTCCAATCAGTGGATTGGGCAGCTGGTATCACAGGGAACACTGAACAAGATCCAGACTGACTATGGGAAGCTGTTCAACCTGACGGACAGCGTCAAAAACTATATGGATTCTCTGTCAGAGAAGGTCAAAAAGACAGAGGAAGAAAAGAAACTGGACAAGGCCAAGATGGCAGCTGATGTGAAGTTCAAAGCAGCCAAGGCGACTATGGCCCAGCTGCAGGCTGACGAGCTGAAGGGAAAGATGCACCGATCTGAGGATGTCCAGGCATTCACTCAAAGCCTAATTGACACAATAAAGCAGTCGTTACTTTCGCTGCCGGGCCGCATGGCCGTTGAGCTTTCCTTGTGTGAAACAGCTGAGGAATGCTCCGTGATTATCAAAGACACCGTGAAGGATGTGCTCCGGGAGCTTTCCGAGTATGAGTACGATCCAGAGAAGTATGAGGAAATGGTGAGAGAACGCGAGAACATGGCAGAAAGGACAGAGGATGAAATAGACGATGACTGAAGTGGAAGCGGCCAGAATAGGCGCTAGGAAACTGAACCGGGAGCTGAAAAAGCAGGTTAAATCTTTCCTGGTCCCGGATGATCTGACGGTTTCCCAGTGGGCTGACAAATTCCGGAGATTGTCTCCGGAGAGTTCTGCGGAAGCAGGACCATGGCGAACGAAGAAAACGCCATACCTCAAAGAGGTGATGGACGCCTTCACTGACCCGAAAATCCGGCATATCGTGATGGTTGCAGCATCCCAGGTCGGCAAATCGGAAGCCATGAACAACATAATCGGCTATATCATTGATCAGGATCCCGGTTCGATCCTGATGATTGAGCCGACAAACGGCGACGCGAGAGAGTATTCAAAGCTCCGTATCGCGCCGATGATCCGCGACTCCAAGGCGCTGCGGAAGAAAGTTTCCAAAACGCTGCGGGGCGACACCGGGAATACGATTCTGCAGAAGAGTTACCCCGGCGGTATTCTCACCATGTGCGGTTCTACGGAAGCGCACGCGCTGGCATCCAAGCCCATCCGGTACGTGCTCGGCGACGAGCGCGACCGGTGGGCGGTGGAAGCCGGCAAGGAAGGCGACCCGTGGAAGCTGGCCATGGCCAGACAGCGGACTTTCTATAACGCGAAAAGCTACGAGTGTTCGACGCCTACCATCAAAGGGTATTCCCCGATTGAAAAGGCGTTTAACGAGGGCACCCGGGAACGCTGGTGTTCCAAATGCCCTCACTGCGGCGAATATCACAACATTCGCTGGCAGGATATCCGGTATCAGTTCGACACAGTGGAGATTGATCACGAAGAAACCTATATCGTGAACGAAGTCTACTATGTCTGCCCGGGCTGTGGCGGCATATCCAAAGAGCATGAGATGAAACGCGCTCCAGCTCACTGGATTGCAGAAAATCCGGAAGCGAAAAAGAACGGCATTCGGTCATTCTGGCTGAATGCTTTTTGTTCGCCCTGGGTTGCCTGGGAAAAGATCGTCAGTGAGTATCTGGGCGCCCGGAAGGACACCAGCAAGCTGAAGGTTGTGTACAACACCCTGTTCGGGGAACTGTGGGAAGAGCGCGGAGGACTTGCAAATGAGGATGATTACTTGGCAAGGCGTGAAGAGTACAAGGCAGAGCTGCCGGACGGGGTTCTGGTTCTGACCTGCGGAGTCGATGTGCAGGATGACCGGCTGGAATATGAGGTTGTCGGATGGGGGCTCCGGAAAGAAAACTGGGGCATCCGGAGAGGTGTGCTGATTGGACGGCCCGACACACCGGAACCGTGGGCTGCTCTGGATGACATTATCACCAAGGTTTACCGCTACGGCAGCGGCAAAGGTCTCCGTATCAGCATGACCTTCGTCGATGACGGCGGTCATTTCACCCAGGAAACCCGCCTACAATGCGCCAGACGGTTATCAATGCGCGTGTTCGACTGCAAAGGCTACGGTGGTGATGGCAGACCGTACACTTCCCCGCCGAAGAAGGTCAAGATCGTGATCCGCGGCAAGACCATTGGTGAGTGCTGGCAGTATCAGCTAGGCGTTGACGCAGGAAAGCAGATGATCATGGATGGGCTGAAGATCCAGACGCCCGGACCGCGATTCTGTCACTTCCCGCTTAACCCGGAATGTGGGTATGAACACCGGTTCTTCGTCGGACTGCTTTCAGAACATCTGGTTTACAAGGAGCACAACAAGAACCCGTGGGTCTGGGAGAAAATCCCTGGTCATGAACGCAATGAAGCGCTGGACTGCCGTAACTATGCAATGGCTGCGTTAATCGCCATGGCGCCCGATATGGACGCTCTGTTACGCCGGGCGAATGGAAATGCGTCCGAAGCGCCAAAGGCTCCCAGAAGGCCAAAATCAGGGCAAAACCGGGCATCCTTTGACCGCATCGAACAGCGCATGAATGAAATGATGGATATGTGAGGTGAGACACGATGGCAAGCAGAGAGGATCTGCAGAACCGGTTAACCTATTGGCGAACGACTTTGCAGAAGCTGATGGACGCCTACCTTGCCCTGGTCGAAGGACAGGTAAAGTCCTACGAGATCGATGACAGGAGTCTCACCAGGCTGGATCTGCCCTCACTGAAGAAGGCGATCAATGATGCGGAAGCCAAGGTCGACCAGTATGAGGATTTGCTGAACGGCAAGAAGCCCCGGAAGATCATGGCGATAGTTCCGCGTGACTGGTAATGGGGTATCGCTGGCGTCTGGCTATGCCGCGTCGGCTTTATCTATTGGTCACCGTGAGCGGAGTTTCGTCTCCTTTCGCCGCAGGTGACCTTTCATTCTGAACAGATTGGAGGTGGTAAACGTGGGCAAGGCATACAGACCGGTGTCGGTTACCGGAACAATCTACACGCCGGAAATGGTCCAGAGGATCATGGCGGCAGGTTATTCCGAAGCCGGCGCCAGTACAAAGAAGCGATCACTGAAGGGCATGACTGGAAAATCCTCATCCCCGAATGAAGATATTAACTGGAACAACGGTCTTCTACGTCAGCGCAGTCGCCTGATGTTCATGTCCTCACCGATTGCGCGGTCTGCGATTGAAACGCAGAAGACTAAGGTTGTCGGTACGGGGTTGAATCTTCACTCCACAATTGACCGCGACCTGCTGCAGATGACGCCTGAAGCGGCAAAAAAGTGGCAGCGGAACACGGAGCGAGAATGGCGCCTATGGGCTGACAACAAAGAAAACTGTGACGCAATCGGCATGAACACATTTGCCGGACTGCAGCAGCTGGCAATTAGTAACTGGTTGCCGAATGGCGATATCTTCAGCATCTTCCAGCGTGATTTCAAGACCACGCCGATGAATCCGTACAGTCTCCGGCTGCATATGATTGAAGCTGACCGGGTCTGCACTCCGTATGATGCGCAAGTCGTACCGCACGGAATGCGGACAGACGGAAAGAACCCGAAGAACGGGAACCGGATCTATGACGGCATTGAGGTAGACAAAAACGGTAAGGTTGTTGCCATTCACATCTGCAGCATCTATCCGAATCAGATGCTCCGGGATGCAAAGGACATCACATGGCAGCGCGTGGAGCTTCGCAGTCCGCGAACCGGCCTTCTGAATTTTGTACATATCATGGACAGCGAGCGTCCGGACCAATACCGCGGCGTGTCTTACCTGGCGCCGGTGATTGAACCAATGCTGAATATCACCCGCTACACCCAGAGCGAAGTAATAGGCGCGATGATCCAGAGCTGGTTTACCGCATGGATCAAAACGGAGACGAACCCGGCAGAATTCCCGTTTACTGAAGCGAGCAACGGGGATGATGACGATCCGAACAATCCTCCGGACAGGAATATCTCTGACAACAGCAATGAGTACGAGATGGGCCCCGGCAACGTCCTGCATCTTGGTAAAGACGAGGATGTCAAGTTCGGTTCACCGTCGATTCCGACTCCTGGCTTTGACACCTTTGTAAAAGTCCTCTGCAAAGAGATCGGTGCGGCGCTGAATATTCCGTATGACGTGCTGCTGAAAGAGTTCAATGCTTCCTATTCCGCGAGCCGTGCGGCACTGATGGAAGCTTGGGAAGCCTTCCGGATGCGCCGGGCATGGCTGGTTGAACGTTTCTGTCAGCCGGTGTATGAAACATGGCTCGCGGAAGCGGTTGCTCTCGGGCGTGTCAGTGCTCCTGGTTTCTTCAATGATCCGATTATCCGCGCTGCATGGTGCAAAGCGGAATGGCTTGGCCCGGTACAGGGACAGCTTGATCCGACCAAGGAAGTAAAAGCCGACATTCTGGCCGTGCAGCATGGATTTAAAACTCATGAGCAAGTGACCAGAGAATATGGCGGCGGCGACTGGCACGAGAATGTGGAACATTTGAAGGATGAAAACAAGCTTCTATCTGAAGCCGGAACAGATGCAGCAGCTGACGCAACAAAGTTCTATAACGAGCCGGACTTGGAACCGGACAATCCCGGAGGTGGTAAGAGTGAGTAAGCCTAAGATTGATGTCATAAAGCGTCCGTTCTACACATTGGCTGTTACAAACGGCAGCAAAGCGGAAATCACGCTTTACGGCGAAATCGTGACTGAACGCCCCACCGATTGGTGGGGTGATCCTATTGATGGGGATTTCATCATCCTGGACGAGTTTCTGGCTGATCTTGAAACCGTCAAAAACTGCACAGAGCTGACCATCCGGCTCAACTCTATTGGCGGTGACGCCTTCGCGGCTTTTACCATTCACAACCGACTGCGGGATCTTCCAGCGAAAAAGACCTGCATCGTGGATGGTGTGGCCATGAGCGGCGGTTCTCACATCATGTGTGCATGTGACACCGTGCGCGTCAACCCTTCTTCCATTGTGATGATTCACGACTGCATCACCTTCACGTTTGGCCGGCTTAATTCAGAGCAGTGTACAAACCTGGCGAAGCAGCTGGATGTGGTTGACCAGGCGCAGGCTGAGATCTATGCCAGGAAGACCGGAAAGAGCGTGGAAGAGCTCCGCGCCATGATGGATGAAACCACCTACCTGACAGGACGTCAAGCGGTGGAACAGGGTTTTGCTGATGAACTGATTGATGATGCGGAAGATCCGGATATCGCAGTCAGTTCAGACCACAAAACCATTTATGCCCACGGAAAACCCATGCGTTTTGCAGCGCTTGGTATTCTACCGGACGGCATTAAAACGGTCGACCCCTCTCCGGAAGAAAACGCCTTGCCCACACAGGGCGCGGAAGCCGAAGCAGGTGGAGATAATACGCCTGATGCATCAGGCAAGATTTGCGAGGTGAAACACATGACTTGGGAGGAATTCCGAAAGGAAAACCCCGAAGCCGCTGAAGCTGCGATTGCCGAAGCACAGGCGAGTGTCAGCCACACCGAAGCTGAGGAAGCCGCAAGGGCATCCGAACGCGCACGGTGCGAGGAAATTGACGCGCTGCGCGGTGTGTTCGATGACGCGACTATCCAGGCGGCAAAGTACGGCGAGAATCCCTGCACTGCGCAGGAAATGGCTTTCCGTGCTGCTCAGGAGATGGCCAAACAGGGCAAGAATTTCCTCAGTCAGATGCAGTCTGACTATCAGGAAAGCGGCGCTGCTGGCGTTTCTTCCGCTCCCGCGTCCGAAGAGGACAACAAGCCGATGACAGAAGAGGACCGTCGTGCTGCAGGCAAGGCGATGGCCGCGAAACTGTCCGGAAAGAAGGAGGAATAAAACCATGACCCGTGATCTGCATGAAAAGCTCGGCGTGATGGAACAGGAAAACCTGTTGGCCGGGCTGGAACCCCATGCTTTGACCAAGGCTGGTGTGATCCGCAAACTTGGTACCGCCGGTACCCTGAAGCGCGGTACTCTGCTGGCCAAAAGTTCCGGCTCCGCTGGTGACGGCAAGCTGGTTATCTTTGGAACGACCCCTGCCACCAATGAAACACTGACTGCCGATTGCGTCCTGGTACGCGATATCGACGTCGGAACTGCCAACGATGAAAACGCTCTGGTCTTTATCACCGGCAACTTCAATGAAGATGCTCTGATCCTGGCCAGTGGTGCGTCCCTGACCGAAGCTGACCGTGATGCGCTGCGGATTCGCGGCATCATTCTGGGCGCTTCCCAGGGCGAGAATGTGTAAGGAGGTACACCAACCATGGCACTGAATGTGAACATCCTGGATACCTACTATATGGCAGGTCTCTGGGAAGGCCTTTCTCCCGTGAATACCTTCTTCCGTGACCGTTACTTCCCGACCGGTGCCGGCGACATCTATGCCGCGAACAAAGTGCTGGTCGAGTATCGCGATGGCGATAACGGCCGCGCTCCGTTCATGGTCCTGGATGCGGATCCGATCAACGTGAAGCGTTCCGGATACGAGATCCATGATTACGAGCCCACCTGCATCAAGCAGAGCCGTAATCTGACCGCCGATCAGCTGAAACAGCGTGGATTCGGCGAAGCAATCCTGAGCAAGAGCACGGAAGAAGAACGCGCTGCGAAGCTGGTCAGCGAAGATCTGGCACTGCTTGAGCGCAGGATCGTTCGTACTGAAGAACTGCTTTGCGCCCAGACGATGATCAACAACGGCTTCACTGTGGATGAAATGCTGGATGCTGACACTGTTGGCAATGTGGCTACCGTGAAGTTCTATGATCCCAATATCGGCAACGACGGCGCCTATTCCATCGGAACTCAGTGGACCAGCAATACCGGCTGGACTGAGATTGTGGAAGACGTCCGGAACATGTGCCGGAGCCTGAGCCGTCGTGGTCTGCCCCACACCGACCTGATTGTTGGTCAGAAGGTTGCTGATATTCTGCTGGCCAACAAGGATTTCCGCGATCTGGTCAACAAGATGAGCGGAATCATCATTGCGTCTCCCATCATGCAGGAGCTGTCCGAGAAGTATGACGGCGTGTCTATGCTCGGTAACATCAACTTTGGCGGTTATCATCTGAACGTCATCGTTGTCGATGAGCAGTATCAGGACCGCCAGATTGTGAATGGTGTTCCCACCGTCGTGTGGGAAAACTATTTCCCTGCTGACGGCATGATGGTCACAGCGCCTAACGCCGGCCATCTGATGTATGCCCATATCGTTCACATTGACGATGATGGCAATTTTGACACCATCACTGGCAAGCGCGTACCTGATTTCTATGTGGATCGAAAGCGTAAGACCCGCGAAATCATCCTGGAGAGCCGTCCCCTTGCTGCTCCTCAGAATTACAGCCCGTGGATCTATGCGGCAAGCGTCGTAGCCTGATGAGGGCATGAAAGGAGACGTCCCATGATTATCAAAGCATTGTGCGTCATCGGAATCAAGTCGAATGACGGACACTCACCTCTTTGGCCCGGGTGCACGTATGATGTGGATGAAAAACTGGCGAAACGCTTTGTCGAAAACGGATCGGCAGTGGAAGTATCGAATCCCGGCTCTGTGCGTGTCGCTGAGGGCCCTCTGACCACAAACCCGGGCAAGAACCCGCCCGAAGATGAGAACGGGCAGGAAGAGTCAAATAACGGCGATCTGGAAAGCATGAGCTTCAGTGAACTGAAAGCGATTGCCAAAGGACTCGGAGTCGAAATCGGCAAGATCCGGAGCAAGGAAGGTATGATCAATGCTATTCTTGTCGCCCGGATGGAGATGGAGGAGAATTTCCCAACCATCGAAGCCCAGGAAGTGGTAGATGAATGAGCTTCAAGGACATGGTAGCAGCTGATAACTCCAGGATCTTCATGAATCTGGATGAGTTTGCTGAGATACACGACATCCAATATGACGGTGAAACGTATGAGGATGTGAAGTGCGTCATCACGAAACTGAAGGAGAAAGACCGGAATTCAGCTGTGAAAGACCACGCGCAAGGAATCTATCTGGTGACATCCGTGTTCCACTGTCCCTTGGAATCTCTGGACGGCAACGTGCCGGAGAGAGGAACAAAGATCCGGATTTCAGATGATGATTTCTGGCGCGATTTTTATGTAGCGCAGTCCGGGTGTGACCTGGGCATGATCAGACTTGAACTGGAGGCCCTGGACGAGTAATGGCTATCAGGATTGATGACATCGGCAGCGCAAAGATTGAAAGAGTGTACGCCATTCTTGGCAACATCAAGAATGGCAGCGCGTTCTATCATGCTTTGAATGCAGCGATGAAAAGAGCGACGGACTCAGCGAAAACGCAGGCCGGAAGGTATGCAGCTGAACGATATGCCATATCGAAAGGCCAGTTTATGGCCAAGACGAGAATCGGCTATATTCTGTCCTCCAATTCCATCAGCATTACGTTCGCAGGACGAGTGATTCCTCTGATTGAGTTTGGTGGAACAACAGGCGGTTCTCAGGGCGGCGTCAGAGCAGGCCCGAAGCTGGGCGGCGGCGCGATCAGCCGCGCATTCGTCAATACTGTGTACGGTTCGCACGGAGTCTGGGAGCGCATCGGGCTTCCGCGCTTTCCTGTTGAGCAGAAATATGGTCCTTCCACGGGCCATATGATGCAGGATGAAGGCGTATCAGAACACCTGGTTCAGCACATGGAAGAAGTGTTCGACAAACGTATTGAACACGAGATTACACGCATCCTGAGCGGGTGGTAAGGAGGAAACCATGACAAGGGTTTGGCTGCTTGAATCCTTAAAGGTGCGTATGGAAACAGACACCAAGGACTTGATTATGCCGGTGAAACTCCAAAAGGGCGACACCAACGAAGAATCACGGGCTGCTGAAGTATGGAGCGGGAGACTTCCAGACATGAAGTCAACCACCAAGAAAGCGCCGTACATTCTGAACACCATTCTCACATCTCGCTTCCGGCAGTTTCCCGGCAATCCTCCCGAGAGCCTGGTCACTGTCCGGACAGTTTACTGTGTCTACAATCCGGATGATCACGAGGGCGCCCTGATGCTTCTGAACCTCATGGACAGGATCCGTATTTCCCTGCAGAAGAACCCTATTGTGGACGGGAAATATGAACTGAACATGGCAGAGGAAGGAATCACCGACTTTGTTTATCCGGACGATACCGCCCCATACTACATGGGAGAAATGGTTACGGAGTGGATCATGCCACCCGTAGAAAGGGAGGTACAGAAATGGCTGTACTGAAAGACAAGAAGGGCGAAAAGGTTAAGGAAGAGGTTCTGGAAGAACCGAAGACCGAACCTGTGGAATCGTCCAATGAACCCGCGAAAGAGGAAGCTGCAAAGCCTTCCTTTTTTGTTTATCTGGGGCCGTCCATCCGTGGCCAGATCCAGTATGGCGCTCTCTATGAGGGCTCCCGTAAGGATGTGGAGAAGCTGCTTGAACAGCAGATCAAAAAATATCCGCGGATTAAAGCGCTCCTGGTCTCCGATCTGACGATCGTGGAAGACCGCATCAACGTTAGAAAGCCGGGCACCCGTCTGAATGTGGAATACAAGCGGCTCGTGTCCGAGCTTAAGTGAAGGAGGTTATAACCCATGCCTAACCATGCTGTAATTGTTCGTGAAGTAGCGACCAGCGTCAGCACCCCGGCAACGGTTGAAACCGGTATTCCTTTCGTCGTGGGTCTTTCCCCGATCCAGAATGCCGAGAATCCCGCTACCCTGGGCCGTCCTACCCTGATCACCAGCTTTAGCGAGTTCGTTTCAAAGCTGGGCTGGTCTGATGACTGGGATACCTACAACCTGTGTGAACAGGCGTATGCTCACTTCCAGCTCTATGGACAGAGCCCCGCTATCTTCCTCAATCTGCTCGATCCCGCGACGCATAAGAGCGCCGTGGCTGCAGCGGATAAGGATGTTGTCGCCAAGAAGGTCGAACTGACTGTCAAGGCGATCGATGACGCCGGCCTGGTGGTCAAAGCCCAGGGTGGCAACGGCACCGCCTACGTCAAGGATACGGACTATTCCGTGTTCTACAACGATGATGGCAAGCTGGTTGTGGAAGTTCTTCCGGATGGCGCCTGCTATTCTGCTTCCAAACTGAATATTGCCTACAATGAAGTGACTCCGGCGTCCATCACTGCGAACGCCGTTGCTGCAGGATTCGGCAAGATCGATCTGTGCATGACCGATCTGGGTCTGATCCCGGATCTGCTGTGCAGCCCCGGATTCTCCCAGAATCCCACTGTTGCCGCGATCATGGCCACCAAGGCAGCTGGCATTTGCGGTATGTTCAAGGCCAAGGCACTGATCGATATCGACACCAGCGTCGCGGATTCCTACGACGAAGTTCTGGCAGAGAAGACCGCACAGAACTTCTTCGACAAGAACGAAATCGTCTGCTGGCCGATGGTCAAGCTGGGCGATCTGAAGTTCCACATGTCCAGTCACGTCGCCGGCATTATTGCCCGGACCGACTACGAGTATGCTGCTCCGTATGTCAGCCCCTCCAATAAATCCATGCAGTGCAACAGCCTGATTGTCGCCGCCGGCACAGAGGTTGTTCTGACGCTGGATCAGGCGAACTATCTGAACATGTCCTGCGGCGTTGTCACCGGACTGAACTTCATGGGCGGGTTCAAAGCCTGGGGCAACTACACCGCCTGCTATCCTTCCAATCAGGACGTGAAGGATTACTTCATCCCTGTGAACCGGATGTTCGACTGGGTTGGAAACACCCTGATCAAGACCTTCTGGTACAAGCTGGATGAGCCCATGAACCGCCGTCTGATCGATTCCATCCTGGATTCCGCGAACATTTGGCTTAACGGCCTGACCGGGTCCGGCTATCTGCTGGGCGCCCGTGTCGAAATGCTCGAGGATGAAAACCCCACCACCGACCTGATGGCCGGTATCGTGCGCCTGCACGTGTATATCACCCCGCCGAGCCCTGCGCAGGAGATCGATTTCATCCTGGAATACGATGCTTCCTACGTCCAGGAAGCTCTGGGCTAAGAAGGAGGAATAAGACATGGCACAGCATCCTGAGCTTATTGTCAATTTTGAGGTCTACGAAGGTGGATCCAATTTTATGGGCGTTGCCGAGTGCACTCTGCCCAACATCCAGTTCGTGACCCAGAACATCGCCGGCGCCGGCATCGGCGGCAACCTTGACGCCGTGGCCAACGGCATGGTGAACGCGATGAACTTCTCCATGAAGTTCCGTTCTTCCACCGTTGCAGCCGTGAAGCTGATGGAGCCCCAGAAGCATAACATCACACTGATGGCTGCAGAACAGAGCTGGGACACCAATCAGGTGGACAAGGTAACCGCGAGCGACAAGTATGTCCTGGTTATCGTTCCCAAGAACTACAACCCGGGCAACCTGACTCCCGCGACTACCCCGGACAGCACGGACGAGTTCTCCGTGTACTACTACGCCGGCTACCGTGATGGCAAGCAGCTGTTCGAGATCGATCCTCCGAACATGATCTGCAAGGTGAACGGCAAGGATTACCTTGCTCCTGTCCGGAAGGCCGTTGGTAAGTAACCATGAGCCGTGAGGGGAAAACGTTCCCCTCACGGATTTTTCTGTATTGACGAAAGGAGACGAAACCATGGAACAGGTTAAGACTAACCCCGCTGAAGCTCCCGTTGATGAGAAGGAGCTTGAAATCGCACAGGAAGAAGCGAAGCAAGGTAAGGACACTTACGTCCATAAGTTCAAAACGCCGTTTGAATATAACGGAAAAACGTATGAACAGTTTGAGTTTGACTTCGGCTCTCTGACCGGCGGTGACTCGCTGGCCGTGGAAGAGGAACTACAGAGAGAGGGCAAAGGAGTTGTGGTTGTGGCCGCATTCAACTCTGAGTACCTCATCCGGATTGCGGCGAAAGCCTGCGCCCAGCCGATCAGCTACGATGCTTTCAAGTATATGCGGCTGTTCGACTACAACCGGATCCGCGACAGGGCAAGGAGTTTTTTACTCAGATCGGAGCAGTAGGCGGTGATGGTGGGGACTGGTTAAGAGAGCAGTGCATGATCATGGCGCGTAACAACTCCACAAGTGTTGACTTCTGGCTTAACCAGTCCTTTTCCAGCCTGCTCCGCTGGATCGAGACCAATAACCGTCTGAATAAGCAACAAAAGTAAGGAGGTGTCAAAGTGGCAAGCTCAAAAGAGTATCAAATGCTATTCCAGCTCAGCGCCAGTCTTGGCGGTGGATTCAACGGCACATTCAGCGCCGGCCAGAAGGCCGTCAGTCAGCTGCAGAGTCAGATTAACGCGCTGAACAGGACGCAGAGTGACATCTCCGCATACCAGAAGCAGCAACAGGCTCTGGATAAGAGCAAGGAGAAGCTCCAGCTGTATCAGAACCAGCTTGAACGGCTGAAAGGCGTGGAAGCTTCGTCCGCGAGCGAAGCCGCGCACCTTGCTAATGAAATTGAAGCAAAGCAGAACCAGGTGAATAACGCCCAGGCTGCTGTTGATAAGAACAATGAAAAGCTTTCCGAAATGGGCAATGCTCTTCGGGAAGCCGGCGTAGACACCAATAATCTGGCCAGTGAAAGCGAACGTCTGAAAGCTGAAACTGAGCAGGTTGCCGCTGCGCAGGTGGAGGAAGCCAGAGCAGCAGAAGAAGCCGGGCAAAGTCTGAAGGAAGCTATGCAAGGGGCCGCTGCGGCGGTTGAAGCGGCAGGCCTTATAGAAGGATTCAAGCAGGTTTATCAGGCTCTTGCTCAGTGTTCCAGCGCTGCGGCTGAATTTGAAACCGCAATGGCAGGCGTAAAGCGTACTGTCGGCGGTGATGATTCTTTCATTTCCGGACTGGGTGAAAAGTTCAAAGAACTTTCTACCCAAATGCCGATTACCGCAACAGAGCTTGCCCAGATTGCCACCACAGCCGGTCAGCTGGGCATTGCACAGAGCAATGTCGAATCATTCACTCAGGTTATGGCTCAGCTGGCTACGACTACAGACCTGTCAGCTGATAACGCCGCGACCATGCTGGCACAGTTCTCCAACATTACCGGCGTTACGGATTATGAGCGCCTTGGTTCCACTGTTGCTTCCTTGGGTGACGCAACAGCGACAACCGCTTCAAAGGTTGTAGAAATGAGCCAGGGCATGGCAGCAGCCGCGAGTATTGCCGGCATGAGTTCAACAGACATTCTGGCGATTTCCGCTGCCGTCGGTTCTCTTGGTATTGAAGCGGCATCTGGATCCACGTCCATGAGCACCCTGATTTCAACCCTGTACAAGGCAACGGAAACCGGGAACAATCTGGAAGAATTCGCTTCTGTCGCTGGTATGAGCGCATCACAGTTCAAACAGGCATGGGGTACCGATGCGGTTGGAGCATTGGACGCCTTTATCCAGGGTTTGAACGACACCGAACGCAACGGAAAATCAGCTGTTGTTATCCTGGATGAACTTGGAATTACCAACGTCCGTCAGACGAAGGCGATTCTGGGTCTGGCGTCTGCCGGCAGTCTGCTTTCTAATACTGTTGCACAGGCCAGTTCAGCATGGAATGAAAACACCGCGCTTACTGAAAAGGCCGGCATCATGTATGGCACGACCGAAGCCAAAATGACCATGATGCAGAACGCAGCCAATAATGTGCAGGTTGCCATTGGCGATGCTCTGAATCCTGCCCTGGGCGCTGTTGCCGACGCCGCTACAGCGCTGATGCAGCCGATTGCGGAATTCATCGAAGCGAATCCGGCGATTGTGCAGGCGATTACCACCTTTGTAGGTGTTCTGGGTGTAGCCACCGTTGGCATTACCACATACACAGCCGTTACAAAACTGGCGGCTGCGGCAAGTAAGCTATTTGCCGGCGCAATTCCAGGAATCGGTATCATTCTCGGCGTTGCCGGAGCTCTTGGTGCACTTGTCGGCATCATTTCAGCGATCAGCGGCGCATCAGCGGAAGCGAGCAAATCCTTTGAAGAACTGGACAGCGAATTTGACGATTTGAACCGTCAGTTTGAGGATAACCAGAAGGTTGTCGACATGGCCAACTCCTATAAGGATCTGCAGAAGGAAGCTGACAATCTGCAGAAGGCCATGAGCGGAGACTTCTCCACTACGGTGAAGTTCGTCGGTACAGTGGACGGTGTAGATAAGCTGACGCCTGATCAGTTCCTGACCGGAACGACTGTCAAGCTGACGCCAGAGCAGGCCGCATGGCTCGCAGCCAACGACTTCCTGACCGGCGCGAAGGTTACCCTGACGCCGGAACAGGCTAAATACCTCGGCGCGAATGATTTCCTGACCGATACAACTGTCACACTGACGCCTGAGCAGGCGAAGTATCTGGCCGGTAAGGAATTCATGACGGAGACCACCGTCCAGCTGACACCGGAACAAGCCAAGAAACTGCAATCCTATTCCTTCCTGCAGAGCACTAAGGTTCAGCTGACGCCGGAACAGAAAAAGCTTCTGAAGTCCGCTGACTTCGTGGATGGTACGACAACCATTAAACTGACTCCAGAGCAGGCTACGAAGCTCGCTGCTGCCGGATTCCTGGACAGCACCACCGTGAAGCTGACCGCTGCACAGGCAAACGCTCTGGCAGCAGACGGATTCCTGGACGGTACAACCGTTTCCCTGACGGCCCAAGCCGCCAATGCGCTGGCTGCGGAAGGGTACTTTGAAGACGGCACGACCGTGCAGCTGACCGCTGAAAAGGCGAACACGCTGCAGGCGTCTGATTTTATCGCTGATCCGACAATTACATTTACCGCGAAAAACGGGAACACGCTGACCGCTGCCGATTTCGGCATCTCCGATCAGACGCTGATCTACATCGCGCAGCTTGATCCGGCGAGCTATAAGGACGTATCCGACAAGGCGAAAGCACTTGGCACTGAACTGGCCGCAACGCGCGGAGATCTCACCACAGCGAGCACAAAGCTGGATGAGATGAAAACGAAATACTCCGAACTTGAAGCACAGCTCTCTAAGACGCGCGGGACCAAGGCCAAAGGCGCGATTCAGGAACAGATGGATGATCTGTCTGAACAAATCAGCGCCCAGACTCAGCAGGTTGAATCCCTGACAAACAAGTACACGTCTCTGGAAAGCGAGTACACAATCGCAGCAACAGCTGCAGGTGAACTTGCAGGGAAAGAGGAAACTCTGCTGGCTGCAAAGGAAGCTCTTGCCGGAGCGTCTGAAGGTGTAATTACAGCCAGTGCAGGAGAAACCGAAGCCTTCAATCAGCAGGCAGAAGCAGCCCAGAAAGCAGCTGATGCGAACCTGGCATTGCTCCGTTCGAAAATGTACGAGAATGCCGGACAACAGGCAAAGGCGTATAAGACGGCAGTTATTCAGGCATCTGAAGCGCAGGCACAATACGACGCTGCAAGCGCAAGAGCTGCCGTAACCCAGAAGTATGCCGGCATGAGCGCTGATGAAGTCAACGCGGCGTACCAGTCTCTGCTCGTTACCCTGGATCAGATGACCAATGCAGAAGGCTGGACGCCGAATGACGAAGCCTACCGTTCTGCAGCTGAGGAAGCCGAACACCTGGCAAGTATATTCTCAAATGAGAATCTTGATATTCTGTCATCTGCTGACAGGCTGTCCGAAGGATGGGTCAGCTGGGTGGATTCGTTCAGCGATCTTTATACCACTGGCGAACTCTGGAACATGTCTCTGGAGCAGATCAATGCCAACGTTGCCGAGTACAAGGCACAGGTGGACAGTGCTGAACAGACACAGAGCGAATTCATTAACAACCTTGTGCAGGCCATCCAAACCGGCGCCTTCACCGAATCGGAAGTCCGGGCTATGCTGGCCAACTCCCTGCAGGGTGAAGCGGATGCTGCCGAGACTGTCGAACAGATCATGGCAGACGTCAATGCCCAGATGGCAGCTGAAGCCGCCGCGGCTGCTGAAGCTGCTGCAGCTACGGAAGAACTGGCGAACTCAACGGAAGAACTGAATGATTCCAGCACCGAGCATCTCCGGTCTATCGAGGAAATCACGGCCGACATTGATAAGCTGGTCAAGTCCTACGACGATGCTTACAAGGCCGCGAAAGAATCCATGGAAGGCCAGTTCGGCCTGTTCGATGAAGCCAATACCAAGATTACCGGAAACAAGAAAGGTGCGCAGGGCTACACTAAGAACCTACAGGACCAGAACACATATATTCAGCAGTACACCCAGAACTATGAATCAGCTGCAGCTGCTCTGAAAGCCGCTGAAGCTGAAATCATGGGCGAAGGCAATGCAGGTGCGGAGGGCGCTTCCAACAGCATCCTGGCACAGCTTGCCGACGGTTCTGCTGAATCCGCTCAGGTCCTTGCCGATCTGGCCACTGCATCAGCTGCAGATATCAAAGCACTGGTCGAGCAGTACACGACTCTGCAGACAACGAAAGACAGTTACGCCAAGACTGTAGCGGAGATCGAAACCAACTTCTCCGAAGGAATGAGTGAGCTGCAGACGGAACTGGAAACGACCGTTGCAAACTTGGACTTCAGCACGGACGCAGCGACAAACGCCGCGACCTCCATGGCAGCGTTCACGTCCGCAATCTCTGCAGCAACCGGCCCAGCTGCGGCGGCAGCTGCGGCACTGGCGGCGGCAGTCAACGCGAAACTGAAAATCAAGTTTTCCGGACTGCCTGGCTTCCACTTCGCATCCGGTACTGATGAAGCACCGCCCGGCATGGCGCTGGTCGGTGAACAAGGTCCGGAGTTGATCATGCTACAGGGCGGCGAGAAGATCCTTAACGCCAGTGAAACCAAAGCTCTGTTGGAGCAGGCTCAAAAAGCCGAACCTGCACAGGCTGAGGAAGCCACTGTCACAGGTGGCGGCGGCGGGAAAACAATCCACGTGGATTTCAGCCCTCAGTACAACATCAACGGCAACGCGAATGCTGAAGAGATCAAGGCTGTTCTGGAAGAGAACAGCGTCAATCTCCGGGAGCAGATCGAAAAGATCATGGAAGAAATCGCGGAGGATGAGGACAGGAGGGATTACACATGACCACATATGTTACCAAATCCGGAGATATGTGGGATCAGATTTCCTACAACCTGACCGGCTCTCACGCGCACACAGAGGAGATCATGAAGGCGAACCTTCAGTATGCCGAAGTGTATATCTTCTCCGCAGGCATTGAGCTGACGATTCCGGATCTGGATTCCGTCATGGATTACGATTCCCTCCCGCCATGGAAGAGAGTGTGATGTAAATGGGCTCTTATACCGGCGCAGTCGGAAGCTGCGGGAACAACCTTTACAGCGGTGTCTATCCGATCGGTGTTACGATCCCTGCGGACGAATACCCTGTACAGGTCGAGTTCATGATCCAGGCTGGCGGTTCCTATTTTGTGAATCATGATTACAAAGTAGACAACACGGGAACGGTTTCCATCTGCGATTCCAGCGGTGGGAATTCTATTGCCCTGGACACGTTCACGCTGTCCGGACTGAAGAATTTTAACAACGGCCTGAGCAGCAACAAGCATTCAGATGCCAACTATTCTGTCGGCGGCGGTGAGGTTCTGGCCGGTGCTGCCCTGGCTATAAAAATTGACGCAGAAGGCAGATGGTGCTTGAGGAATCGATGCACGATCAAGGTAACGACAGAGAAGAAGACACCGGAAGAACCGGTTTCCATTCCGGAACTGTTCCACGAGTTACTGCCGACCGTCAAAGAAGACGACAAATACAAAGGCATGGCCAGACGTGCTGCATGGCGCATCAAGGTCAAAGGCGTGGATATCACTGATGAGATCAAGAAAAACCTGATTGAAATTGACATCACGGACAATGAGGAAGACCAGGCTGATGATCTGCAGATACAGATTGCGGACCGTGACGCGGTATGGCTGCAGAAATGGCTGAACGATACCATCCAGGCCGGATCGAGAACCAAAGGTCTGAAGTTCACGGTCTGGATTGGGATTTCTTCAGACGATGGCACGATCAATCAGCAGAAGACCGGCACCTTCATGCTTGACTCTGTGAAGCATAAAGGACCGCCGGCAGTCACAACCATCAAATGCATCTCCCTGGACTACAGCGGTGGCATACGGACCGAGAAGCGCGATAAGGCGTGGGAGAACTACTCCATGAGCGGCATTGCCGGCGAAATCGCTGGGAAGGCCGGGCTTTCCCTCATGTACCTGTCGAGCAAGAATCCAACGTACGCCCGGAAGCAGCAGGACCAGGAGACGGACATGTACTTTCTGAAACGGCTGTGCCAGGATTTGGCTCTGAGTCTGAAGATTACCGATAAGAAGATGGTCATCTTTGACAAGAGCCAATATGAAAACCGGGACGCCGTGGACACAATCAAGTTCGGGGATAAGAAGTACATCAGCTGGGATCTGGGCACGACCACTGGCGAGATTTCATACGACATCTGCACGGTGAAGTACACGGATCCGAAAACCGGAAAGGTCATCGAGGGCAGTTACAAAAGCGACAAGTGGGCCGAGAACGAGCCGAAGGACGGCGAGGAAGCGCGGCATCAGGAGCTGGTGATCACCAATGAAAAGGTGTCCACTGCAGACGAAGCCAAAGCTCTGGCCGAAATGCGGCTGAAGATGAACAACCTGTTTGAAAAGGCTGCTTCTTTCACACTCCCCGGGAATCCTGCTCTGATGGCCGGACAGACCATCACCCTGAAAAAGTGGGGCTACTGGGACGGTAAGTACATGATTGCCAAATGCAAGCACAAGATATCCCGCAGCGGATACACCACATCGCTGACACTGAGAAAGATCTGAGGAGGGCTGACATGATCACAGCTGATAACATGCTTCGGGTCGCCATTGTGTCCTCTGTGGACAAACCGAAGCTGAAAGCCCGTGTGTACTTCCCAGATCAGAACAACATGGTTTCCGACTGGCTGTACGTAGTTCAGCAGAAGCCGCAATACACCAAGACGGACGGGGCGCACTCGCAGCCGGACGCCGGGTACGGCGGGGCCCACAAGCACGAACTGGACAACTGGATGCCTGAAGTCAACGCAAAGGTGCTGGTGATCTATCCATGCGGTATTGACAAGGACGGCTACATATTGGGGGTGATTCCGTAATGGCCAAAGGACGAGAAGTCGGCTCGCTGGGCGATGTGGTATTCACTGTTTCTTCTGATGCGATCAAGACTGTTGAAAAGATCGAAATAAAGAAATCAGTGGAATTCGGAACTCATAAGCTGCACAACGGAAAAACCCTGCTCGAATACACTGGCAGAAATCCCGCCCAGGGTTCATTTCCAATCACCCTGAGCGGTTTTCTTGGTGTAAACCCGACCAAGGTTCTGAAAACCCTGGAAAAGCAATTTGAAAAGGGGCAGGTTGTTTCATTCACAATGGGCTCCAAGAAGATCGGGAAAAAATGGGTTATCACCGATGTTACGGAAAACTACACGTATTTCGATGTCAATGGAGATGTGCTCGCAATCGACGTCACGGTTAGTATCAAGGAATACAACTAAGGGGGTGAGCGAATGGTTTATATCATCCCACTGGAAGCGGAGATGGAGCTGACGCTTACACCCGCAGACAGCGAAAGCGCTACCGTGCAGGATCTGTATGTGCTGCTGAATACGGCTATCAACGAATGCCCGATGTACCGCGAATTCGGCATCTACAAAGAATATCTGCACATGCCTGTCAATGTGGCCAAAGCCATGCTTACATCAGCAATTGTTGACGCGATCGATAAGTTCTTTCCGAACCTTGATGTAAACAGCGTAGACTTCAGCATTGATGAGCTTTACCCTGACACATTCAAAGTAAAGATTGAGGTGAGTGACAATGGCAGTTGAAAGAAATCCGCAATACCGGTTCGTATCCGCTGACTCTGCGGAGATTCTCCAGGAGCTGACAAGCGAGTATGAAAGCATTGTCGGCGTTACAGTCAGGCCCGCGAGCGCGGAAAAGCTCTTTCTGACCTGGGTAGCCAGTGCCATCACCAATCTCCGGAACCTGGTCAATTATGTTGGAAACCAGAATCTCCCTTCCCGTGCTGTCGGTGCCAATCTGGACGCGCTGGGCGAAGTCATTTTCAACGTCCCGCGTCCAAAAGCCACAGTGGCCACCGTGCGCATGAGGTTCTACATCAGCGAAGCACAGGTAAATCCTATTCTCGTGCCGAGAGGAACGCGCGTCACACCAGAAGACGGAAATCCAGTTTTTGAAACTGTTGAGGATGTGTATATCGCTGCCGGCGATACATACGCGGAAGCGAATGCCGTGTGCCAGGAAGCCGGGACCATCGGAAATGGCTATGAAGCCGGACAGATCTTTACCTGTGTAGATTTGTATACGTACTATGATCACTGTGCAAACGTAACAACTTCAGACGGTGGCGCTGATGTTCCGGATGATGACGAATACTACAAGCTGCTCGTTGACAGTAACAACCTGTTCTCCACTGCCGGCGCGATTCGGACGTATGTCTATCACGCACAGGAGGTTTCCAAGGAGATACAGGACATTGTTGTCAACAGCCCGACTCCCGGCGTCGTGAAGATCTACGCGATGGTAGCGAATGCTCCTGCATCCTCCGGTATGAAGGCGTTGATTCTGGCAGCGTGCAATGCCGAAGACGTCAGACCGCTGACTGACTATGTTCAGGTCGATGATCCGGAAGTGGTCAGCTACGATATCGACGTTACGTATTACCAGAGCACAGACAGCAAAAAGAGCGCCGCGGAACTTGCTGCGGATGTTCAGCTGGCGGTTGACCGGTATATCGAATGGCAAGCAGGAAAGATGGGACGGGATATTAACCCGTCAAAGCTGATTCAGCTGATTGTTGAAGCCGGCGCCAAACGTGTTGTGGTTACAAGTCCAACATTCACCCATCTGAACGATGGAAAAGGTACGCCTGTGACTGCTCCGGATCTTGCTGTTGTCGATACTGTCACAATTACGAATGGGGGCTACGAGGATGAGTGATCGGGTCACGTACGACTCCACCATGCGAGTGCTGCCAAGCGTACTGAAGAAAAGCGGCTTGACGCTGCATCTCGGGCAGGCAACGGCAAAGTTCCTTGAAATTGCAGACGGTGATGTGCAGCTTGCGAGCATCTACGCCAGGATTGACGAACTGCCGGAAGATCTTTTGGATATCCTGGCCATTGACTTTGATGTTCTCTGGTACGAATTCAACTATGACCTGGAAACAAAGAGACGGCTTATCAAAGAGTCGTTCTACGTCCACCGTCACCTGGGAACGGTCGGTGCCACGAAACAAGCTCTGTGCGCCGTATGGCCGCATACGGAGGTTGAGGAATGGTTTGAGTATGACGGAGATCCATACTACTTCCGGGTTCTGATCGAAGCGAACAGCACGCAGCCAATTCATGTTGAGAAGATCCTGGACACCATCCGGCAGTATCAGTCCATCCGATCTCATCTTGAAGATGGAATGCCGATTATCCGCGTGACCTTCGGCATCGTAATAAAGACACAACCGTTCAACTCGCTATATCACGTTGACCCGGTCGGCACAAAGAAAAGTGCCAAGAACTCCAAAGGAAAGATCTATTACATCCCCAATTATTCAACTCATGGTGACAAGAGTTATGAACGGCTGATTGTGGAAACGGATGGTAAATCCGTCCCATATAGCGTACCGGCCACAGGTGAGCTTATCGCCGGTACATATCCCCGGGTGCAATCGCATGGAGAACGTGACGAAGGCGGCCTGTATGTGGGTGCAGAAACGCTGGAATCAACGTACCGTGCGCGGCCCTGCGGAACAAGTCTGAACTCGCTGATGTAAGGAGGTGAAAGAGCATGTTGGAACCCGCGGCATACAAAGATCTGCGAAACTACATAAAGAAGCGGATCAAGTTTGCGCAGTACAAGGTTGGCTCGACCTGGTATAACTGCGCGATTGCGGAGACTGTCATCACGAGCAATGGCACGGTGAGAATCAAATGCCAGATTGCCCATGGCTCAGCCTGCACCATCACCGGGGTACGGCTGAAAAACTCGGATCAGGAGATCTGGGCCACAAAGGCCGTAAACGTCGTGATTGAGAACTCCACGACCAACTTCATGCAGTGGTTCGATTTCACGATTACGGAAAGTGAGGTGAGCTAAGTTGTATCTCTGGACGAACTGGGTAGATGAAACCGATCAGTATGAGGATCGGTATACGGAGACCATGAATCCTGACGGCACGATTTCGCACGTCAAGGTTCGCGGTGAAGTGTATGTTGAAGGCACACCGCAGGACGCGGCGCACTTCAATAACATGGAAGCCGGCATTGTGGATGCGCATGTTGGAGCAGATCAGATCCTGATCGGACTTCGGCAGAACACCTGGCGAATTGAAGCGCTGGAAAAAGCTACGGATCAGGAAACCGGCGTGAAGACCCTGACAAATTCAGCAGAATTCCCGTTTAACAACTCCATTGTGACGGTACCGCTGACCATTGTTCGGGACAATCTGAACTACATTGTGGAAGTGATTAAGGTAGAGCCCACCGGAGGACCTGTCGGGGAGGTTGAAATCTCCGACCGTCAGGTCAACGGTTTCAAAATGGCGTTTACCGGATCTGCCACCAGCGTGAAGGTCACTTATGCGGTGATTGGAGGGTTTGACAGATGATTAAGCTTGTTGTCAGAGGTGGACCCGGTAAGGATGAAACCTACCGGGAATTTATTTTGACATCAGATGCAGATGTAGCAAATCTTCCAAAAAGCACGAGCGGCACCGAGGAGAAAACCACAGCCGGAAGCATTGCGTATCTGCAGGATCTGAGCAAAACGTATCTGCTGGGGCCGGATGATGTATGGCGGGAGGTGTAAAGCATGGACCTGCTTACACTGAAGAAAGCCATGCGATATGCTGAAGAACTCGTTCAGCAGATGGGTGGTGACGTTACTGAGCTTGCTGAGGATCTGAAGGATCTTGCCGATAAGCTGAGTATCGAAGATCTGGACAGCGATACAGCTGTCACGATTCTGATTAACGCGCTTCGTCAGCACCAGTGGCAGAATGAAGCAGATGCATTAGTCTGCGAAGAAGGCCAGGTTACCCTGACCAACACTCAAAAGTTCCCGTTCAATGACAGCCTGAAATCCGTTGCTCTGGTGAATACACAGAAAAACACGAAGTATGCCGTGATTCCGGAGCTGATCAGCGCGAACGGAAACGCCGGTGAAGTGACCGCTTCAGAGAAGCAGGTCAACGGCTTCAAACTGGCTTTCAGCGGCAGCGCAACTACTGCCACTGTGAAGTACATTGTGATAGGAGGAATTATCGCATGATTATCGTGGAGAAAAACGAAGGGCCGAAAATCGACTACGAGATCCAGAACACGGCCACCAAGAAGAAGATCACCTTTGACGATGATCTGACCATCAACCTGGCCAAACGTGAAGAAGACTGGCCCGTGCACATTGATGTGTGCTATGACGCGGACGGCGATCTGGTGATCGGTACCGCTGCCGGCCGTGCCTATGTGGCAGAGATCGACATCCCGGCCAGGGAGTACACGCCCGGCGAAACCGAAGAGGATCCGCCCGTTCCGGTTCCGCTGGATCTGGACAAGTGCACTCTGAGCCTGTGGGCGATTGAGTAAAGGAGGACAAAACCATGCCGAACAATTTTGATCTTTCCAACCTGGCTCTGAAGGCCATGTGCCCCAACAACGAGATCCTGTATGATGACAAGGGCCTGCCCTCCATCATGGTCAAGATTCCGAAAATGACTTTCGCGGATCTGGGTCTCGGAGCTTCCACCGCAACGTTCCCCGCATTCCTGGTCAACGGTCAGGAAGTAAGTGAGATCTACATCTCCAAGTTCATGAACATCGTGAACAATGGTCGCGCGTATTCTCTTCCCGGCCAGGATTATGCAAACAACATGACCTTCGACACTGCTCGCGGCTATTGTGAAGCAAAGGGCGCCGGCTGGCATATCATGACCGCCTATGAATGGGGCCTGCTGATCAACTGGTGCGAGAACAATGGATTCATCCCGCTCGGCAACTGTGCATACGGTAAGTATCACACCGAGACGAATTACAAGGCCATTCCGATGACCTATGACACTTCCAACCCGCCCAAGATTCTGCATACCGCCGGCGGCACCGGTCCTCTGGAATGGTTCCATGACAAGACGCCTTCCGGAATCGCTGATCTGTGCGGCAACGGTTTCGAATGGACTGGCGGCATCCGCACTGTCAAAGGTGAGCTGCAGATCCTGACGAACAACAATGCTGCAGACAGCGATCACAGCCAGGGCGCTACTTCCTCCGAGTGGATGGCGATCGACGCTGCGACCGGCGCTCTGATCACTCCTGATGGAGAAGGCACGACCACCGGCAGCGTGAAGATGGACTGGGTAAGCAGCAAGCTCCAGTACAACACCACGATCACTGACAGCGCACCCGGCGAACATTACTGCGCGTTCAAAGACATCAACTGCTCCGCGAACATTGATGACAGCGCGAAGGCCGTCCTGATTGCTCTCGGTATGCATCCGAGATCCAATACCCTGTGCACAACCTATGGACGTTGCTACTTCAACAATAACGAAGCTGAGCGGTTCTTCCTCCGCGGCGGGTACTACGACTCGGCGGTCTCGTGCTCGTTCCCGTCCTTCTTCGGCAACGGCGCCCGTTCGAACCAGAGCCCGGCCAGGGGCTTCCGCGCCGCTTATATCAAGCTGCCAGCTGCTTAACTGCGTACTGATGGGCGCCGCGATAGCGGCGTCCTTCTTCCGCGCGAAGCGCGGAAAATTTTTAGCCCAAAATTACGATATTTGTAATTTTCTTCCCAAATACGTAGTATTCTTCCAAACCATCTTTTTTCTTCCTCAATATCTGGTATAATACGTCCCGAATTCTCCACAAGGGGGGCTGATGAGGGATGGCGAAGGATGAGTTCAAGATTCTGCAGAAAGTCCAGGATCTGATGATCTACTCCTATCCCATCCTCAATCAGTTTCCCAAAGCGGAGAAATTCAGCTTCGCGCAGGATATCCGGCACTGTCTGAATGAGCTTCTTGAACTGACGATCACTGAAGAGAAGCGGTACATCAAGAAGACTACCATTGAGAACATGGATATCTGCAACGAAAAGCTGAAGATCTACGTTCGCGTTGCCCATGATCTGAAGTACATCGACAAACACAGATTTGCTGTCTGGGAAACAAAGATCGTAGAGATAGGAAAGATGATCGGAGGCCTGCTGAAGTCCGTCAACGGCAAGCCAAAGGCATAGGGGCAAGGCCACATTCGCAGCGGTTCTTCAACCGCGGCGGGAACTACAACTCGACGAACTCGTACTCGTTCCCGTCCTTCAACGGCAACAACGCCCGTTCGAACCAGAACACGAACAGGGGCTTCCGCGCCGCTTCACCTGCGTCATCATCCGGTCATGATGCTGGAAGCTCAAGGGCTTCCTTCCCGAGCCGTGCAGGTAAAGGGGCCTTGTTCCTCGGTCAGGGATAGGCCAGAGGTATTCCTGGAAGAAAAATCGTAAGCAGGAAGCTGCGCGAAGGAGTCCTAACGGAACGCGCTGTTTACCCGGCGGTCAGGGAGGGGCTGAATGAAAAAGTACCAGCATGTGTTTGACAGGTTTATCCAGTTCGAAACACAGTATGACGGATATCTGCTTGCCAGACGTGAAAAACGCTACAAAGCAGAGGTGCTTGATTATTCAGCCCACCTTGAAGAGAATATTATTGATCAGATCAACCGTCTGGTCTGGAAAGATTACAGAATCGAAAAGGTTCACGAATTCCTGGAGTACTTTCCCAAGAAGCGAATCATCACGGCGTGGCCTTTCAAGAATCGTGTCGTAAACTGCGCGGCGTACAGAGTGCTCTGGCCGATCTACCGGCAGAGCATGTATGAACACAGTTACGGATCAATCCCGGGCATGGGCCAGGTAAAAGCCTGCGATCAGCTTCAGAAGTGGATGAGGAAAAGCCGAAGAACCGGAAAGAATCAGTGGTTGGCAAAGGCTGACGTTGCGAAGTTCTTTTTCCGGATTCCGCATGAGGTGCAACTGCGCGAGCTGGGAAAGCCGCTTGACGATCCTGATATGATGTGGTTCCTGGAAACCTGTATCAAAGGAGACGGCCGGCCTACGGGGTTGCCGCTGGATTGCGGGGATCCGACAGAAGCGGAACGCATTTTCGGAATCGGAATGCCGGTCGGAAGTCTTATCAGCCAGATGACGGCCAACGTGGTTATGACACCACTGGATCACTACATGAAGCGAGTGGTTCAGGTCCCGGAAATGATCCGGTACATGGATGACATGATCATGAAGGGCGAATCGAAACAGCAGATGTGGGACTGCCTGGGGCTGATGGATGATTTCCTGCAGAGTCAGCTGGGCCTTCAGCTGAACAACAAGACGGCCGTCATGAAGTATGACGAAGGTGTTGAGTTCGTCGGACGGATTGTAACACCAGACCGGATCGACCTGCGGAAATCCTCTTCCCTGCAGATGAAACGGCATTTGGATTATGTAAAGGAAGCCTACGCGAAAGGTGAAGTACCGCTTGAGTATGCGAAAGACGTAATCATAAGTTATCTGGGCCTGCTGAAGCATACAGACAGTAAAGCACTAAGGGAAAAGATATGTGAGGACTATGTCCTCATCAGGAACACGGCACCGGAACAATAACCGGTGCTTTTTTCATGATTAAAACTACATAACGAAAGGGTGAGGACGATGGCTCAACCAATTGAGGGGATCACACCAAACGCGTTGTGGACCACCGTCGGTGTGCTTGTTGCGGCTGCTGGAATTGCCGTAATCGTGACGAAGCTTGTTCAGTTTTACTGGGCTGCAAAGGATCGTAAAGAGCGCAGCCGACTCAGTGAAGGGACGGGAGTTACCGATGAAATCGCTGATAAGGTACTGGCAAAGTTGGCCCCCCGACTGGATAAAATCGAACAGAAACTGGCATCAGACAAAGAGCGGCTGGACTCTCACGAAACCCGGCTGAATGAGCAGGAACGAAGTCTGAAGAAAATCAGCAAGGACACCGAGCAGATCATGAATGTTCTGGACGGCATGTTGATGCACTTCATCTCCGGGAATGACACTGACCGGCTCAGGGCGGTGAAGACAGACCTGGATCGATACAAGAGCGGGAGGTGAAACCATGGGCCGTCCTGACCCGAAGGACCAGTTCTCCAAAAAGCTGGCCAAGTGGTCAGCATGGTTCTGGTTTATCTACATGCTGATTCTGGTGGTTGTGGTTCTGCTTGAACCGACTGCCGGCGACGCGGTGGTGTATCTCGCTATCTGCGGATCCGTTGTCATGGTGCTGAATATCGGCGCGTATACCCGGAATTCAATCTATGACAAGGCGATATCTGCAGGGCTTCCAGCCCTGGGGAAAATGCGCCTTACATGGAAGCGACAGGGAAACAGCCTGTATGACGATTATGACAGCTACGGAGGATATGGCAGCATGTATGACAGCTCGGAGGATGAACTGACAGAGCATCCGGAAGGAGAGAGTAACGGATGAGCACAACAAGAGCAAGGTTCGTTGATGCCTGCATGGACATCGTGAACGCGAAACCTGCCTATTCACTTGGAAACAGCAGCACGACAAAGTGTGACTGTATCGGCATGGTGAAATACGGCCTTCAGAAAAACGGCGTCACTCTGACCACCACGGGTACCAACTGGACTATCCGGAATCAGGTGACGAACATCCGGAAGATCACCGGCGTTTCCGTGCTGAAGGTTGGCGACGTGGTTTTCAAAGCCAAATCGCCCGGGGAATCCGGATATAATCTGCCTTCCAAGTATCAGAAAGGCGGTAGCGCGTACAACGGCGACCTGAACGACTACTGTCACATTGGCGTAGTGAAATCAGTGAGCCCGCTGCGGATCATTCATATGACCAGCCCCACTGCAAAAACTGATACAGCTATCGGAAAATGGAAGGTTGCTGCAGATCTGAAGTCGCAGTATATCAGCGACTCGACCCCTTCACCTTCTCCTACTCCTGATCCGGATCCGGAACCGACGCCGTACGCTGATACAGCTGTGGTGTACGCCCCGACCGGTAAATGGGTGAAAATGCGTCAGCAGCCAACCACGAAGTGCAGGATTTATGATGATGTGCCCATTGGTTCCACCGTGACGGTGGTTTCCCGTGGGTATGAATGGACCAGGATCAGTTACGGACGCCGGAAAGGCTGGTACATGATGACCAAGTTCCTTAAAACGTCCGGAGAAACGACAGTTGGATAAGGAGGATTTGACCATGTTTTCAGCTGAATGGTGGAAGGCCGCGCTTGTGCGTGCGGTCAGAACGTTCGCGGAATCCGCAGTAGCCTACATCGGCACCGGGGCCGTTGTCCTCGGAGATGTGAACTGGCTTGCCGCGCTGAGCGCCGGCGGGTTTGGTTTCGTCATGTCGATTCTGCTGGCGATGACCGGCCTGCCTGAAGTGAAGCTTCAGCAGGAGAAGAAAGCGGAAAAATAACCCCAGGATAAAAAAATGCCCTCCCGGAAACGGGAGGGTTCTTTTTTGTGCAATTCGATTCATGCGCGGATATGTGTCTGGTTCAATCAATTTGAACCTGGACTCGCGCCGTAGCGCATCGAATGAATAAATACCCGTCTGAAGCCTACAGCGCGAAATAGGCCCCTTTTTGTGCGAAATACGGGCATATGCCATAAATAGCCCTGTTTCGCGCAGGAAGGCCCCTCTGACTTCCGGGCGGGTAAATATTCATTCCCGGCATCAGAGGGGCCCTGGCGGTTCAATCTGGCTGAACCAGACGCATTGTCAGCCGTGCGCCGTCATTACCTTAAACATGGTCAAGTCGTAAATCTCGTCAGCACGGCTGTTCAGATCTTCCGCGATCTTCCTGGCTTCGTCTTCCTCCATGAGCGTGAAGTCATCCCGCTTGACTTTGAAGATGACCACGTTGTTAACGATCGGCGAGCCGTGGTCATCGCATCCGTACAGCCAGGAAGCCAGAGGATTGAAGATCTTCGTCTTGCCGAAGGTGTTTTCATCCGTGATGGCTTCATAGCCTTTCGGAAGTCTATCCGGATACAGCGGAATCAGCTGAACAGAATCACAGCCCATTAGGGAATACGCTGTCTGCAGAAGCTTCGTCCCCTTTTTGACTGGGATAACCTTTGCAACATTTTCCACGGCGTCCAAAAGAATGCAGCATTTCATAAGAGTCCCTCCTTTTTCTGTATCTCCCGCAGATACTCCCAGTTGTCATCCCAATAATGGGTATGATCCTTACAATCCTGCTTATTGTCGTACAGATCGTGTTTTCGACATCCGCGGGTGTGTTCTCCATAACCCACATCTACCCAGCGCAGCTGACCGCCGCGGTTCTGGTATATACCGTACTCCGTACCATCGCGAACCGGGAAGATATCCAGCGGATACACCTTGATTACCTGCTCTCCCTTCATTGTGGACTGCAGGTAATAGTATTCGCCTTCATTCAGATCCGGATCCGGAGGATTCGGCAGGTATTCCTCAATCATCTTCCTTGTCCGTTCGTCGATCATTCTTTCCACACTCCATCATCGTCAATCAGCTTCACGTACCGGCACATGTGTCGGAGCGCTTCATCCTGGCTGTGAGAACTCATCACATTGTCCCGGAGACTGTTGAAATCCTCAAATCTCCGCTGTTTCCGGAGAACGTCCCTGACCAACATCAGGATATACAGCGTGTTTCCGGATTCTCCGCGCATCTGGAAATGGACTTCAGGACGTTTGTCTGGATAACCGCCTGGGCGACTCATTACTCATCACCTCCCTTCTGGGCCTTAATGCGAGCTTCCCAAAGCTTTGCCCTGTCATCGCTGGAAAAGCCGAAGTCGATGTATCCCTGCAGAACTGTCTTGAAGTATGTCATGCTCGGTTCTTCAATCGGGAAGCCATCATTCATCACATAGATCAGGAATTCGCCTTTGCTCTTTATGTCACCGCATGTCATATCTGCCTGCAGCACGATCTTGTGATAGAACCTTGGGAAACCCTCGTACCGGTCAAGGTTCTTTTCATCCTGTTCGGAAATCTGCCATACGCCCATCGGAACGAAATCCTGATATGAGCCGTCCCTGCGTTCGACCGTGAGGAATCCGCGCCGGAAGACCAGCGCGAACCCGGGAACATTCACTTTCCCGCACGGGATGGCATCCGGACACCGCCGGGCCATTTGAGCCTTGTTCAGGTTGGAACCATAAGCCAGATAATACCTCATTCTGTTATCCTCCTATCTTCAGCTGATTGCTGTCAGTAACCGGGGCCAGGAAATAATGGGCGTACTGGACAACCTTGTCATATTTATCTGCAGAACCCATAAAACTCTTGGCCACTTTCTGTTCCTCCGGATCCATCTCCGCGTACTTCTTCTTTCCGAAGGACGGCGGGAGCCAGTTCTTTCCTTTGGCCGCAAAGATGTTGAACCGTGCCAGGATATTCATGTCCTTAAAAAGCAGGTGGCACGTGCCCTTTTTGTAGAACGTCAGGAAGAAGTACTTCGTCTCAATCTTCTCCGTCTGCCGGTCCTTTGTTGCCTTCTGCAGAACGTCCCGCAGCGGGATCTCCGGAGTGCGTCCACCGTCCAGATAATTGAAAACCTTCTCAATGTCGGAAAGCTTCTCCCGGCAGTTGTAGTCCAGGTCGAATGTTCCGGACCACTGGGAATAGGCATACAGGGGAATGATGACCTTCTTGTTCACCGCGAATGCGTCATTCGTCTTCCAGCCGTCAAAGTAATGCCGATTCTTGGAATTCTCGTCGTAATGGAATTTCCTGGTCCATTCGTCGAACAGCGTCATGATGGTTTTCTCTACACCGTCGCTAACCTGGACATTCATCTGCATCATGATTTCCATAATGTTGAACTTGGAGAATTCATAATCCGCGAGTTCCTCAACACGCTTGTTCAGCAGGTCCCGGAGGTTTGTGGTCAGCTGTTCCATGAACTGCGGAGCTGTGAACAGCGCTGACCAGTATTTCTTCCGGATCCTCTTCACGGCTTCATTGATGGACGCCTTGGTGTGGCTTCCCATGTTCAGCTCAAACGGGGACGTCGCGTAGGATGTGTCCTTGCTGACAACCGGCTGGTTCAGAACCTTCTGGCAGGCTTCCGTCTCCTGGATCAAGTGGACCGCTGTTTCCACCTCGTAGTTGTACCTGTCCAGAATCGCTTCCACGAAATCGGACTTGGTCAATGCCTGCGCCTGTTCTTCCGGCATGTCGACATATTTGTGTGCCGGCTTCAGATGGTCCAGGATCAGGTGTGAAAGCTCTGATTCTGGCTGCTTGTACTTGATCATGGCAATCTCCACGTCTGTCTTCCGTTCGGCCTGGGAGAACGCGCCCTGCAGATACTGAATGTCTGTTTCTCCGGATTCCAGCGTCCGGAGAAGCAGATCCCGGTCATTGGTGCATGGATTCCGGAGCGTTTCTGCATTGCACAGGGCAATCAGCTGACCGCCATCCTGGAGCAGCTGAAGCGCCCGCAGAATGTGTTTTGCGCCATTCTCAAATGGCGGGTTCATCACAATCAGGGAATACTTCTTGCAGGTGGTGTATGTCAGGAAATCATCATGCACTACTCTAAAACCCTTATCCTTCAGAATGGCCCTGAGGTTCGGATCAACCTCAATGCAGTCAATATCTGCGCTGATTAAATCCGATCTCCATCCTGAACGAAGAGCCTTATATCGCTGATTGATTACTACGGCAAGATCACCCTTTCCGGCGCTGGGTTCCAGAATAGAGCTAACGTAATCCCATCTGATGCCATCCAGCATCCGGCTGGACAGGCTGTCCGGCGTCGGGTAAAATCCGGAGGTTGATCTGCTATCCTCCGTAATGGTTGCCAGGTTTGTCATTCTTCAGTCCTCCAATTCAAAGTCGATGTAGCCTTTGCTGTAGCACCAATCGTCGATCTTGGCCAAAGCTTCCATTCTGCTGGTTGCAAAGATCCGTTTCCGGGCGAATACCGCGTGTCCGGGTCTGAACGCCTTGAACCAGTAGAACCTGCATTCAGCGAAATCCATTTTACATCCCTCACTTCCACCATGTCCGGCAGTACTCTATCGGGTCTGCGAATTTCGTTTCACAGTAAGCCTGGGCTTTGTCAACCTCTTCCTGTGTCCAGGAGCGTTTTTCGACATCCCCGGGCGCCATTCCGTAAAACCAGGCCAGTAAGCAGACAGTGTAGAAATCCATTTTCCTCATCCTTTCTGCCGGCCTTTGGCCCGACCGGCGGGGCGGTCGGTGTGTCAGGCCGCGAATGCGGCGGTCAGGTGCAGGCGAGCTGTCTTGAATTCGTCCCCGCCAAGGCCCAGCCGGCGAACCAGGAAGCGGTTCATGATGGCGCATTTCTGTTCCTTGGTGTAGTCGGAGATATCTTTGAAATGCGGCCGCTTGTCAGCATTGATGGCCCAGGCGCTCATCGCAAGGCAGAACTGAATGTAAGCCTTGATCTTTCCGGCGTGAGTCGTGCCGTTGAAAAGCCGGAACTCAACGGTTCCCTTGGTGTACAGGGCGTGGAGGTTCAGCCCACGGTACCGGGCATCGCAGTAGTGTTCGTGGTTGATCCCGCCGCGGTAACCGTTGTTTGCGCTGGAATAGTAGACCCGTTCAAGGGCTTCCATGGTGTGGGCGCCGTTCCGCATCTGGTCCAGCATCTCCCGGCTGGCTTTCTGACACCAGCGAGTGGCACGAGCTTCATTCCCGAGGGCTTCGTAGAAAAGGTCCTGCCGGCCAGTGAAGAGGTTCACCAGGTTAATCAGCGACTCTGCATTGTGGTTGGCCCCGTCAACGTGAACGTGAATTCCGCATGAGTCATTGGCAAGGGCTCCCTTTTCAACCAGCTTCCGGACGATGTTCTGAAGGTCCTCAATGTCATCGTACTGGAGAATGGGCGTCACCATTTCGCAGGAGTACTCCCGGCTGGCGGCTACCTTGCGTCCGTTATGTTTCCGTTCACAGCGAATGGATCCATCGGACATGCATTTCCAGGTTCTTCCCTTGGAGTCGGTCGCGCCGTAGGTATCGTAGTAGGTACCGATGTACCGAACGGAAGTTCCGAAATAATCAGCGATGACCTGGGCGGCGTCGGAGCGGGTGATGCCCGTCATTTCAATTTCAGTTCCGAAGTTCTGGTTCTGGATGGTAATCATTTGCGTGTCCTCCTTAGTGTCGTTGGGGTTTCTTTCACTGTCTGAATTATAAACCATTTGGTTTATGTTGTCAACCTTTTTTTCAACTATTTCGGCAAATTTTTGAAAAAATGTTTGACAAGATAAAAGAAAAGGTTTATCCTATGCTCAAGGAGGTGAGCAAATGACCGCGAAGCAGCTGATTGAGATGGCTCAGGCATACGCTGGCATTTCCAGTGCCGAACTTGCCCGGCGTCTCGGTTGGTCTCCGCAACTGCTGAACAAACGGATAAAGACCGGAAAGTTCTCCCTGGAAGAATGGCAGCAGATTGCAGACGCGCTAGGCGCTGAACTAAACATCGGCTTCAAGTTTCCTGATGGGAAATCTGTTTGAAGCGGGACATGGTCGTATGAAAAAAGGGCCCAGGAACGGCAATTCCTGAGGCCCAGGGATCATGGTTAGTCTTTACTGGCCTTCTTCGGCTTCTTGTTCATCCCGCGTGGAGTTTCCTCGAACGGATTTGCTCCGTCCCGCTGCAGGAGATCTGACAGATCACACTTCAGCACGTGACAGATCTTGTCCAGCTCGTGCAAACTCACCCGATCCGCATAATCATGGTACAGAATGTTGATCGTGGCGGGTCTGATGTCGGCCTTCTTGGCCAGGTCGGACTGATTCAACCGCCTTTCGCCTAGGCGAGCTGAAAGTAAAACTCTGATCATACGACCATGCTCCTTCCTGCGGATGATAGCAGAAACGGAGCCATTCCGGAAGGGGGTCTTACCATATCCGGAAGATTACTACGTTTCTGGTAAGATTATTCCGCAAATGGTAATTTTGGAGCACTAAAAGAGAACCAGTCAAAACGGCTGGTTCTCTTTTTTGCCTATCCGGCAAAGGGGAAGTCGACCATGAACAATCCTTTGATGAAGTACACCGGGGTTTGTTTAAGGCCGGTAAGTGGAGATGTGGAGAGCTTAAACAAACCCTCGGACATATCCTCAAGAGCTCCTCCTTTCCCTTCTGATTCAAAGGGTATGGTTGCTTCCGCGTGCTCTTTCGTAAGGTTGAACAGCAGCTTGATGTGATCATCGTATACAATGGCCTTGTCCAGGAATGAGTCGATCATCAGCTGCTGGAACTCTTTGTTCTGGACATCCCCCTCCCGAATTTCTTCCAGGTACGAGAGAATCATGTCCTTGGTGATGATGTTCTCCTGGTCCTTCTTTATGATGACCAGTTTGGACGTCAGCTGCTCCACTTCGTCTTCCAGCGCCTGAAGCTTTTCCTTCGTGCTGGAAGTCCGGATCCCGTCTGCAATCGCTTCAATCATGTTGTCGCGCTTCCGGGTTGCTTCCTTCAGCTTCTGTTCCACTGTCTCAAGCTCGTCATCATCCCTGCCGGTATTCTGATAGGCCACAGCCTGATCTGCCATCCATTCCAGCAGTTCATCATCCATAAGCATCTGCTGCAGGCATGTGGTGACTGCAAGTTCTACCGGATCCCTCCTGATGTTCTTTTTGTCGCATGTCCTGTCATTCCTTTTCCGAACACAGGAGTAGTAAAAACATCGGTCACCGTGACGGCCTACGCCGGAGATCCCGGTCATGAGTGCCCCACACTTTCCACAGATCAGCTTTCCGGTCAGCAGATAAGTACCGAATTCTGTCTTTCTTCTCATCCCGTTCCCCCTGGCATTTGGCTTTTCTCCCATCCGCTTCTGAACAGCATAGAACAGCTCCTTGTCAATGATTGCCGGGAACCCGTCTGGATGAACGAATTCCTTGTACCTGTAAACGCCGATATACCGTTCGTTTGTCAGCAGCTTATTGAAGGATGATTTGTTCCATTCGCTGCCTTTCTTCGTCCGGATTCCGCGTCGGTTGAGATCTTCCACGATCCGGATCAGCGGCTCACCCTCCGCGACTCGGCGGTAAATCTCCCTGACAACCTCCGCTTCCTCTTCCACAATCTCCGCATGACCGTCCTGGCCACGTCGGAACCCCAGAGGAACGGCGCCGTTTATTATAGCCTTTTCAGCGTTGTCCGTCAAACCGCGGTTTATCTTCTGGGAAAGCTCATCAGAATAGTACTGAGCAAAGCCCTCCAAGATCGATTCCATCAGCTGACCGGTCGGGTCATCATTGAACTTCTCTGTCGCAGACAGAACCCGGACACCGTTTTCCTTAAGCGTGTGCTTATGAAATACGCTGTCAAACTTGTTCCGGCTGAACCGGTCCGTTGAGTACACGATTACGAACTGGAACTTTCCTTTTGCAGAATCCTTTATCATCTGCAGAAAGGAAGGCCGTTTGTCGGTCTTCCCTGTGAGGGCCCTGTCCGAATAGATATTTATGACAGTCAGACCTTTTTCGGCCGCATAGAGCTGACACGCCTTCACCTGCTGGTCGATCGATGCATCCCGCTGGCTGTCGGATGAGTACCGGGCGTAGATGACTGCCTTATCCATCTTCTCTCCTTAATCCAGTTCCAGACCGTCCCTGATAAACTTCTCCAGTGAAAGATTCCGGATGGACGCCGGGAGTGATGTTATTTTCGTATTTGAAATGTTCAGTTTCTTCAGCGATTCCAGATTCCCGATGTCATCTGGCAGGGATTCCAGCTCGCCATAACTCGCGTCTAATTCCTCCAGTGCGAGAAGATTGCAGATGCTTGCCGGCAGTGTTTTGAAGCCGCAGGATCTGAAATCTAGTACGCGGAGATGAACGCAGTTTCCGATTGCTTCCGGAATTTCTGTAAACTCTGGCTGTCTTACAATCCGAAGGGTTTCCAGATTCCGGAGGTAATCAATTCCTGTCAGATCCTTGAATTCATGCGTTTCTCCGGAAACAGCTCCGTTTACGGCAATCGTCCGGATGCTGTCCAGCTCATCCTGTGTAACAGGATCTTTCGTGCTTATAGCTCCGATTGCATCCCTGACCTTCATAGCCAGAATATGATCCGGAAACAGATCGGCAATTGTAGAACCTTCCGGTATTTCCCTGGCTTCCAGTCTGGCAGCAAGTTCGTTGTTGATCTGCAGACGGAGATCCAGCAGATCATCGTCAGACATGCCGGACAGATCTTCGGCGCCGGCATAGGTGAAAGTGAGAAGCAAAACCACAACCAGTAGTATACCGCTTACACGTTTCGACATTTTCTTACAACCTCCGTAATAATCTTCCAAGGTCTGTCTTTTTTGGTCTCTTTTCTGGTACAATATTTCAGAATGCCGGCGTTTTCACAAAGGACCCAGAAAGGAGGTGCCGAAGTGGAGAAAAAGGAAAACAAGGCCAAGAGTCGAGAATTGCGGCTCATCCTCTTGGCCGAGCTCTTCCGGATCCTTAGCGATCAGCAGCAGGAAGAGGTTATCGAGAAGATAAAATCCCTCTTATCTGGCGAATAACCAGGTCCTTCTCTGTGTCGCTCAGGAGTGAGAACAGCTCCATGCATTCGGTAACGCGTCCATCTGACTGATCACCAGCGGGCGCGTTTTCTGTTGCCCGATCCATCGGAGCATTGTAACCCATCAACCATCCTTCAGACACATTCAGCGCCATTCCGAGGATTGACAGCTTGTCCTGCTTCGGCTGAACCTTCCCGGAGAGATACTGGCTGATGTCGTTCTTATTGAGCTTCACGTGGTATTGTTCGCAGAACGGCTTGGCCATCTCCAGGACATCCACTTGCCTGAGACCGCGCTTTTCCATGACTTCACGAAGCCTTTCAGCTGTGGTTGCTCTTCCCATTCCTGTCACCTCCTTCATTAAGAGCTGACTGCATTGTATCATGTCTTGAATAAAAGTTCAAGCCAAAAATTAACCAAAATTCAATTTTTTTGAAAAAAAGTATTGCAATCTTCACAGAACCGTGTTATATTGTCTCCGAGTTCAAAACGCTTGAACTTTTCATCAAGATAGAAAGGAGGATGGACCATGGCCTATCGGTACGATGATCTGGTCGGAAAGATCATAGCCAAGTTCGGCACCAGGGCGGCTTTCGCGAAAGCGATGCACATTTCTGCGGAGTCCCTATCCATGAAGCTGAACGGCAAACGTTTTTTCGACCAGCGTGAGATCAGCAGGGCCTGCGAGCTGCTGGATATCTCGGACGAGGACGTTACCAAATATTTTTTTACCCTAAAAGTTCAAAGCGCTTGAACTTTTGCTGAAAGGAGATCAGGACATGAACGCTGTGAAGGCAGACGTAAATTCACTCCCGGTCGAAACCGGAAGGGGGTTCGGAAAGTGCATCATCGACGGGCTGCGTGAACGCCTTAAACAGCCCGGGGCCCTGGAAGCGCTTAATGAACGGACGCTGGCCAGACAGGAAAGGAGGAAGAAGAATGAAGCCACGTTATCACCGGTTTAAGGGATACCGCCGCTACCCGGGCCGCGGTGGACGCCCCGTTTACTACATGCCCATGAGTAAGGAGGAAGTAAACGAGCGCCGGCTCCTGTTCGGACTGATCGGAACGTTTGTCACGCTGATTGGCTCCATCATTCTGTGGGGAGTGAGCATGATATGACCGGAAAGAAAAAGGACCGCCCTGCGCCAACAGGAACGGCCCCAGCTCAAATGTACCGACCCCATTCTACACCAAAGGAGGACTGATATGCAAGATCTGCCGGATGCGCCATGGATCCGGGAAGCGGAAATGTACGGGATGCCGCCATATGATGATGGCCCGGATCCCACATGCCCATTTTGTGGGAAAGACTGCGAAACCATTTACTTTGACAAGGACGGAGAACCGTTTGCTTGCGACTGCTGTGTGAAGACCAAAGATGCCTGGGAATACCAGGAAGAACAGAAGGAGGATTTCAAATGATTCAGTTGGGTTCACAGATGGATTTCAGTAATCAGACGTTCGGGTTGATTCTCTGCGGAGCTCCCGGCGTTGGTAAGACCACCCTGGCCATGAGCGATGGCTGCGACGGTGGAGATACCCTTGTTATGGATCTGGAAAACGGTATTGGCCGTACGAGTGCGCTGCATCGTCTGAACGCCAAGATCCTGACTGCAAACAACTATGATGAGGTGAAGGCGAACCTTGACCTGCCAGAAGCCCGGGCTGTGAAGAACGTTGTGTTCGACACCGCCGGCAGTCTGATTGACTTCCTTAAGGAATGGGCAATCAAAAATAACGGAAGCCTGCGGCAGCGTGACGGTGGGTTCAACTGGCGCAACGGCGCCGCAGTGGTTTACGGGGAGCTGCAGAACCTGCTCCGGAAGATCCGGGTTGAAATGGGTAAGAACCTGATCTACATCTTCCACACTGACGAAACCCAAGACCAGGACGGCAACCCACAGCAGCGTCTCCGCTGTGAGGGAAAGCTGAAAAACACCGTCTGGCAGGGTATCGACTTTGGCGGGTTCATGGAAGTGAACCGCGGCCGGCGGTACATCACCTTCACGGCTGATAACGCCTACCCTTCCAAAGCATCCCACGGCATTGATGGCCGGATAGAGATCCCTTTCCTGGGCGAGAACGTCCAGAACGATTTCGTCAAGAATCTGTTCGATGCCGCACGGGCCAACATGCGGAAGGAGAATGAGATCATCCAGGGAAAGAAGGACGCCTACGAAAAGATCATTTCCGACGTGACGGAGCTTGTGTCCGGAGTGACGGACGCAGACAGCGCAAACGCCTGCTACAAGGCAATCAAGGCAATGTCCCATGCGCTGACCAGCCTGAGCGAGAGCAACAAAATTCTCTATAACAAGGCCGTCAGCCTGAAACTGAAGTACAGCAAGGCTGATGACGCCTATATGGCAGGTGATGCTCAGTGAAGACCAGGATCACAAAGACGCTGCTGGACAGCTGGGCGTACATGTGTGATCACTCAAACGGTGAGCCGGAAAAGCGCGATGAGTTTATTACTCTGCTGAAGCGTGAACAGACGCCGCCGAATGAAGCGCAGCAGGCCGGGTTGGATTTTGAACGCCTGGTACAAGAGATTGCAGAAGGCCGCTTTACTCCGGAATGGGTACATCAGGGCGGGCGCTGCGAACCGAACTCCGGAGAGCCTATGGGATACAACAAGTATCCGAAGAACTACAACGGCGCTGTGAAGGTTGCTGACATCGTGAAGGGTGGCCAGTGGCAGGTGCACGTGGCCAAGGATATTACGGTCGACGGTCACGACTTCTGGCTGCACGGGTTCTGCGATGTGGTAAAGGCCGGGGTTATCTACGATCTGAAGTTTAAGACCAAGAGTTTCGGGGACAACAACCTCTTCCTGGCCGGGAGCAGCTTTAAGCACAGTTCCCAGCACAGCGCTTATCTCCGGTGTCTTCCGGAAGCCTATGAATTCGTATACCTGGTCAGTGATGGCGAAGATCTGTATACGGAAGCATACAGCCGGATGAACTCCAGACCGATTGAAGAAATCATTTCCGAGTTTATGACGTGGATGAAGACTGAACCGGAGTTGCTGAAGCTCTACGAGGAAAGGTGGGTCGTGGAATGATCGGACGGTTGAAGGATATGGTCAAAGACCGATCCGGGAACTGGGTCATATCCTTCACCACCAAGGAAAAGATGGACGGTGACCGATTCGATGAGCTGGCAAAGTATGACTGCGATATCGAAATCAAAAAGCATCGGAACATCCGGAGCAAGAATGCCAACAGCTACTTTCACGTGCTGATTAACAAGATTGCTGCAGAAACCGGCGAAAGTGACGAGGAAGTCAAAGTCCGGATGATCACAAGCTACGGAGCATTGGCCAGAAACAAGGACGGAACCTATATGATGTGGGTGCTTCCACAGACCGCAGACGCCACTGAGTATTACAAGTACGCAGTGGTGTACGACCAGCGAACGGTCAACGGTGTTTTGTGCAACATGTGGAAGATCTACAAAGACTCCCACAAGATGGATACCAAGGAAATGGCCCATCTGATTGACCGGACGATTGAGGAAGCAAAGGATCTGGGCATTGAAACAGATACGCCCAAACAGATTGAATCCATGAAAAAGAAATGGGCTGAATATGAAGCAGCCCATCCGAACGGAGGTTGAGAGTTTTGAAAAGCACCCTCTGCTGGGACTGCGGGAACGCCTGCGGCGGTTGCTCATGGTCCCAGGAGCTGAAACCTGTAAAAGGGTGGAACGCCAAGAAATCCGGTGATTCCTTCACTGTGAAGCAGTGCCCGAAGTTCGTTCGGAACGCCTGGAACGGTGGGCAGTATCGATCCACGATTGAAGGCACTGAGGACTATGTTCACGATCTGAACATGCAGATTGCGAATCTGACCAAATCCCTGCAGAACGAGCGTCAGAAGTGCGCGAGTCTGAAGCAAAAGCTGACTGATGCGGAAGATCAGCTGATGGCGATCGAGATTATGGAAAGCACTCACTACGCTGAGTGAGAAAGGAGAAAGCGAATGAAGACAACCAGGTGCGACAAACAGACATGCTTTGCCTGCCGGACAGATCATTGTCAGGTTCTGCAGGAAGCGATCCGCGACAGGCCATGCCCGTTCTACAAGACGGATTTCCAGCTGGAAGAGGGCCGCATGGAAGCGAGACAGCATCTCAAGGACATCGGCCGCGATGATCTGATTGAACAGTACACGTCCAATTACGACGCCTACCGCCTGTAAGAAAGGAGAAAACCCATGACTTATGTATTCCCGAAAGACCAGCGCCCGACCCTGGAAGAGGAAAACGTGATTGGCACGTTCTACGATGCTGAGGATGACATGCTGGTTTATATCAATCGCAATTATCAGGAAGGAGATCCCCTCCCTGTGATCAATGCCTTTCCCAGCAAAGAGGACATGATCGAAATGATGGCCACGAGGAGTTTCTACATGGCCGCTGACCTGGCTAAGAAGTTCAAAGCAGCATTCTACGCGCTGCGGGAAGCATGTGAGGGTGAAGATGGCAAAGTCGATTCTGCAGACTGAAAAGAAGTGCTGGTTCTGCGAGTCACAGGTTCAGCTGGAATGTCACCACATTTTTGCCGGACCAAACCGTCCCATCAGTGAAAAGTACGGGCTGAAAGTGTGGCTCTGCCATGAACACCATACTGGCGATCACGGGGCCCAGTACGATAAGGATAAGAGCCTGTGGCTGAAACAGGAAGCCCAGAAGGCGTTTGAACAGATTCACGGACACAAGCTCTGGATGGAGCTGATCAGAAAGAACTACATCTGAAAGGAGAATCACCATGGAAGACAACAACATCAAGTGCGGGTATCCGAACCCGAACTACACCGAGGATGACATTATGACCGAGGAAGCTTTCCTGGAAGAAACCGGAATGGTTTGTGTCGATCTTGATCACTACGATCAGCTGGTGACAAAGGCTGCGATGTTCGACTGCATTTCCAGCACAATCAAGAGCATGGGGAAGGTCGAACCGGAAGTTCTCCGCGCCCTGACCGGCACGCTGGATCCGAAAGAGAATGCGGAGATTGAGCAGTACCGTAACTGGTGGCACTCGGAGAATGAGAAAAACACAAATCTTGTGAAGCAGAATGAAATTCTCCGCGAACAGCGCGATGAGCTTCAGCGGAAGCTTTCCGAAGCGGAAGACCTTCTGAATGATCTGCACCGGGATGACCCGAATTGGCCACCGAAGGATGATGATCTCTCTGACAAGGAGGTAACTGAGTAATGGAAAAGCTTATCATCGTCGGAAACCTGACCAGGGATCCGGAGCTGCGCACGACGCAGACGGGATTGATGGTGTGCAGCTTCTCTGTGGCGGTAAATCAGCGTCAGACCAAAGCCCAGCGCGAAAAGGGCGAACAGCCTAAGGCCAAATTCTTCCGGGTGACTGCATGGCGCGAACTCGGAGAAAACTGCTCCAAGTACCTTGCCAAAGGCCGGAAGGTCCTCTGCATCGGAACGATTGACGCGAACGCCTATATCGGACAGCAGGACGGGCAGGCGCATTATTCGCTTGAAATGACCGCGGATGAGGTCGAGTTTCTGTCCAGTCGTAATGACACCGGTGACGGATCCGGAAGCGCTGGAAACGCCTATCAGGCACCTGTACCGGCCGCGCCACAGAATGAGCCGTATCCCGCTGCTGCTCCGGCGCCCCAGGGATTCACCGCTGTCGAAACGGATGAACTTCCCTTCTGACATGATCCGGGGCCGGTGCTTACTCCGGCCCCATCCGAAAGGATGTGATGCGCGTGTCATCAGGGAAACGGTACTACTGGCTGAAACTGAAGGAAGACTTCTTTACCAGCAAGCGGATTAAGAAGCTTCGGAACATGGCAGGTGGAGACACATACCTGATCATCTATCTGAAGCTGCAGCTGAAGGCAATGAAGACGGACGGGCTGATCACCTTTGATCATCTGGAAGATAACATTGCTGACGAGCTGGCTCTTGATCTGGACGAGAATCCGGATGACATCAGAGCAACCCTGATTTATCTCACCAGCTGCGGTTTGGCTGAAACCTCCGAGCAGGAACAGTTTTTCTTTCCATACGCGGTTGAGAACGTAGGAAGCGAAACGTCAAGCGCCGCAAGGGTTAGAGCATTCCGGGACAAAAACAAGGCGTTACATTGTAACGACACTGTAACGCAGGTGAAACGTTTGTGTAACGGAGAGAAAGAGATAGAGAAAGAGATAGATAAAGAACAAGAAGAAAAACCGGCTGGTTGTGGTGGTTTTGAACTTGATCCAGGAGAAGCAGAGATGCTTGCCAGAGATCACAGTGAGATCATTGACGCGGCCGTGAACGCCGGGTTCCAGAACAACAAAGGCACGTGGGACAAGCTGATTGACCTGTATGCTGAGTTTGGGAAGGAAATCGTACTGGCCGGGATCAGCGCCTGCATTGACCAGAGCAATACGAAACCGGCATACCTCCGGGCCTGTTGCCGGAAGATAGCCAACGGTGAAGGAAAGAAGGAAGCCCCTGATCCACTGCTTCCAAAGGACCATGAATTTGTAGGATGGTGATTCAGTGAGAGAAGAAGATCTAAGGCTTCCAGACAGGCTGGCATACAAGAATATTGAAGCTGAGCAATGCTGCCTTGGCGCTGCCATGCTTGACGAAAAATCTGTGAACCGGCTGAAGGAAATGGTCATCGATGACTTCACAGAGCCGGAACACCGGGTTCTGTTCAGTTCCATCATGGAAGCAGCGAATAAAGGGCTGAATGTCGATCTGGTAACGATGCACACCATGTTGAGTGAGCAGAACAAACTGGATCTGATTGGCGGGGATGTGTATCTGATGCGCTTGCTTAACAGCACGATCACGACTGCAAACATGCCAAGCTATATCAAGATTGTACGGGACTGCGCTGCACGTCGGAAGCTGAAAAGCATTGGCGAGGATCTTATCCGGAAAAGCGGATTCCTGGAGGAGGAACTGGACGGGATCCGGGAAAGCGCCGCGCTGGCTGTTCGCGAAGTAAAAAGTTCTGCCGGCATCAAGATTGTATCCCAGCAGGAAGCGGTGGTGATGACCTATGACAAGCTTGGAGACGCCCAGAAGCGTGAAGGAAAGACAAACGGCAGGATTCAGACGGGAATCAGGCCACTGGACAAAATGACCGGAGGTCTTTCCGGAAGTAAGCTGATGATTATCGGAGCCAGACCGTCTGTCGGAAAGTCGATTTTCGCTATGACGATCTGCATGAACGCAGCGAAACAAGGAAAGAAAGTGCTGTACATCAGCTGTGAAATGGAAGTGGAAGAACTGATGGAACGCGAGTTTGCCGGAATCAGCCTGGTACCGCTGACAGAGATCACCAGCGATGAGATTACGGAAGAAGGATGGATCAAACTTGCCCAGGCGCTTCCGGAAGTCGCCGAAAAACAGCTGTTCTACTGCACGGAGATTCACACAGTGGAGGAAGTCCGGAAGGCAGCATTCCAACTGTATGAAAACGGCGGTTTGGATCTGGTCTGTGTGGACTATCTGCAGCTGCTGAAAACCGCCCAGAAGCGGAACAGCCGGCAGGAAGAGGTTGCCGACATCAGCCGGTCGCTGAAGTGGATGGCTCAGGAGATGAAGATTCCGGTCATTGCGCTGACGCAGCTGAACCGGGCAAGCGCACGTGAGAAGCGACCGCCGACGATGGCAGAAGCCAGGGAAAGCGGCGCGATCGAACAGGACGCCAATATTTTCCTTCTGTTGCACGATCCGGATACGGATGAGCTGAAGAATGAAGACCTGCGGCGTATGAGCGCAAACCTGCAGAAGCAGAACATGAAGCTGATTTATGTGAATGTAGACAAGAACCGGCAGGGAAAGAAAGGCGTGTTCTACATCGCGTTTGATGGGGATCACATGCGATTCCTGCCACTGAGTAAGGAGAATCCACCATGAGAACAGACGCTGAAAAACAGGAGTTTACCTTCAAATGCCTGGAGATTGAGAAAGCCGGCGGCGACGTTCAGGGATACATTGCAAAGAACTGGCCGAGCTATTCACCCCGGGCTACATGGTACAACCTGCAGCGCCAGTATCTGAAACGTAACACGAAACAGCTGACCGAAGGCAGACCCAAAGCGCCGACGGTCAAGATTGACAGAAAGGAGAGAATCAGAATGGCAAAGAGAAGGAGCAGAAAAGAACTGCTGCAGGACATGCTGAAAGTCCTCGATGAAAAGAAGGATCCAATTGCCTGGCTAAAAGACCAGGGGTACGCGAATCCTTACCAAACGTGGGCCGATCTAAAAAAATGGGCAAACGCGAACAATCTGAATCAGGGCAGGTTACCGTCGAATCTTAAGAAGTATTATGCCAGGATTAACCACCAGGAAGCCGCCAAGGCGCCTGTCGATGATCAGGCGAAGAAGAACCCGCCCGAAATTGAAAAGCCTATGGAGGTCGTTTCCAGCGACGGGAAAGTGTATGAGAAGTTCGATGGCGTGAAAAAGTATCCTCCGCTGCCAAAAGCAGCGGATAAGGATATCTATGGGAATCATCCCGTAACTGCGTACATCGAAAAGAAGGTTTCCCCGACATGCTGTCAGCCCGCGCCTGAAAGCGGCGTGACGGTACTGGATGAACTTCCGGAAGAACATCTGCAGATTGCAGCCGTACGGTCGGCGGTCTGTGACGGGTATAAGTATGAACGGGTCTTCGGTATCGCCAGAGAGGACAACGTTGCTCTGGTGTGGCGCGATCCTGTCTGCCGCGGAGAAAACAGCTTGATCTTCAGTGCTGAAAACTGGATGAAACTGGCCAGGGAGATTCCGATCATGCTGGATCAGCTCGGACTTTCATAACAGTATAGGTTAACGAAATATGGGGTTTTCATACACATGTAGTTCAACGAAAAGGAGACAAAAAGTATGGGTGGCAACACTACTCATGTCCTCGAGTATGAGGGACGTAAGATCTGGATGCGCAAGTTTGGCTATAAGAAAGCGCTTATTTCAACCGCTGACGAGGATCTGAAAGCGCTGTTTCTCCGGATTGCCAGGAAGACCGACAAGGTTCAGACCATGGTCGATATCAGGGAAGTGTGCGCTGAGGACATGGAAGGCATGACTTCATTCATTCTGGACACCGACTGTGTTCAGCTGCTCTTTGACTTCGGCGTTTACGGATTTGGCGTACTCTGCCGCGAACCTGAGGAGGGAATAGCAAATGGATAACATCGAACTGGTACCGATTGAGTGGCTGGAACACCATCCGGATAATCCCCGGAAAGATTTGGGAGACCTGACGGAGCTGGCTGATTCCATCCGGGCCAATGGGATTCTGCAGAACCTGACGATTGTGGCTGCACCTGCAGATGAGGACTGCCCGGCACAGTACCGCACGTTCTATGTGGTTATTGGAAACCGCCGGATGGAAGCTGCAAAGCTGGCCGGGCTGAAGGAGCTTCCCTGCGTGCTGTCTGATATGGACCACAAGACGCAGGTGGCCACGATGCTCCAGGAGAATATGCAGCGCCAGGATCTGACCATCTACGAGCAGGCCCAGGGATTTCAGATGATGATGGATCTTGGTTTTAATGAGGATCAGATTGCGGAACAGACCGGATTCAGCAAAACCACCGTCAAACGCCGGCTGAAAATGGCCGAGCTGGATCCGGAAAAACTGAAGAAAGTGTGCGATGAGGACGGAAGCGATGACCGGCAGATTTCCATGGCTGAATTTGACAAGCTGGCCAAGATTGACAGTATCGCAGAAAGAAACAGTCTTCTGAGCAATATAGGAACAAATGACTTCGCGTGGAAGTTCGGAAGCGCCTATAGAAAGCAGGAAGCTAAAAATGTTATTCCGGAAGTAAAGAAGATCCTCAAAAAAGAGAAGATCAATAAGCTTCCCGATGGGAAAAGGTACAGCAGCGAATACGACAGACATTACGATTGGACCGTAAAGCTCTATGAGTGGAAGCCTGGAGAAAAACTGTTGCCAAAGACGAAAGATCAGCTGTTCTATCTCATGGACGAAACGGAGATTGAGTTCTACACGAAGCATAAACGCGAAGCTCCGGTCCGGAAGACAGAAGAGGAAAAGGCTGAGGAAAAGCGGATTGCAGAAGCATGGGAGCACGTGAAGGCAGATACCGATCTGGCCAGGCAGCTACGGAATGAGTTCGCTGACAAGATGCCGATCAACATCAAGAAAGTTCCGGATATGATGAAGGCATTGATCACAGCTGCGGTTCTGAGTGAGTTTGATTACAGTTCTGCCAGAGAAAACCTCAATGAAGTCCTTGGACTTACGGAAGATATTCACTACTACGAACGGACAAAGAAGGCTTACGAAAAGCTCCTGACGATGCCGGTGAACTCCTGGCCCAGAATCATCCGCTGCTTCTTTGATTCTGACAGTAAGCATGGTTACTACGAAGGTTATCAGCGGGTCATGCCGTACTGGAAAGAAAATCTGATCCTTGATCTGTACTACGAATGGCTGAAAGCCAACGGGTACCAGATGAGTGAAACAGAGATCATGCTGCAGGATGGTACTTATCCGTATTTCAAGCAGCCTGACCCGCCGAAGACAGAAGAACCGGAGGATAAGGACGATGGAGAAGAAACTGACGGTGACGATTGAACCACGTCCGAAGGAACGTCCTCAGGGACGGGTGGCATACACGAAAGAGAAAAAGCCTTATGTGCAGATGTACACCCCGCCGGAAACAAAGAAGTATGAGGACGCGATCCGGAAAGCCTGGGTAAAGGAACACGGCGAAACGCCCATGGAGGGGCCGCTGGTTGTCCGGCTGTACTTCTATTTCCGGATTCCAAAAAGCGAAACCAAAGCCAAGAAAGCCCAGAAGCTGGACGGAAAGCTCCGGGAGGAAATCCGGGAGGACGTCGACAACTGCGCGAAGTCCGTGCTGGACGCGCTGAATAAGACGGCCTACGGAGATGACCGGCAGGTAGTCACGGTGCTGGCGAAAAAGCGCTATGCGGAGATTCCGCACGTGACCATCATCCTGGCTGAGTACAAGCCGAAGGAGGAAAGCGCATGAACGAAAAGCGTCAAATGCGGAAGCTGAAGCGGATCCAGCGCATGGTGGCCAGAAGGACCCGGTACCATCAGCTGAAGCGGAGGATTCTTCTCCCGTTTCTGAAGCTGATGAAACCCCGGGAAATCGTGTGGCAGGACAGTTATGGCGGGAGCTATCCCGCCTGTCCCCGCTGCGGTGAGATTGTTTACTACCAGGATATGTGCTGCTTCTGCGGCCAGAGGTTCAAGGAGAATCATCAGACGGTTGGAGGTGTGTTGAATGCCAGGGAATCCTGATCAGTGGAAACAGGGCGGTGACTGCTCCATCTGCAGAAGAGCCAAGTATTGCCGGAAAGATTGTACGCAGCACAAGGCCTGGAAGCAGAGGGCAATGGCTCAGATCTTCGCCCAGAGCAAGGCCGGCAGAATGCTTTCCGCGATGAAGCGAACCATGCATAACGCCGGGCATGAAATGGAGTACCTTGATGGATAAGAAATACCGCTGGAAGCTGCAAATCCTCTGGGCCGGTGACTGGCGCACGATCATGGAAAGCGACGATCGGCGCATCCTGGTCGAATATGCCGATTCCTGCTCCGGTGATGTGCAGCTGAGGATCACAGACACATTGGAAGAGGTGAAACCGCGTGGCAGTAAACGCCATTGATAAGGATCAGCTGGAAAAGAAACTTGTCCGGATGCAGCACCGAATCCGTCAGCGGAGAGATGGCCCTTACAAGATCGGATATAACGACGCCTGTAAGGACGCAATCCAGAAGATGAACGAATGCGACATTCTGGAAACGCCAACCGTGATCCGGTGCCGCGAGTGCCGGCACTCGACTGAACGGCAGTCGACCATGGTCTACTGCACGATTCACAACAAACGGAAGTATCCGGATGAATACTGTAACCTCAACGAAAGCGACTATGAGTAAAGGAGATGAACCCCATGAAAGAATCTGTAATGCCTATCAGTCTGGGAAGCTCAACCTTCAGCGATCTGAAGCGCGATTGGACAACGACCATGCAGGAAGCGATTGCGAAAGCCCAGGAGCTGGGCGTTTCCAAAGGCTCCGTCACACTGAAGACGGAATTCGTCCTGGACAAGATGCCGGTGACCACTGAAAAGGATTACCGGGATGCAGATGTCCCGAAGTTCAAGTGGAAAGTTGGGTACACCGTGAAGCTTGAAAACAGCTCTGACGGTGAGTTTGGTGGTGAGTACGAGCTGACCAAGACCGACGGCAGCTACGGCCTGCGTCCTCTGGATGGACAGATGAGCATGTTCGAAGAGGATGAGGACGAAGACGAGGAGGATGCAGACGAATAATCGTCTGCTCCACTGCGAAACGCTAAAGGAAAGGATGTGACGGGGACATGGACAAGAAAACGCTGTACCGGCTTTTCTATCTGCCGAAGCAAATCGAACTCAAAAAGCGGCAGATCCAGCGGATTATGGAACGTTTGACAGCCACGTCCCCTAATCTTTCTGGAATGCCACACGGCAGCGGAGTGCATGATAAAGTCGGTGACGGCGTTGTCGAACTTGTTACCAAAAAAGAAGAACTGGAAGAAATGAAGCGCGGGTACGAGCAGGAGGAAAAGCAGATCAACGATTGGATAGATGCAATTGAGGATCCACAAATCCGGACCATCGTGGAGCTGCGCTTCAGAGAGGATATGTCCTGGAATGAAGTTGCTGATTTCATTGGCGGGAATAATTCAGAAAACTCAGTCCGGATGCTGCTGAACCGGTATCTGGAGAAAGGAGATGAAAAAGATGGATGAACATGGTGAACTGCAGACCGTGAAGCAGGCGCTGAAGATCTGCAGCAAGTGGGTTAAGGATGTGGCAGGCGAAATCCATAAGGATTGCTTGCATTGCCCGTATCACGATGAAAACGACCCTGCCGGCATTAACTGTGGTGAACGCCTGATGGCTGACGCCGAATGGTGGATTGAAGAACTGGAGGAATTTTGATCATGATGAAGACTATTGAACCGAAGCCGCAGAGACATGGACCACCTCCTGGAACGAAGGCTTATGTCCGGGTTGCTGCCAGACTGTTCTACATCAACAGTGAAGCCATGAAGCTGTTCGGAGATCACGAAACCTGCAGCATCAGCATTGACGTTCCGGGCAAGGTGATGGTGATTACACCCGATGGCCCGTGGAAGCTGTCACCGGTGAAAGACACCAGAAACGCAAAACGGATCGAAACCAGAACCGCAGTAAACACGTTTCTGGAAGCAGGTTTTCCAAAGGGGCTGCTCGGAAAGTATCTCCCCTGTCATCCGGACATGGTCGGATCACTGATTGTCAGCCTGATGGTTGACTACGATATGCTGAAAGGAGCGTAAACATGGCCAGAGAAACACTCTGCAGGGCCTGCCAGGCGCCCATCATCTTCATTAAGACGGTAGGCGGTAAGTCGATTCCCTGTAATGCTGAATCTGTCTATTACATTCAGAAGACAGGTGGTTCCCAGAAAATTGTCACGCCGAACGGTGAAGTCCTCAGCGCGGAGCTGACGGAAGATCAGAACAAAGCGACCGGCATTGGATTCATCAGCCACTTTGCCACCTGCACGAATCCGGATTTCTTCCGGAAGAGCCGGAAAAGCGACAGAAAGAAGGGATAACATGTTTGAGAAGGCAATGCTCTGGATCCTGACCATCTGTCTGTGGATGCTGGCCGCAGGATTCTTCGGATGCATCGTGCTTTTCTGTTACGGACTGATCCGCGAGCTGTACGGCATTTACAAGGAACGCCACATGCGGAACAAGGAATGGAAAGAGCATGACTGGCAAGGCGTTGTGATGTTCGCAACCATCACCTTTTTCTCCACCATTGCCTTTGTCGGACTTGCGCTTGTCGCGCTGAAAGTTGGGAGGAATCTGGTATGAAGAAAGCAACGAAAGTCAAGCTGGCTCGCGGCCTGACCCGGCTGGTGAAACCCTGTCATTTCTACCAGTCGACGGAAACGCCGAAGGGTGAAAAGCTGATCTGCGGATACGATCACAGCTGGAGAAACCGCTGTAAGACCGTGGACTGTCCGCACTTCACGCCGACCCGCCGGTACAAGATTGCCCGGCATTTCGGAATGGTGAGGTGAGATCATGTCCAGGATGATTCAATGCGATGGCTGCAAGAAACTGTTTGTCGATGACAGCACATCGAAAGGTAAAACCCACGAGCTGTGGCTTGACCGGAGCACGAGCTTTCATGCTTGTGATGAATGCCTGCTCAAGATGCTTAAAGAGCATTTCCCGGAGGTTTACGATTGGGAAATGTCGTTTCGGGAGGATTGATCATGAACGCTGGAAAGTGCGACAGCTGCAAGTATAACGGGCCGCTGTATGAGTTCGTGAATGACCTGGTTGAACCGGAAGTCCGGTTCAACCTGTGTCCGCAGTGCTTGAAGAAAGCCTACACGTGCCTGGCGATCTTCATCAGAACGCCGCCGGGCAGAGAAGCGCTTGCCCGGAAAGCGGCACAACAGAGCTGATAGTTTCCTCCGGATTAAGGTTTCCTGTGAGTGACCATCCGGAGACAACCGAAAGGAGACGAACATGACCGGAAAAGAAGTCAAGATCCAGATCGGAAATGTTTACTGGATTTTCCAAGATCCCGTCAAGGTTGAGATGCTACATGCTGATTCATCCGGCGGTCACTGTGAGCCGGAAAGATTCTGCTTGAACATCGAAACAATAGGCAATCCTCTGGTTTTCCGGAAGATCCAGGATGGGAATATCACAAAGTATGTAAAGCTCGCGTAAAGGAGACGATTCTATGTGGTGGGCTGAAAACCAGAAAAAGGAACTGACACCCAAGGAGGTGAAAGAGCTGCCGGCTGGAACAACAGTTCATTTGGAAGGCCGTAACCGGCGCGGCGAGGTCTACTATCTTGATGGGAGGGTCTGCGACAAGAACGGAATAAAGAAGTTTCTGTATTACGAGAACAGATTCCCGGAAATCATTGAGATCAAGACATACAAAGGTAAGAAATGGATGGTGAGAAAAGATGGATGACCACAACTGCGATATGTGTGCCTGGTACGACATGGCAGAAGAGTGGTGCTCCATGTACAGAGAAGCCCATTATCCGTCTGACGGCGCCCGCTGTACCGGATATGAATTCTACAGAGATGTGGAGGATCAGTACCATGAGCAGAATTGAGATCAGGCTTGACATGCTCCCGTGCTGCTGTAAGGAATGCCCTCTGATGGTCCCCGCTCAGAAGAAGGACCTTGAGCCTACACAGCCTTACTGCGTACCGCTGCTTGAATACTGCGGAGAAAAAGGAAATGACGAGCGCTTGCCTGACTGCCCTCTCCGGGCGATTGATGACGATGGCCGGCGCCATTCCAAATGGCATATTTCCAACTGGACGAAAGGCACCTGCGATGATTGCGGCCATACTTATATGAATATCATCGGTTATGATTTTTGCCCGAATTGCGGTGCTGTGATGGATGACGGACCGTACGAAGACCTGTTTCCAGGCCCAATTTATGAAGATAAGGATGGTCCGGTTATCGCAAACGGAAAAAGGCGGTGTAATGGGCATGAGTGACGCAGATCGGTGCATCTGCTGCGGCGAGATTATCCCGGAAGGAGTCCAGACTTGCCCGACCTGCAGCGCGAGGGTTTATCCTGGCAGAACGGAGCTGCCGGATAAGTGGTTGATGCGGGATGTTCCAAAGCGGCCGAAGGTGTACAAAATGCGAATTGGATACGGGTATAAGTGCTGGCAATGCGGACACGGCGTCACACGTCACGAGCATAAATACTGCCCAAATTGCGGACAATGCCAGGATTGGCCGGCAGTATGGCTTCATGAAAAAGAAATTCTGAACGGGAGGGAAAGCGAATGACGGAGATCCTGATCAGCATTCAGCCAAAGTGGTGTGAGAAGATCATGAACCTGTCGAAACGCTGGGAGATGAGAAAGCGCCGGCCGAAAGAGCCGGGTCCATACCGGGTGTTCATCTACCAGACGGATGGCGGCGGCGTGATTGGTGAATTCGTCTGCGACTGCTTCCAGGAAGTTGGCCCCAGCGAGATCACAAAGGCCGTGCTGAATGATACTCAGCTCACGCTGCAGGAAGCGCTGGATTATTCCGGAGGAATGACCGTGTATCTGTGGAGGATCCGGAGCCTGGTCGATTATCCTAAACCGAAACAGTTGTCTGAATTCGGCTTGGACAGACCTCCACAGAGTTGGTGCTATCTGAAAGGAGAAGACGTGAATGTATGAGAAACCGGAAGATGTGAAGGAATATGGATGGCCGTACAATCTGCTCCATTCGCTGGAGATAGAAACTGATGATCCGCTGGATCACCTGAGCGACGAAAGCACAATGGAGCTGGTTATGTGTATCAGCAGACTGAACGAACGCGAAAAGCAGGTCCTTCGGCTGCGGTTCTATCAGCAGAAAACGCTGAGGGAAGTTGGGCAGAAGATCGGTACCAAGCCAGAACGGGCCAGGCAGATCGAAGCAAAGGCAATCAGGAAGCTCCGGCATTATAACGACACACGGTATATCCTGCGTCACGGCGCGAAGGCCTATGTGGAGAAGCGCATTGAGGAACAGGTAAAGGCCCAGCTGGAAATCAGGGAAGCAGAACTTGAAGCAGAGTATGAAAAGAAACGCCAGGAGCTTGAACTCGGAAAAGATGTGGTGGAATACCAGGAGCGACACAATAACCGGATGAACAAGCACCTTGAAGATCTGGATCTGTCTGTCCGCGCTTTTAACTGCCTGCACCGTGCCGGATGTTCCACCGTGGGCGATGTTATGACGATGTATCCCACGTATGACGAAGCCTGCCGGATTCGGAACTTTGGACGGTTGAGCATGAAAGAAGTGACGGACCGTTTCCAGGAGATGGGTCTGAAGTGGCCGAAGGAGGATGGATGATGGAGAGCGCAGCCAAAACCGGAACTGACAGTTCCGGTACCTGTCAACTCTGTGGGAAGCATAATAATCCCCTTCTGCTGATGCTGTTCCTGGGAGATTATGCCGGATGGACATGCCCGGAGTGCATTCAGCAAGTGATTGACAGCCAGGTCCGTCGTTTCATGCCGGCATGTGAAATGACCGAACCGGCAGAATAGGAGAAAATGCGAAATGCCTGAGTACATCTATTGTGCGGTTAACACCTTGAATGAAGTCCAGTGGGTCAGAGGATCGAGCCAGAAGACAAGGTATTTCAAAACGAACAGGTATCTGAAGACAGCTGTGCAATATCACAACCGGTATTATTCCGAAGATCCATGGAGGATTGTGAAATTCAAGCTTGTGGAGGTGACTGACGATGACCAGACCGGAACTGCTGAAGGAAATTGACCGGATTATCGAATCCTGTGTCGCTGATGGATGGCATGATACCGAAATTTTGAAGGAAGCCCGGGATCAGCTGCGGGAATCAGATCTTAACGCGTTCAAACGGATCTTGAGCAACTGTAAGAATCTGAATGGGAAATGGGATGTTCATACGAGCGAAACAGAGGAAATGGAATTCATCTACGATCTTACGATCAGGGATTTTAACGAATCCGTTACCTTGTGCTTTGACGATTATGGGAGGTTGTATGCATGAGAGACAAACGCGGAGAGATTAAGAGCCACATGGCAGCGATCAGCATGTACTTCTGGGGATGGATCGCTGGTTCTTGTGGCAGAACGCCAGATTTTGTCCAGAAATTCATTGAATGGATTATCCAGGACACAAAGGCAATGGACAACATGATTGACGGCCGGCAGCTGAAGGAAACTCTGCTTGATGTTCAACGGAACAATATATCCAAGGGGACGGCTGGACCGGAGCAGCAAAAGAAGTATGAAGACATCAATCTGGGGGTTGAGTACGCCATTAACGCGATTGAAAGATTGCTCAAATGTGAGGTGAATCATGATGCCTCCCTTTGACGAGAACGGTAATATGATGCCATTGTGGGAGAATCCACCGATGTACATCAAAGATCAGGACGGGACAATCCATGAGATCCCCAGAGAGATTCCGACAGTTAAGCTGACAGAAAATCCGGAAGAACATGATTATCTTCCACCACTGGAATTTCCTCCGGATCAAACATGGGTGCTGAACGGAAAAGCAAGTCGCAGCCTGATCCAGGCCATGAGGAAGGCAAAAAAAGAAACAGACATGTTCCGCAAGAAGGTCTATCGTCTCTGCAGACGTGGACACAGGCTTGAAGAAAAGGTCCGGAGGGAACGACTGAAAGGTGCACCGATGGAAAGACTCTGGGACATTCAGCTGCGCCATACTCAGGTGATTGGCGAACTGATGAACACGTTGAAAAAATGGAGGTTGTGACATGACTCTGAATGAATACCAGGAACTGGCACTACGTACCAGCAGAAAAGATTTGGACAGTATGGACCATCTGACCAACGGCTGTCTCGGCCTGGCCGGAGAAGCCGGAGAGTGTGCTGACCTGCTGAAGAAGGCGCTGTATCAGGACGGCCGGGAGATCAAGGACAAGATGATCGATGAGCTGGGCGATGTGCTCTGGTACGTGTCCGAAACAGCTACAGCCCTGGGTATCTGGCTGGATCAGATCGCGGAGCACAATATCGAGAAGCTGAAGAAACGTTATCCGGAGGGATTCTCTGCAGAGCGCAGTCTGCACAGGGAGGAATGACCATGGCGTCCCCGACAAACAAGGAGCTTGCGAGAAAACTGAGGATCATCGCGAAAGCGTCGACGAACGAAAAGGTGATAAAAGTTCTAATGCAGTCGGCGGACCGTCTGGAAAAGCCCGGACACAAACAGACCAAGGAACGTGCAGTAGTCCTCTATACGGTGTGGGACAATCGGACTGATCAGCTGATAGCCATGGATCTTCCAGGAAAGAAATGTGCGGAGCTGATGAAGATCGGAGAAGCCGGATTGATGGCTGCTGTCCGGAGAGGGCCGAATCAAAAGCGATGGCGAATCGAAAAACGGTTTGCGGATGAGCCGCCGGATTAAAAGATTCGTGCAAGTTGCCGGCAAATGACCGTCAAGTAAGAAAATCCAGTATTTTCAACGCTTGGCGGTCTTTTTTGTTGCAACAAACTTGCATGTGAGCAAGTAAAGTTGCAAGTTGAATGCAAAATTTTCCGAACAAAAAGTTTGAAAATCGTTCGGAATGTTCGACAAGTTCGTTTTGGATGTGATATAGTGCAGGCTGTAAAACTCTGAACGACCGGGAGAGCTGTTCCAAACACAGCCCTCCTATTTTTATGGAAAGGAGGATTTGGCGGTCAGTGCACTGCTCCAATACGCTGACCTGCATCGTGTTTGGCAATTTCGCGCCGAATTCGCCTAAGGTGCGCCGAAGTTGAAAGGAGCAAAGATCATGTTCGCTAAATTGAGAGCGAGTTTCAAATCAAATCCCCGGTTATACTACGCGATGAGCATTGCGGCCACATGGGCCGGTGCTGGTTCATTCATTGTCGGAACACAGATTGCACAGACTGCCGGAATCTTTCCCTGGCTCTTATGGGCGCTGGGGAATACGCTGACCTGCATCGTGTTTGGCCTGCTGGCCCAGAAATTTCCGAAACTGCGGGAAGTGGCCAACTCAAAGCCGGTGCAGATCCTGATGGGTCTGATGTGCGTCTTCCAGATCTGGGTCAATATGAACGGTATCTATGAGATGCTGTCGCCCACGGTCATCGGAAGCACGATGGCGTACATCATCGTTTACGCGGCGTCTGCGTTCTTCATCATCTTCTATCTGAAGAGAGCGACTTTCCGGAACGTGGCCACGGACAACTTCTCCTGGCTGGGCGTGTATCTGCTGATTGGCCTGCTGATTTTGATCAGCATGTTCACTAACGGCGTACACGGTATCAGCACAGTCATCGATCCGGAGCAGATCAGGGCCAAAGGATGGCTCTGCATTACGCTGGCCTTCGGCGCTTTCTTCTATCCCACCTTCTGGGAGCTGCTGGATTACAACGATAAGAACGAGGACGAAACCAAAAAGATTGACATGAAGCGGCCCTTTATCATGGGAGGTCTGCTCTTTGGTTTCTACCTGCTGTTCGTCCTTGCCGGCGCGTTTACCACCTACTCCCCGGCGGTTGACCTGCTGAAAGGGATCCTTGTTTCGCTGGTGGCCGTTTCTTCCCTTTCTTCCTTCCTGTATGGCTCCATGGTCAATTTCGGGAAGAAGATCGGGGTTGCCGTCGATGTCGCCGCTGTTGCCGGATGGCAGCTGCTGGTACCCATGGGCGTCATGGGTGTATGGACCTTGATGCAGAACGTCCGGATCTGGATGGTTTTGGCCATGTTCGTCGCTGCGGCTGTCTGGTACGTGATTGAACGCCGGAAGGCGGTGAAATCATGAAGCTGGACATACGAATCATGGCGGTTAAGAGCCGCCGTGAATACGTGCTGCAGCTGATTGACCGTCTGGGATTGTCTGAGGACTGTGTTGTTTATGATGACAGGGGCCCGGACGGCGGCGGTGATGCATGGTACAACGCCAAACGGGCATGGATGAAAGATCCTGGAGACGCAATGCACAGGCTGGTTATCCAGGATGACGTACTGGTCTGTGACGGTTTCCGATACATCTGTGAGCAGATTATCAGCCATTTTCCGGACGCGGTGTTCGCATTCTCCTGCGGCGCCTGGATTCGTCCGGAGATGCGCAAAACCACCAGTCCATATGTGCGCCTTCGCGGATCCTGCATCAGCGCCCAGGCCATTATCATGCCGGTTAACCTGATCCATGATATGGTTGCATGGTCAGATGACATGTTCGGCGCTGATTACCGGCACGATGATGGACGGATCGGCTGGTACTGCGCTTACCATGATATTCCGACATATACCGTCATCCCGAGTCTGGTGGAACACATGCAGATCGATAGCGTGATTCCACACCACAACCGGAAGGACCGAAACTGCCGGACGTGGATTGGCCCGGATATCGGAAAGCAGGATTGGACGGACAAAAACGCTTCAGCGACAGGATTCAGACCGTGCAATATGTGGCTGAATCCGGCAGACCCTCACTATACCGCTGTTAAGTCCATGATGTGCATGGCAGCGGAGAAAGCGAGGGCCATATCATGTTGAAGAAAAAGCAGGCCCAGACGAACGATGATTGGCTTGTCGCCGTCAGACACATCCGGGAAACGGTCTCGCAGGATGAGATCGAAAAGGCCGTACTCAGTGCGGTCAGTGAAATTCGCCAGGTGACTGCCGGCAAGAATGTCGCCTACGCATGGAGCGGCGGTAAGGACAGTATTGTTCTCAGCAAACTCTGTGAGATGGCCGGAATCCATAACTCTATGTTCGCTCATTCTGAGCTGGAATATCCGGAATTCCTGAGCTGGTGCATGAAACACAAACCAGACGGCTGCACGGTCATGAACGTCGGCCCGGATCTGGACTGGCTGGCAGAACATCCGGAAATGCTGTTTCCGAGGAAAAGCCGGACGGTTTACCGCTGGTATTGCATTGTTCAGCAGAAAGGCATCCGGGAATACTTCCGGGAGCACAAGCTGGATATGATGCTGGTTGGCCACAGGAATGCCGACGGCAATCATACCGGAACGACACACATTATTACCAACCGGGAAGGCGTTACCAGATATTCGCCCATGGCCAGATGGCCACACGAATACATTCTGGCCGCGATTGAGTATTACGGGCTTGAACTTCCTCCTATTTATGGGTGGAAGAACGGGTACCGGAACGGGACGCACTCCTGGCCGTGCCGGCTGTACGTTGACAGCGTGAAGCAGGGTTACCAGGAAGTGTATGAGATCGATCCTTCCATCGTGATGAAAGCAGCTGAAAAGCTGGGAAGCGCCAGAGCCTTCCTCCGGGAGGTGAGCGCATGAAAATCACGGTAAAGAAGCTGGCAGACCTGCATCAGCCGGAAAAGAACGTCCGGATGCATACACCGAAGCAGATTGCAGAATTCAAGCGGTCTGTTGAGATGTTTGGGCAGATCAGGCCTATGGTTATCGATGAGAATGGTCTGATTCTTGCAGGAAACGGGCTGTTTGAGACGCTGAAGGCCATGGGCAAGGAAGAAGCTGATTGCTATGTGGTAAAGGGCCTGAGCGAGAAGGATAAGAAGAAGCTGATGCTTTCTGACAACAAAATCTTCTCACTCGGGATCGATGTCATGGACGCATTCGAGGAAATCCTTGCAGAGCTGGAAGGAGACACCGATATTCCCGGATATGACCCTGAGCTGCTGGAAACGCTCACGGCAGACCTGCAGGATGTGGATGAGCTGATTGCCGGATACGGGACGGTTGATGAGCCCGCGAAGGAGAAAATGACAGCCACGGCCCAGAAGTATGAAGCCGCTGCAGAGACAACAGCCAAACAGGCAGAAGAAATCAAACCCGCCCCGCCGCCTGCGGAAGATGCGCCGGAACAGGAAAAGCTGGACCGGCGCTTTATCGTCTGTCCGAAGTGCGGGAACAGGATATGGCTGTGAGGTGACGCTCATGGCCATAAAGAAGATCTACGGCAACATGAATGTTGTGGAAGCAGCTACAAAGCGCATTCAGAACATCTTTGCTAACGGTTGCAAGGTGTACCTGGCATTCTCCGGAGGAAAAGACACGCTCTGCATGTGCTCCATCGTGTATGACCTCATCCTGCAGGGCAAGATTGACCCGAAGCAGCTGACGGTTGTCTTCATCGATGAGGAAGCGCTGTACCAGTCCATGTTCGACATGGCTATGCGATGGAGAAAGCGCTTCATTGCCATAGGAGCAGAATTCAGATGGTATTGTCTGCCGGTCTATCAGATATCCATGCTCCACCACTTGGCAGATGATGAGAGCTGGATTACCTGGGAGCCTGGAAAGGAAGACGTCTGGATCCGGAATGCTCCACCGTTCGCTATTCTCCGCGATCCTGCGGTTGAATATGTTGGTCAGATGAATTATCAGTCTTTCCTGGAGCGTGTCTGCATGGATGGGCTGATGATTGTTGGTGTTCGTGCCAGTGAATCGGTGCAGCGCCAACAATATATTGCCACGGTCGACATGAGCGCCGGCAATATGACCAAGAATAACCACGTGTTCCCGATATATGACTGGACGGACAATGATGTCTGGCTGTACATCAAGGAACACAACCTGGACTTTCCGGAAGCCTATATTGACCTGTACAGGGCAGGCGTAAAGAAGCATCAGCTGCGGTTGTGCAACTTCTTTGCATCGGAATCCATTGCAGGCCTGAGGTGGATTGCAGAGGTTGATCCTGACCTCTGGGCAAGAATCCTCCGGAGGGAGCCAAATGCGTACCTTGCTGTCTTGTACTGGGACAGTGAGATGTTCCATCGTTCTACCGCAAAGCGCAAGAAACTGGAGGAACAGGAAGCGCCTAAGGACTACCGCGCATTGTGCAAGGAGATGCTGTTTACACACCCGGATCAATACTTCACCAATGAGAAGACCCGTAACGTAGCCCGCCGGTACAGGCAGATGTTTATTAAGGCGTATTCGTTTATGGAGCGGAAGCATTGGAAGCGAATGTACGAAGCGATCCAGGCAGGTGACCCGAAGCTCCGCAGTCTACGCGCAATGTACACGGATATATTCACCGATTATCTCCAATATGCCCGGAAAGAGAGCGGAAAACCGGCAATCCAGGAGGGAGGTGAATACAGTGGCAGCAGGTAGTGTCGACGTACATGCCCCATTAAATAGTCTACATTGGGTCGAAAGAGAAAAACTCCGGGCAAATGACTATAACCCCAATAAAGTGTCCGACGAGAACCTTCGACTTCTTACGCAGAGTATTTTGACGAATGGCTGGACGTTGCCCATCGTGGTTAAGCCTGATTACACCATCATTGACGGCTTCCACAGATGGACAGTCGCCGGGCGTGAACCGCTGAAATCAATCCTCAAAGGCATGGTGCCTGTCGTGATCGTAGACCACCACGGCGACACCAGCGCGGATGTGTACGGCACAATCACACATAACCGCGCACGTGGTACACATGTATTGGGCCCTATGAAACACATTGTGCAGAACCTCATCAGCGAGGGCAAGTCAGTCAAAGAGATAGGTAAGCAGTTAGGCATGACCCCTGAGGAAGTGTTTAGGCTTTCCGATTTCACCCGCGAAGACTTCCTTAACATGATGACAAAGAATGCGCATGGCTACTCACGCGCAACGATTTTTAAGAAAATCATTTGACGCGCGGCGGTGATTACACCCCATCCCCCTCATTCGTCATGCGGAAAAAGTGGGATGGGTTGTGGAAAACTCGCGAAAAAAGGTACTGTGAACCTGTGGAAAACTCATGCGCGCTCTTCGACCCCAAAAAAAGCGACGACAGGAAACGCGAAT
>Ga0265299_10000337_pt1 | contig 60563 bp, 56 predicted proteins | sample AusTroGonzalo_MG_4_FD_193485 | JGI IMG/M metagenome (GOLD analysis project Ga0265299, IMG submission 193485) | Bovine rumen microbial communities from tropical cattle in Woodstock, Queensland, Australia - Gonzalo_02 | ecosystem: Host-associated > Mammals > Digestive system > Stomach > Rumen ...
CATGCACCCTGCCAACGTCTTTATCGACGAGGTGACCGAACGTCCCATATGCATCGACTGCATCGTGAAGTTTATCTGAGGGAACAAAATAACCCCTCATCCCCGTGACAGGTGCCTGTCCCCTGTCCCTCTTAAGCACCTAAGCAACAAAGCTATTAAACGAATAAGCAAACTTGTTCCTTCGATGTTCCTTCGAGGTAGCTTCGATGTAGGTTCGATGAAGCCAACATCGTCGGAGGATGCACGGAGTATGCACGCTACATCGTCGGAGGATGTACGGAGCATCCACGCTACATCGTCGGAGGATGCTCGGAGGGGAACGCTTGGAGAGATAACATCGAAAAACTCTAAAAATACGAAAAACAGTAAGCGGTAAGCCGTAAGCCAACAACTAAGCATATAAGCACCTAAGCACCTAAGCAAAATCAGCAAGCAATTAAACAATTATGAAACATATACTCGTTACCGGCAGTGCCGGATTCATTGGTGCCAACCTTGTGATGCGCCTTCTTAAGGATATGAAGGAAGGCACCATCATTGGCCTCGACAACCTGAACAACTATTACGATGTCTCGTTGAAAGAGCATCGCCTGCATGAGATAGAAAAGAATTGTCAATTGTCAACTGTCAATTATCAATTCGTGAAGGGCGATTTGGCCGACAAAGCTCTCATCGACCGTCTCTTTGCGGAGCATAAGTTCGACATCGTGGTGAATCTTGCGGCTCAGGCAGGCGTGCGCTACAGCATCGAGAATCCCGACGCTTACATTCAGAGCAACATCATCGGCTTCTACAACATCCTTGAAGCTTGCCGCCACAATCCAGTCGAGCATTTGGTTTATGCTAGTTCCAGTTCTGTTTATGGTGGCAACAAGAAAGTGCCTTTCAGCGTTGACGACCGTGTTGATAATCCTGTGAGCCTCTATGCCGCCACCAAGAAGAGCAACGAGCTTTTTGCGCATTGCTACAGCAAGCTCTACAACATCCCCAGCACCGGCCTGCGCTTCTTCACGGTTTATGGCCCCGCCGGAAGGCCCGATATGGCTTACTTTGGTTTTACCAACAAGCTGCTGCGTGGCGAGACCATCCAGATTTACAATTACGGCAACTGCCGCCGCGACTTCACCTACGTTGACGACATTGTGGAGGGCATTGTGCGGGTGATGGCCCGCGCCCCCGAGAAGCGTAATGGCGAAGACGGCCTGCCTCTGGCACCATACGCCGTTTATAACATTGGCGGCGGTCAGCCTGAGAACCTGCTCGACTTTGTGCAGACCTTGCAGGAAGAACTATTACGTGCCGGCGTGCTGCCGCAAGATTACGATTTCGAAGCCCACAAGCAGTTGGTGCCCATGCAGCCAGGTGATGTGCCGACTACCTACGCCGATGCAACGGCACTGGAGCGCGACTTTGGCTTTACACCAAAAATAACTTTACGTGAGGGATTACGGAAGTTTGCTGAATGGTATAAGGAATATTACGGTTAGTCCCTCATTCCGCACTTGATGCGGAATCTCATGAATCATGAATCTTAAAACTTGAAACTAAGCTGAAACCCCAATTAACGGTTAACAGTTAACATATAAGCAGTAAGCCGTAAGCGTCTAGGCCAATTTAACATTTAACGATTTAACATCTGTGTTGTTCGTGTAAATAATTCCTTAAAGTCAACGTATAATGTTGCCTGTCTTCAACCCCATACATATAGTTGCGAGAAAAACTTGAATTAATGGAAAACAAGACCTGTAATATATTTTTGGCATCACCTTCCGATACCGAGAAGGAAAGGAAGATAGTAATGGATGTTGTCTCGGAATTAAAAGAGACAATATGTAAGCCTTTTGGCATTACTTTAGAACTGTTGTCTTGGGAGAATTCTGTTCATCCTGGTATCGGTTCTTATCCGCAGGAAGTAATCAATCAGCAGATCGGCGATGATTACACTCTGTTTGTTGGCATAATGTGGAAAAAATTCGGTACTCCAACAAAAAAAGCAGGTTCGGCAACTGAAGAAGAATACAATCGTGCTCTCGAAAGTTTTAAATCGGGTGGTACATGTAAGAACATTATGTTCTATTTTAATGAAGCTGACATTAGTTTTAACGATGATCTTACGCAAGTTCAGAAGGTTAAAGATTTCAAGGAAAAGATTTCAAAAGAGAATGGTGTGTTCTATTATTCTTTTACCGATAAATCAAAATTCGAAAAAGATTTTAGAAAGCATCTGACCCAATGGATTTTCAAGACTTATGCTCAAACAAACAACAACGACGAAGATAAAAGGGTGGTTTTTACAGAAGTGTCTGAACAGATGCTTGTTGATTTGGATGATGCAGGGGCCTCATTCACTCATCCAAACGTTGACGAGGTAAAACTATCTGACATTTTTGTTGCTCCTGTCTTAAGAAAGATCGGGAAAACTAAAACTGATTACACTGCAACTTCGCTTTCAAGTGCAATCGATGCCGATGGTATTCACTATTTGATTACAGGAAATGAATCAGCAGGCAAGTCTAGTTTGGCGAAGTTCTTCTTTAATCAATATTATCAGTTGAATCTTATCCCAGTTCTTTTGAATGGAATGGATTTCAATTCTGATTTGCGTACAGACAAACTGCTGAATATTATCCAGAAAAAGATACAATACCAATATGCCAGTGTAAAGACCCCTTTCTCGGACGAAAAGGACAAAAATTCAGAATATCTTCTCATCATAGATGATTTTCAGAAATCTTCAAAGGGCAACTCCAATTATTGGCATGTGCTTACTCATAATTTGGAAAGTCTGGTTGACCATATCATTGTTTTGTCAGATGAACAGATAGGATTGCTTGACATATCTGAGAACCCTCCTTTTAAAAACTTCACACGATTCGAGTTGTTGCAATTTGGACCGAAAGAACGTTCACAATTGATTAATAATTGGTTTGGGCTTGGTATGGAGACGCTCGAAGGGGAGGAAGCAAATGAATTGTTAAGGAGGACAGATGAAGCCAAAGCAAATGTAAAGCGAATACTTGGAAGGAATTATATACCGTCATACCCGTTTTATATTCTGGGTATGTTGCAGGCAATGGAGGCTGTTGCTATAAACAACACCGATTATTCATTATATGGTTTTTATTATGAGAAACTGATTAATGATAGTTTGAACAATGCCATTAAGAATAGTAAAGACACTGATTTTTACTACAATTTCCTAACGGAGTATTGCTTTGCCCTGTTTGCAGAGGAAGGGGCAAATAATCCAGTGGCTTTGTCTATCTTCGAAACATCTTACAACGACTATTGCACTCGTTACGCTGTAGACCAGAAGAAGATGCCTTTCAGTAAGCTAAAATCGGTATTGTTAGAGGCAAATATTATCCAGATAGGCCATGATGTAAAGATTGTGCAACGTTATGTCTATTATTTCTTTGTTGCCAGATATATCTCAATTTATATAAGCAAAAGAGATGATATCAAAGATATGGTTCAAAAACTCATTCAACGTGCTTTCCGCAATGAGTATTCAAGCATCTTGATGTTTGTCACACATTTGTCGAAGGATGGCTGGATAGTTAGTGAACTGGTGTCTCATGCCAATTCCATTTTTCAGTCGGTTGAGCCATGTAGGATGGAGGAGGACCTGGATGTAATCAACAATTTGATTACAGAAATTCCCAAGCAGATAGTTGGAGTTATCAATGTGATGGATGAACGTGAGAAACAGTTGCAATATGAGGCAGAGATTGAGGCCGAAGAAAACAAGTTTGATAACGATAACCTTAATTATCAGGAGTTCGGTCTTGACGATGATGTTTCTCAAATTGACATTATTGCCAAGTTTAATCTGGCAATGAAAACCATCGACCTGTTGGGTGAGGTGACGAAAAAATATTGGGGTGGTCTCTTGGCACAAGAAAAGTATAATTTGGTTCTTGCATCATATCAATTAGGTTTACGTGCGTTGCATCATTACATTGACATTATGGATGCCAACAAGCAAGAACTTGTTGGTTATATCAAGAATCAAGTGGCAGACCGGTATATAAAAGACAATATGAAGCTGTGGAGCGCTGACGACAATAAATTGGAGGTAAAAGAAGTCTCTGATGGATTGTTGTTCCAATTGGCATTCTTGGCATCATGGGTGTTTGTGCGTAGAGTTTCTTCTGCTGTGGGTTACGACAAATTAAATCTCACCTACGAGGAAATAATGAAAAACTATCAATATAATTCATACAAGTTGATTGACTTGTCAATCGACCTCAATTATAATGAAATAGATATTGATAGAATAGAAGAGTATAAGAGATTGATGGAGAAAAACCACATGAGTCACATGTTGTTGAGGGAATTAACTATTCACCATCTTTATATGTTTGATGATGGATATAAAAAACGGCAGCAAGTGTTCCAAATTTTTGATGTTGACATTAAACAGCAAAGGCAACTTGGGGCTAATAGCGTAGAGAAAAGAAGTTAAAAGCAAACAAACAGCATCCGCTAGTCTATACGCGCAGCCAGCGATGCGATGGGGCTAAAAGGTCTTCCGCACAGCCTTGATGCCCCAAATATAGGGAAGTGGGCAGTCCGTTGGTCTCTCAAATATGGTTCAATTCCCAACGGACTTCCCCCACGACCTTACTCAATGAAGCGAATTATTAAAACTGACGATATATGAAAATTTCAGTAGCAGGAACAGGCTATGTGGGCATGAGTATTGCCACTCTGCTTGCTCAACACAATGAAGTGACCGCCGTTGATGTGGTTCCAGAACGTGTTGATATGGTGAACAATCGCAAGTCACCTATTCAGGACGATTACATTGAGGAATATTTGGCCACCAAGCCCCTCAACCTCAAAGCTACTCTTGACCAAGAGGCTGGCTACCGTGATGCAGAGTTTGTGGTGATAGCTGCCCCCACCAACTATGACACTCAGAAGAACTTCTTTGACACTTCTGCAGTAGAGGCAGTCATTGATGCTGTTTTGAAGGTGAACCCCGATGCGGTTATGGTTATCAAGAGCACAATCCCTGTTGGTTATACTCGTAGCCTTTATGTGAAGTACCAGAAGCAAGGTGTGAAGAAGTTCAATCTGCTGTTCAGCCCAGAGTTTCTGCGTGAAAGCAAGGCCCTCTACGACAACCTATATCCGAGCCGTATCATCGTGGGCATTCCTAAGATGATGGGCGAGGAGTTTAAAGAGGAAAATGAAGCCATTAAAGCCTTGACAAATCTCGAATGGCTCACCGAAAAGGCTCATACATTTGCCCAACTGTTGAAAGAAGCTGCCATTAAGCAAGATGTCCAAACGCTCTTCATCGGCATGAAGGAAGCTGAGGCCGTAAAGCTATTTGCCAATACCTATCTTGCCCTCCGTGTTAGTTACTTTAACGAGCTTGACACTTATGCTGAAATTAAGGGTCTCGATACTCAGGCCATCATCGAAGGCGTTGGTCTTGACCCACGTATTGGTACTCATTATAATAACCCAAGTTTCGGCTATGGTGGATATTGCCTGCCTAAGGATACTAAGCAGCTCCTTGCTAACTATGAGGATGTGCCTGAAGACCTGATTAGGGCCATTGTGGAGAGCAACCGCACACGTAAGGACTATATCGCTGATGCAGTGTTGAGAAGAGCTGGTTACTATGAGGCCAGTGGTCAATTTGAGACAACTCGTGAACATAAGTGTGTGATTGGTGTATATCGTCTTACAATGAAAAGCAACAGTGACAATTTCCGCCAAAGTGCCATCCAAGGCATCATGAAGCGCATCAAGGCCAAAGGTGCTGAGGTCATCATCTATGAACCTACCCTTGAAGATGGCAGCACATTCTTTGGAAGCCTCGTGGTCAACGACCTTGAAAAGTTCAAAGCGCAAAGCCAAGCTATCATCGCTAACCGCTACGATAGCTGTTTGGATGATGTGATCGAAAAGGTATATACAAGAGATATCTTTAAGCGCGATTAGTCCTACTATTGTCAACATCGAAGAAGATTCAGAATATGCGTTTTCGTTGTTTGCTAACTTATTTGCTTCTTGTCTTGTTAACAGGGTGTGCAAGTCAAGAAATAGCGATAAGTGCAAATAATGGTGATTCTCTTCAGTCTTTGTTTGTCAAGTCCAATACGACTTATGTGATATCAAGTGCAGTTAATCTTAATGGTCAAATCCTAACGTTACCAAATAACTGTACACTTAGGTTTAAACAAAAAGGAGCTCTCCTAAATGGTACGATAAAGGGTAATCATACATTGTTGTCAGGTAATCCATATTTTGATAATATTCGTATAAGGGGTACTTTTAGGAACCAGAAGTATCAATCATCTTGGTGTTCATTGCGTTCAATTTCCACTTTTATTGAGGATGTGATGAATTTGGCAGATAATACGGTAGTTGTTATTGATAGAGATTTGAAATTAAGTAATCAAAAAAGATATGTCAACCATTTAGCTCTCGAAGGTAAAGACAAAACCATTACTAATTCTGATCGATATATTGTTACTTATGGAGGAACGACGATTTCTAATCTGAATTTTAAATGGGATTTATCGCCAGTAAACGAACCAAAGGATCATTATGATGCAGTTGTATTGTACTTTGACTTGATTCAAAAAGACACAACAGTTGTTGTTAAGATAAGCAATGTCGATGCTGATGGTAGTGGATACTGTTCATATTTTATGAAACAGTATAATAGTAAATATGATTCAAAACTCAGATCAAACATTAGTATTCATGATTGCAACTTTCGTAATTTTACATTAGGTGCGTTATGGACATGCGGAGGAACAGGTGTTGTGAGTTCATCTGTATTTACAAATATAGGTTATGATAATTCTTCAAAAAAGCATGGCGTTTCAGCCCTAAGGTTAGGAAATAGTAATACCAGAGCCTGCGGTAAGGTAAGCCGGTATGTAATTAATCATTGTAAATTTCACAACATTGTGGCTCCATACAACCCTGAAAACGATGGCCGTGAGTTGCATGGCATTTTGGCATACGGAGATTCCTTGGAAATTAGAGATAATGTTTTTTCTTCTCTTAGCACTAGTTTCTCAAAATCCACTGATACAGGGAAAGATTCTGAGATGTTGTATGTTAAGGGTTCCTATAATTTAATAGAGAATAACAGGTTTGAGAATGGAGCTGGAGCCAGCTCAGATGGGATGGTCACATTAAAAGGGGAAGCAACTAAGGATAATATAGTGCGTAATAATCATTTTATATCAACAGCAATTCCCAACAGATTTGTTTATCTATGCGGTCAAAATCACATTGTTGAGGGAAATATTTTTGAAAGTTTATATTCAATACCCAGCGAAATCACTTACCATGCGTTATACTTAGGGCATAGGGAAGGTGTTAGGGAATCAGTAACTATCAAAGGTAATACTTTTTTGTTCAATAAACAAACAAGATATATGGCCATTTATGCCAATGGATGGGGTGATATAAGTGTTTTAAATAATAAGTTTTACAACCCCACCTTGCTCTTTAAAAACTTTAAACGTACTGGATCAATAACCATTCAAGGCAATACGGTTGTTGTCGAAGGGGTCGTTGGGGAATCGAAAGACAGCTTTATTATGGTATCAGGAGATAATGGCATTCCAGTGCTAATTGAAAATAATGATATAACATGCAATAGTGTGTCGACAGGTATAATGGTAAATGGTTCTAATATTAAGTTTAATTCAAATAGAGTGGTGTTGAATAGAACCACTGTGGAATCTGTTATGTATACCTCTAACAGCGCTTTTGAATCTTTGAATAACACGTATTTGTTTGATAAATCGACCATCATAAAAAAAGGATCGGTTATTAATGAGTAAAGGCAATATGCAAAAACTATTATCACGCGACAATTCTATGATTCTGCGAGGTGTGGCTATATTGTTTATAATGCTACACAATTTCTTGCACGTTTCATTATTCGGTTTTTCTAAAGAGAACGAAATGGCGTTCTCTGAAGAGAGAGCTCATGCTTTCTTTGATGCCATTACTAATGGTTCAAATTTTTGGGGCGAGTTCTTCTCTCATCTTGGTTGGATTGGAGTACCTGTTTTCGTTTTTCTGACGGGTTACGGCATCGCTCTTAAGCCACCTATTGACAGGGGAGGTGTAATAACATATATAAAGCGGAATTACCTAAAATTACTGGCATTAATGTTGCCAGCAGTGCTTTTCTTTGCTGGAATTGACATTTTGAAGGGTGAATTATGGCCTGGATTGGTAAAAAGATTCTCATACTTGACTATGCTGACAAATTTTGCATATCCATATCTTAGTTGTGATCCCGGTGTTTATTGGTATTTTGGTCTTACCTTTCAGTTTTATTTGTTATGGGCTTTAGTTGGCAGACGTATGAATGGGAAAAACCTATTGGCTTGGAGTGTAATTCTGTTGGCTGCTTTATATGCCCTTGCAGCGTTCGGTTTTCCACAATCTTTGTCAATATTTCGACATTGTTTCACTGGATGGTTCCCCGTTTTTGCCATAGGAGTGTGGCTTGGAATTAGCAATAAGGGAAATAACTTGGTTCCGAAGAATATTTGGATGGAATTAATTCTGTTTTTTGTGCTGTTTGGGGTAGTGCTTCTAATGGGCAAGTGGATGCTTTCATGGGTGTTTATCCCAATTATTGCATTGGTGTGGTTTATTGTAATGGGGTTGTTATTGTTGCGTACTCGCTTTTTTTCTATTGCATTTCGTTGGCTTGGCAATTATTCTGCCTGCATCTTTGTTTGTCATCCTATAGCCAGATTAATTGTTAGGATTGTCGTGTGTCCACGATTACATAATATAATAGCGCTTGTTGTAATATATTTTATTCTGGCGATAGGAATAGCTTTTTTATACGATAAATTATATAAATGGATTTTGAATAAGTTTAAGACTTCAATAGCATAAATAATTTAATAATGAATAAAATGATTAATTTCACAGTTGGTCCGGTGCAGTCAAGCGATGCTGTTCGAGCTATCGGAGCTGAGCAAGTGCCTTATTTTAGAACTGCTGAGTTTTCAGAACTTATGCTTGAAAATGAACAAATGGTAAAGAAGTTTGCCAATGCAACAGAAGATAGCCGTGTGGTATTCCTTACCTGCTCAGGTTCTGGAGGTATGGAGGCTGCTATTATGAATACTTTGAATAAAGACGACAAGGCTCTTGTTATCAATGGGGGAAGCTTTGGCGAGCGTTTTGTAGAGCTACTGACACTTCATGAAATTCCTTTCACAGAAATCAAGATAGAGAAGGGGAAAGCGTTAAAACCCGAACATCTTAAACCTTTCGAGGGGAAAGGTTATACGGCTTTCTTGTTTCAGAAACATGAAACCTCCACCGGTGTTCATTATGATGCAAAGCTTATCAGCAACTTCTGCAAGCGTAATGGTTGCTTCATGATAGTAGATACCATAAGTACTTTCTTGGCTGACCCGTTTGACATGGCTGATTTGGATGCTGGTGTTATGATAACTGGAAGCCAAAAGGCATTGGCCTGCCCTCCAGGCATTGCAGTGATGGTTTTAGCCCCTTCAGCACTCAATCGCATTGAAAAAACGAAATGTTGCTGCCAGTATCTTGATTTGAAACTTGCCTTAAAGAATCAGGACAGAGGTCAGACACCGTGGACGCCAGCTGTGGGTGTTTTACGTCAGATAAATGCTCGTCTAAAAGAGATTGATGCTGCAGGTGGTGCAAAGGTAGAAATAGAGCGTACTGCAAAACTGGCAGATTATTTTCGCAATAAACTTGTAGAATATAACTTACCTTTCGAAATTATCAGTGAAAGTTTGAGTAATGCAGTGACCCCATTACATCCAACCACACAATCTGCACATCAAATTTTCTTGAAAATAAAGGATGAGTACGGCATGTGGATATGCCCGAATGGTGGCGATATGAAAGACACAGTTTTCCGTGTGGGTCATATCGGTTATTTGAAAGAGTCTGATTACGATTGTTTAATAAGTGCTTTTAACGATTTGAAAAATAACAATTTTATCTAGGTCGTAAAAATGAGCCAAAGTTATCAGGTTATTAAATTGAAATAAAATATGCAGAAATCTATTCAAACAACAGGCGGTGTCCTGCATCCACAAGATATCGAGTTTATCAACAATTGTATCTGCGAGGTGTTCGGCTGTGAGCCATCGCAAATTACAGAATTGCAACCGCTACAAAAAGGCCTTTCCAATTCCGTTCTATCATTCAGATACAACGGGGGAAAGTATGTGTTTCGTTATCCCGGACTTGGCTCCGAGATACTTATTGACCGTGGACGCGAATCTATAGTCCAGAAGCAGATTGAGGACGCTGGTGTGGATACCTCGCTGGTTGCCATGAGCGTCCGTTATGGCTGGCGTATTTCTCGTTTTGTGGAAACACGTACATTCAATTACCATGATGTGAACGATATGGTAAGAGGAATTATCCAACTGCGAAAACTACATGCAGTACGTCCTAAAGTGAGATGGGAGTTTGATATCAAAGAGAAATGGGAATCAATCCGTGATATGACTCCTGCGGAGAAGTATGGTGTGAACTTTACGCAATTCCCTGAGTTTGCTGAGGTCAAAGAGCGCATTTACAAACTATATGAATTGGCAAAGAATGATGGTATCAAGAAGTGTTTGACGCATGGTGATTGCCGTGATGAGAATTTCTTGATAAACGATCATGAGATTCACCTTATTGACTGGGAGTATGCCGGATATGGTGACCCTGGCTTTGACATTGGAACTTATGTGTGTGGCGGTGATCATACGGAAGAGGAGGTTGACAGGATCCTGTTTACCTATTTTGGCCGTAAGCCATCCTTGAAAGAACAACGCCATTTCTATGCCTATATTGCTATTTCAGGATTCTTCTATATGCATTGGACAATGTATAAGGAATCGCAGGGTCAGGAGATTGGCTATTTGAAACCGTTATGGTATCATTTTGCCAAGGAATTCAGCAAAAAAGCTTTACCATTGTATAACGAATAAAGAATTTGAATTATGACATATATCATTTTATCAGCCGGAAAGGGTGCTAAACTTCAGCCTTTGACCTTGAATCATCCGAAATCCCTTTACAAATTGGATGGCAAAACCACTATTTTGCAGCGTTTGGTGCGCATGATAAGGAAAAACGATCCTGATGCGGAAATTGTAGTTGTAGTTGGCTATATGTACAATCAAATTCAACGTGAGCTTGAAGATGACAACGTTAAATACGTCCACAATCCGTTTTATTCCACCACCAGTTCCATGGGTTCGCTTTGGTTTGCCAAAGATTATTTGCAGCGTGAGAATGTAACCATCATCAATGGAGATATTGTTACCAGCGACAAGTTGTTGCAAGAAGTGATTTGTCAGCACACCGATTATCCTTGCGTGTTGCTCGACAGTACCCATCGCGATGCCAACAAATATAACGTGCAGGTGCAGGGAGACATGGTTTGCGTGATGAGCAAGAACCTCACTGATTATATGGGTAATTATGCCAGTGTGACCAAACTTGATGCAGTTTCATCCCGCTTCCTTTTGGAGCAATTGAACCAGATGGTGAACGATGAGATGTACAACCTGTTCTATGAGGATGCTTTGGTGCAAATGATTTTCCAAAAGAACTTTGAGCTGTATTACAAAGACATTAAGGAATATAAATGGACAGAAGTGGATTGCGTGGATGATTTGTTGAAGGCACGCCAGATTCAGGCCGAGAGTGAAAAATAGTGTTGTTAACAAAAGAACCGAACAATGAATTATGTAATTATTATAGCAGGTGGTGTGGGTAGCCGCTTGGGGGCGCCAGTTCCAAAACAGTTTGTAGAGGTGCTTGGCAAACCGGTGATAGCCTACACCATGGAGCATTTCCAGAACCATCCGGAAATTGATGCCATAGAACTGGTGTGTGTGGATGGCTATCAGGAGCATTTGAAAGGGATTGCCGAAAAGTACGGCATTACCAAAGTGATGAAAATAGTGAAAGGTGGCTCGGAATATGAGTATTCTATCATGAACGGCGTGGACGGGCTTAAAGGCATTGCCAAGCCTGATGACTTGGTGATCATCCATTGGGCAGCTTCACCTTTCCTGTCGGAAGAAATCATCACCGATAATATCCGAGTGTGCAAGGAGAAAGGTAATGCCATCACGGCAAGCTATTCCTATTTGCTTTATGGAACAAATGATGGCGATTGCTCAAAAAAAGCCATCAATAGGGAATCATTTATGACACTTGCCGCACCGCAGTCATTCCGTTATGATGTCATAGTAGACCTTTACAAGCAGGTTGAAGAAAAGAAACTGTTTGAAACAGTAGTCGAACATCATACCACCGTCTTTATGTCAGAATTGGGAATGCCGCTTTATTTCTCAAAGGGTAGTCACACCAACATCAAGATAACAACCAAGGAAGACATCAATTTGTTCTTGGGTTATCAATTGGCAAAAAAATATAAAAAAGAGCATCAGCAATAATGAGCGTCACCGTTGAGAAATGCTTGCAGGCTTGGACCAATTCGTTGAGGCAAATGAATGCCAAGGCTGATTTTGTGTTCTTTGGGGATTCATTGACCTATTATGGCGACTTTGCATCGGTGTTTCCAGACAAAGTGGTTTGCAACCTTGGCTTGCGAGGTGATACCATTCAAGGTATGATTGATAGGGTAGAGCAGGTGAAGATGTTGGAGCCGAAGCAAGTGTTTTTGATGGCAGGGATAAACGATGTGGCTATTTGTAGTGTAGAGTGTTATGCAAAACAATATGAAATATTAGTGCAAAAGTTAAAAGAACACTTGCCTAATGCTTTAATTATTATTCAAAGCTTGTTGCCAGTTAATGACAAAGATTTTAAAATAAGCTGTAATAATCAGCAGATAGTTGCATATAACGAGGCTATAAGTCGTGTGTCCTACAACTATCGTGTGCCCTATATTGATTTATTCACAGAGTATGCAAATTCTGGAATATTAGAAAAAAACATGACAATTGATGGAATCCATCTTAAACCATCGTATTATCAAAAATGGATAAATTGTATAATCAAAAAGGAGTTTAATAAATGAAGGAAATGACATTGCAAGATATGCACTCTTTTTGTTTGGAAATTGCCAAAGATGTGCATCAGTTTTGTGTAAATAATGGTATACGATACTCTTTAGGATATGGTTCTTTGATAGGAGCAATCCGACATAAAGGATTTATTCCCTGGGATGATGATATTGATATTATTATGCCAAGGCCAGATTACGATCGTTTCTGTAAAACTTATACTTCTAGTAAATACAAATTGGCGACCCCAGAGAATGCTTATATTGCTTATTCACGGGTTTTTGATAATGCAAAAACCTATTGTAGGACATTGGGTAGGTGGCTTAAGTATGAAGAAGAAGGTGCCTTTGTTGATATTTTTCCAATGGATCCAGTTCAGGACGATAAAGATCAGTTCTTAGCACAAAGAGACAGGGCCAAAAAATGGCTCAAAATGCAATTGGATAACCGAGGTGCGAAAAAACATTTGCTAGACTTGTTTAGAATACTACCTTTAAAAGAAACTTTTAAAAGTCTAAGAGTGACTATACACAACAGGTATTTTTATGAACACGAAACTAATATGGATATTATTAGTCAGAAGTATCAGGAGGTGTTGGCTGAGAATAAATGGGAAGGTTCAAAGTATTGTGCTTTGTTAGCTTATGTAAATGACTATGCTTCCAAACAAGTTCCCATTCAATATTGGGATGAACTGATTTTATCGGAATTCGAGGATACTAAGTTCTACATATTTAAATCTTATGATGGCTTTTTGACAAGCATATATGGTGATTATATGAAGCTTCCGCCTGAAGATAAACGAGAGCAACATGCTTTAGCGATTTCCAAATTCTACTTTAGATAACTCACTAATATAAGCAAGTAATGAAAAAAGTAATCACATACGGCACATATGATCTGTTTCATTATGGTCATCAACGACTACTTGAAAGGGCCAAGGCTCTTGGGGATTATTTGATTGTAGGCGTAACTGCTGATGATTTTGACAAAGCTCGTGGTAAAATCAATGTAGAGCAAAGCCTCATGGAGCGTATTGAAGCGGTAAAGAAAACTGGCCTTGCGGATGAGGTTATTGTGGAAGAGTATGAAGGACAAAAAATAGATGATATCCAGCGTTACGATGTTGATATATTCGCCATTGGAAGCGATTGGGTTGGCAAATTTGATTACTTGAATGAATATTGTCAAGTCGTTTATCTAGACCGTACGCAAGGTGTGTCCAGTACTGAGCTCCGTGCCGAACGAAATCTAGTGAAATTAGGTCTTGTCGGGCGTTTCAACGGCATACGCAAATATGCTACCGAGAGTTCGTATGTTAATGGTTTGAAAGTGACGGGTGCTTATGTCGATGATCAAGAACGGTTTAGAAAAGAGTTTTCCGACGTTGGTTTTATAACTGATAACTATGAGGCTCTGTTAGAAAAAGTGGATGCGGTATATATAGTCTCTCGGCCTGCTCGTCACAATGACCATATCAAGCAGGCGCTTTTGAAGAAGAAGCATGTGCTTTGCGAATCGCCAATTGCTCTTTCGGTTTCTCAATATGAAGAATTGAAAGAATTGGCCAAAGAACAAGGTGTTATTTTGATGGATGCCATCAAAACTGCTTATTCAATGGCATATAACAGATTGATATTGTTGCTAAAAGGGGGTAAAATAGGAAGAATTGTTTCAGTTGACTCAATCTGTACCAGTTTGTCTGACCTACAAAATTCAAATTACCAAGGTTTGGAGAGTAAATGGAACACGATGTGCGCATGGGGTCCGACAGCATTATTACCGATATTTCAACTATTAGGCCCTGATTATAAAACCAAGACAATTACCTCCAGTTTTATTGATAAAGAGCAGCATTTTGATATATTTACAAAGATTGCCTTTATTTACGACCATGCGGTGGCATCAATCAAAGTGGGTAAAGGCGTTAAAAGCGAAGGCGAATTGATTATTTCCGGCACGGAAGGTTATGTATATGTTCCGGCACCTTGGTGGAAGATGGATTTCTTTGAAATTCGATATGAAGACGCCAATAAAAATAAACGTTATTTCTACCAATTAGATGGAGAAGGTATCAGATATGAATTGGTACAATTTGTGAAAGCTATAGAAAGTGGTCGCCCGAGTTACTATGTTTCGCCTTCCATGTCGAAAGCAATCGTGCAGACGGTGGAAGATTTTTATAATGAAAAGGATTTGATTACCATCTAAATTTATATTGATATGGATAAAGCACCTTTAACTCTAAGAGAACGTCAACTTGAATATTTACGCATATTAAAGGAATTAGATCGGTATTGTAACGAGAACCATCTGCGTTATTATATCGGATGCGGCACTTTGATTGGTGCAGTACGTCATAAGGGTTTTATACCTTGGGATGATGATTTGGATGTATTTATGCCACGTCCGGATTTTATTAAAATGGAGAGTGGGTATTGTTCTGATGATTTTAGTCTCAGAACTTTACGTAATGACAAAGAACATCCATTCAATTTTGGCCGATTATGCTCAAACAATGTATATTCACTTTTTAATGGTAGAAAGTATAATAATTTCGGTATAGATATTTATCTAATAAATGGAGCACCTACTTCTAGAAAGGAGCAGCTTGAACATATAAAAAAAGTGCAGCGGCATAATAAACGAAGGAAAAAATTGGTACGGTTTAGAAATAGTTTATTTAGAAGAAATTTGTGGCCATTTGGCTCTCTATCATTTTATCCCTTAAGACGTGAAATATTGAAGGCGGAATCACTATTCGAAAAGTATGATTTTGAAACAAGTGAGTATATATGGCCTTTTGGTGGCGGAAGACTTATTCTAAAAAAAGAGTTATATGGTAGTCCTATTAAGTTGAAGTTTGAGGATGGATTATTCAATGCCCCAGAACACTATGACGATGTTTTGAGACTTGCCTATGGCGATTATATGCAGCTGCCACCTGAGGATAAGCGCCATCCGTATCATGGGGGTGAATATTTCTATCGCTAATTGTTTGGGCATTTAACTGTCTTGTATGTGTTTTTTGAGTTGTTATTCATAACCGTTAACTGCCTTTCGCAAAATAATAAATAATGTCAATTAATAATAATCAAGCGTCTAACACATCCAAAGTGGTGAAAGGGATGTCGTCACAAACAGTTGTGACGTTAGTTTTGGGTGTAGTTGAAATTGTCTCATTTTCCATTATGTCACGCCTACTTACGCAGGATGACTTTGGATATTACGCGGCAATTACAGCTATCACCATTGTTTTCTCAACTTTTTCCGAAACTGGCATTGGGTCTGCAATCATTCAACAAAAAGAATTAACTAAGAGATATGTGGATAATGCATTCACCATCAGTTTTCTTTTCGGTAGTTTTATTTCATTATTACTTTTTGTACTTGCTGGGCCATTGTCTCGTTCTGTAGCAGATGAGAGTATGAAATTTCCTTTGATGCTAATGTCAGGAACTATGCTGTTGCATTGTCTTTCTTCGGTAAATTTAAGTTTAATGCACCGTAAGCTTCAGTTCCTTCGAATAGGGTCAATTAAACTTGTTGCGCAGGTCATTACAACGGGTATTGCTATATTTCTTGCGTACAAAGGTATGGGATATTATGCTATTATTACAAAAGCAATACTCTATTCTGTTTTAGTATATATATTATCTCTTTTTTTGTGTAAAACAAAGTTTGGTTTTGCATTAGATAAAGGGACCTTCAAGAGGATTTTCTCATTCAGTGGATGGTTGATGGCGAGTTCTTTATTCCGAAACCTTTCTCACGAGATAGACAGATTGCTGATGCCTCGCCTACTTTCGGTAACAGCTTTGGGTGCGTACAACAGGCCAAAGGATTTTGTTGAACAAATGTCATCTAAACTGAATGGTATCTTTGATTCAGCTCTGTTTCCTGTACTAAGCAGTTTGCAAGACAATAAAAAAGCTTTAGAGTCCGCCTACCGACGTTCACTGTTTCTTATGAATGTATTTGCCTTGCTTGTCACAATGGGCTTCATGTTCAATAGCGAGTTACTTATAAGGATTTTTTTTGGTGAACAATGGATTAATCTACGTTCTGTGATGCTTGTTATTTCATGCTCTCTCCTCTTTAATTTTGATGGACGTTTGGCAGATTGCTATCTTCGTTCATTGGCTATGACCAAACAACAGTTTTATTTCCGAATATTCGAGACGGTCTTGAAAACTGTGGGTGTTCTTATCGGTTTCAAGTGGGATATAATTGGAGTTGCAATATCAGTTGTAATCACAAATTCATTGGCAAAGTTAATCAAGATTTTTTATATAGGAGTTAATTTAGATCTTAAGATAATTCAAGTTTTAGGTATTATTGTTACATCTTGGCGCTATGGGGTTCTGATGATTCCTATTTGTGTTGTTGCATACGTATTTCTTCCTCATACCTGGGGTGGAGACATCTTAAACGCTATAATATATATAGTTATTACTTTAGTTGTTTTCTTCTTTTTACCCAATCTTGTAGGAAAGCAATATCATGATGATGTATATGTAAAGGTGATTGCGTTTATAAACAAAAAGTTTCATTTAAGAGGTCATAAAAATGAGATTTAAGATATTCTACTGTATTTATTTCATAGTTTGCCTTTTCTATGCAAACTTGATGGTGTTTGGATTGCTATCAGTACGTCATTTTTTAGCTGTTGTAATGTTGGTGATCTGTATTTCAGAAGGTGCCAAGGTTGATAAATTCCTAAAATGGTATTTTGTATTCCTTTTATTCTGCTTGATTTCTGCTCTTTCAACAGGTTTTGTCGGTCATTTTTTAAGTAAGTTGTTAGGTACGTATCTGGTAGCTATAGTACTTTATATGGCAACCAAAATAATGATATTGAAATATCATGCGCAAAAATGGGTGCTGAATGTGGTTTTGGTGGTGGCTTGTATTAATTCTATTTTCGCAATAGCCCAGTTTTACAATTTGCCCTTTGCAAGTTCTATACGTAATTTGTTAGGAATACAACTTGAGGAGGGCATGAATGAGTACTATGAGAGTTTTGAAGACTTCCGTGGTCGTTATGTTGGCGGTCTTCTGGGAGTTGTGTACAGTGGTTACTTCCTTTCAGCCGCATGTGTGTTGTCGCTATGCGCCAGTAATGATAAGACTAAAATATTGAGTTTTGTCATTTTTTTGCTAAACTTCTATGCTTTGTATTTGGTTCAGCAACGTTCGGGTTTCTTTGTAGGCCTGATGTGCATTGCTTTTTATGTAATAATTACCATGAACAGAAGTCGCAGAGAAAAATACTTTTACATTACCCTATTGTTATTAGCTTTCTTGAGTATGGAATTTTTGGGTAATCAAGTATTCTCTTTTGAGGAGATGCGATACTCTACAATTGGCCTAGAAGACAACTACCGAAGGGGTTTTTCAAAGAAAGGGTGGGAGTTTTTCTTGGCGAATCCTTTAGGTGGTATATATGCTTTCAGAGCCGCTGGTAACATTGACCCGCATAACTTGTTCGTCAACGCATTGCTTTATGGAGGGTTGTTTGGTGGTGTACTCATATTGGTATATATAGTCTATCAACTGGTTTTGGTCAGTAAAATAATGATTGATACATACAGGAGTAAAAAGTATTCGTCTCTACTTCTTGCTTTTAGTCTTGCCTATCTTTGTTATACAATTAATTCTTTATTCCATAACATGTCTCTTCTCTATGGCGATGTTATGTACTTCCTTTTATGGGGAGGAATTGTCTCCTTATTAGAAGTTGAAAATAGAAAATCAAACCAAAGCATGTGTAATATGCAAGATTCAACAATACGCAAATAGGGGAATCATTATGGCAATATAGATAATAATTAAACTAAAATAGAATAATTGTGTATGGACATATGTATAATAACATATAAGTACCCGGGTAAGCATAACACTTCCGAATATGCATTTGTTAAGCAGTTGGTTGATGCTATTGCCCAATTGGGACACTGCTGTCATGTGATAGCACCTTTTAATATCTCGCATTACCATCGATTATCAGAGTCGAGAGAGTTTTACAGGCAAGGTGACGGAAGTGTTACGGTTTATCGTCCAGGCTATTTGTCTTTTTCAAATTTCCATATAGGGAAGTTCTATCCTTCAAAATGGTTGCATCATAGGGCACTTGATAAAGCTTTTCGGCAATTGCAGTTGCTACCAGATGTAATTTATTGTCATTTTTGGAATTCTGGATATATCGGTTATCAATATGCGAAACAAAAGAACATACCTCTTTTTGTGGCATCAGGTGAAAGTGAAATAAAAGCATTGTTTACTCCAAAGTTAGATAGTAAACAATTTGGGGATTATGTGAAAGGTGTTATTTGTGTCTCAACTAAGAATAAGAACGAGAGTATTCAAATGGGTTTGACCGTAGAGGAAAAATGTTTGGTTTACCCCAATTCGGTCAATACCTCACTTTTTTATAAAAGGGACCGAGAAGAAAGTAGAAAACAATTAGGGTTGCCAGACAATGTGTTCATTGTGGCTTTTGTTGGCTGGTTTAATGAAAGAAAAGGGTCTGTTCGTGTGGCAAAAGCTATTGAAAGGATAGAAGGAGAGGATATTTATTCTATCTTTATTGGCAAAGGCGATCAAGAGCCAGAGTGTAAAAATATTTTATTTAAAGGAGTCTTACAACACGATCAGGTTCCTCTTTATCTTAATGCTGCAGATGTTTTTGTGTTGCCTACACTTCATGAAGGTTGCTGCAATGCTGTAGTTGAAGCTATGGCTTGTGGTTTACCAATAGTTTCAAGTAATCGTCCGTTTAATTGGGATGTGTTAGATGAGACTAACAGTATAATGATAGACCCGACCAATCTTGATGAAATAGCTAATGCAATAAAAGTATTAAGAGATGACAAGACTATGACTCAAAGATTATCGTGTGGTGCTTTAAAAAAAGCAGAACAACTCACAATAGAAAAAAGAGCAGAAGCTGTAATAAGTTTTATAGAAGAAAAAATTAAAAAATAATTTTATGAATAATATTGTTTTTTTTGTTTTTGACCCATCACCCCGAATTGAACGTAGAATTGAAGATTTCATAGATGCTGGGTTTAATGTAGGGGTGTATGGTTATAAATATGATGTGGTGAATGTGGACTACTGCAATAGTCCGAGGTATAAGTATAACGTTATTGAAACTATTCCTCACGCTGTTTCATATAAGCGTAGGTTTGCCGGGTTGAAAAAAATAAAGGCAATCATACGCAAATATGACAGGGACAATACACTCTTCTACTTTTTCTCGTTGAATGTTGCTGCGATAGCTCCTTTCCTTCACATCAAATATATTTATGAGGAATCTGACATGCTTTTTGATAGGTTTGGGAAAAAAGTCCTGAGACATGCAGTCATTTCCTTCAATAAATATGTTATCAGAAAATCAAGCATTACCGTGATGACCTCTGAAGGATTTGCTGAGTTCTATTTTGGTGACAAAAGGCCGCAAAACATAGAGTTTGTTTTAAACAAAGTTAATGCAAAATGTCTGCAGCTTCCAACCATCAATAAACATCCGTTCAACGCCAATCACATTCGTTTTGGTTTTGCTGGGAATATACGCTACAAGGCAACATTAAACTTGGCTGCTATCATAGCAAAGCTCTATCCTCAGCATGAGTTCCACTTTTATGGAAATACGGAAAGTTTGTCAAGCGATAAAGTAGATGTATTGAAAACATACCCTAACATTGTCTTTCACGGATTATTTAAGAATCCAGATGATTTGCCTTCCATATACGCTTCTATGGATTTTTGCGTGTGTAACTATGACATAACAGGTGTGAACCCCAGGTATGCGGAGCCTAATAAGCTTTATGAGGCTTTGTTTTTTGATACTCCAATATTGGTGAGTCCCCAAACATATATCGGCAAAAAGGTAAAGGCCCAAAACGTGGGCTTCGAAATAGATTCGTATGATGAAAAACTTGTCAAGGAGATTATTGATGCCATTGATGAAAAGCTTTATAATGAATTGAAGAACAATATTAAGGCCATCAATAAATCTACCCTTGTAACTGATAATTCATCGTTGGTGAAACGCATTAAGGAATTGTAGCGAAATGAGACTTATTAAACGTATGGTTGTCTATCTATGGCAACTACTCAAAAGACCATTACTAATATTGAAAGGCAATAAAGTGCCAATGACAACGAGGGTGGATCCAAATTGCACGATGACTTACTGCCGAGTTGGTCAGTATAGTTATATACGCTCTGGGGCACAATTCAACCATGCAATAATAGGCAATTATTGTTCATTTGCTGCTGACGTACAAATTGGGGGGATGGAGCATCCTCTATCAGAGTATTCAACCTCAGCGAAGCTCTTCCCTGAAAAATGTCAGGCAAGCAATGATACCATTATCGGAAACGACGTGTGGGTGGCAGCTGGTGCAATCATTCGACAAGGAGTCAAGATAGGCGATGGTGCTGTAGTTGGTGCCAATTCTTTTGTGAATAAAGATGTTCCACCTTATGCAATAGTTGCTGGTTCACCAGCCAAGATAATAAAGTATCGGTTTGACGAAGACACGATAAACAAAATAACGGCCTCCTCCTACTGGGAGATGCCTCCAAAACAGGCAAGAACGGTATTGGATCACCTAAACTCACAAACCAAATAGTTATGAAGATAGTCAATATTATAGGAGGTCTGGGTAATCAAATGTTTCAATATGCCCTTGCGGTGTCTTTGAAAAAGAGGTACCCAAACGAGGAAGTGCTAATAGACACAAGCCATTTCCATTATATCTTTTCCAAAAGTTGGAAAGGAACCAATTTGCATAATGGATACGAAATAGACAAGGTATTTCCGAATGCAGACTTGAAACGGGCAACCCTAGGTCAATTGATGAGAGTGACCTGGTATATGCCCAACTATGTCCTAAGCAGGATAGTGAGAAGGTTATTGCCGGTAAGAAAAACAGAGTTTGTTCAGAAGAGAGAAGACATTTTTGTGTACCAGCCAGAAGTTTTTGCCATGGATGGCGATTGCTATTATGAAGGAAACTGGGAGTCGGAAAAATATTTCATAGAAGGCCGCAAAGAAGTTCAACGAGCATTTTCTCATGGCAAACCTAACAAAGTGAATGCTGCATATATTGAAAAGATGGAAGAAGAGGAAAGTGTGGCAATCCATGTGCGGAGAGGTGATTATCTGGCAAGCCCCAAATGGTCTGGGATCTGTACCTTAGATTATTATAAAAAAGGAATAGAAACGATACTGGCAGATGGGGAACAACATGTGTTTTACGTTTTCTCAAACGATATTTCTTGGTGTGAAGACAATCTGAAACCACTCTTGGAGAATCACCGGATGGTGATTGTAAGTGAGAATAAGGGAAAGGACTCATGCTGGGATATGTTCTTGATGTCCCATTGTAAGGATCTCATTATCGCCAATTCGTCATTCTCGTGGTGGGGTGCTTTCCTCAATGACAGGGGAGGTCGTGTCATCGCCCCAAGTAAGTGGATGAACGAAGATCGAAAAATCGATATTTGGTTGGAAGACTGGATAAAAATATAAATAACTATGGCTGAAACAAAAAACAAACCTAGAATACTTCTGGTTAACGGCTTTATTTACCTGCCAGGAGAAGGAGGATATAAACGCACTCTATATCTATTTAATATGATGAGAGAGCTCGGTTATTATGTGACCTTGTTAACCAGCGATTTTAATCATTATGCGAAAAAGGTTAGGGATGTGAAAAAATTCAGGGAAGAGTATCCTGATTTTAAAGATGTGGAGATTGTTCACATGACCCCATATAACAAGAATGTGTCTGTTGGAAGATGGAAATCGGGCCGTGTCTGGGCTAAAAATGTAGAGAAATGGCTAAAAGAACACTATCAGAATTATGATATTGTGTATGCACACATGCCTGACATTCCTACAATACTTCGTATTGCTGATATTTGCAAAAACAACAAACTTAAACTTGTTATTGATGTGCGCGATTTGTGGCCAGAAGTTTTCAAGGTTATTTTAAAGAAAGATTGGCTCTACAAAACGGTTACATATCCAATCAAGAAGAATGCAGATAAGTGCTATGCAGCTGCGGATGAGTTGATTGCAGTATCTGAAGAGTATCTGCAAAGAGGTTTAAGTGTCAATACTAAATCTAAAAACCCAGTTGCCGTTTACATTGGAGCTACATTCGACAGGTTCTACTCTGGAATAGAAAAATATGCCCCATTGATTGAGAAAAAAGAAAACGAAATTTGGGTAACGTATGCTGGCACCTTGGGCAATACATACGACTTGTATACGCTTTTGGATGCAGCTGCGATCCTAAAACAGCGTGGTTATGGAAATGTGGTGTTTAAAATACTGGGACAAGGGCCAGAAGGTGAAGGGCTGCAGAGGTATGCTAAAGAAAAACAGATTGACAATGTCGATTTTGTTGGGTTCGTAGAATATGAGAAAATGGCGGCATATCTGAGCAAATCTCAAATGACAATTAATTCTGTAAAACGTCGTGCTTCACAGAGTATCATCAATAAAGTTGCAGACTACTTTGCGGCTGGTGTTCCGTGTTTGAATGGTTCTTTGTGTCAAGAGATGCGAGACCTTATTGATAATTATCAGGCTGGTTTGAATTTTGAGCCGGAAAACGTGAATAGTTTAGTAGATGCCATCCTGTTTATAATCAATAATGAAGATAAAGCAAGATTGTTCGGTGAGAATGCAAAGAAACTTGCCAAAGAAAAGTTTGATAGAAGTGTAACCTACTATAACATTCTTAAGAGACTTGACGATTTAATGAAATGATAATTAATAAGAATATGAAATCAATCAATGATTTTTACTTGGGTCAAACAGCCGAGTTGACACATTGCTATTCGGAAGAAGAGGTGAACCGGTTCGCTGAAATAAGCGGAGACTATAACCCGGTACATCTTGATGCCGAATATGCCAAAAACACAAGATTTGGCAAGAAATTAGTTCATGGTTTTCTGTCAGGTTCTCTGATTAGTGCAGTCTTGGGGAATGTGTGCCCCGGTGAGGGTTCAATCTATATGAACCAAAACATGGATTTTCTTCGTCCTGTATTTATTGGTGACACCATTACAGCTAAAGTGGTTGTCACGGCCATTGACAAGGAGAAGAAACAAATGACCCTAACCACCACTTGCATTAATCAAAATGGCAAAACCGTTATCGATGGTTCTGCCTTGATGTATTACCCGTATTAAAAACAGACAGTCATGGATATTAAGAAACGTATTTATTTTTCGCCTATTGGAAGGCTTATTTCAATTGCTCAAAACTGCGTTGCGGTTTTTCATAAGCCCTTCATGGTTTATGGATATAGAAACCGTGTAAACCACAAGTATCTGAAGAACGTCAGGATTTCCTCAACGGCGGTAATCATGAACAAGAAAGGTTTCGATATTGAGGATCATGTGTGGATATGGCACGACACCATCATTGATGCAACGCATGGGGTAAAAATTGGTGAAGGTTGCCAGATTGGAGCCAACTGCGGCATTTTTACGCACAGTTCGCACATGGCCATTCGATTGATGGGAAGAGAGTTTATCTCTGCATCACGGGATGACAGGGCTGGATACATCACTGCTCCTACAGAGATTGGACCCTATACCTTTGTTTCGTCTGGTACCTACATTCTCGCTGGTGTGAAAATAGGAAAAGGTTGTGTTATTGGTTCCAACTCGGTTATCACCAAAGACATCCCTGATTTCTCGGTTGTGGTGGGTGCTTCGAAAATCATCAAATCAATCCTTCCTGAAGATAAAGAGTTCTTCAAAAATCCTTTTGTAAGGGAGCACTATTTTGACCAGGATGTTTTGAAAGAAAACATTTGAGCAACTGATGAGACTATGAAAGAAACAAATCAGTTAAAATATGAATATGAAAATTAGAAACATACCGTTCTCGCCACCGGACATGACCGAACAAGAAGTGGCTGAGGTGCGCGAAGCTATCCTTTCGGGTTGGATTACAACTGGCCCAAGAACCAAGAAATTGGAACAACAAATATCGGATTTTGTGCATACGCAGAAGACAGTGTGCCTTAACTCTGCTACGGCATCAATGGAAATGGTGCTGCACCTGCTCGGGGTTGGCCTCGGTGATGAGGTGATCGTTCCGGCCTATACCTATACAGCCACTGCAAGCGTTGTTACCCATGTGGGTGCCAAACTGGTGATGGTTGACAGCCAGAAAGACAGCGTGGAAATGGATTACGACCAGTTGGAGAAGGCTATCACCGAAAAGACCAAAGTAATCGTACCTGTGGATTTGGGCGGTATTGTGGCCGACTATGACCGTGTGTTTGAAATTGTGGAACGCAAAAAGGCTTTGTTCCATCCTTCGAATGATTTACAGAAGAAGTTTGGTCGTATTATTGTTTCTGGCGACTGTGCCCACTCGTTTGGTGCTTCGCACAAAGGCAAGATGGCGGGTGAGATTGCGGACTTCTCTTCATTCAGCTTCCATGCTGTGAAAAACTTCACGACGGCTGAAGGTGGTGCCATGACGTGGAAACTTCCCTTCGGGAACGAAGTTGTGCCTGCCAACGTTGATTACATGCCTACGGTGCCTAAGAAGGAGGGCGAGACGTGGAATGAATTGCTTTATCGCCTGTCACAGCTGTTCTCGCTCCACGGCCAGAACAAGGATGCACTTGCCAAGACCAAACTGGGTGCATGGGAATACGACATCATTGGCCCGTGGTACAAATGCAATATGACCGACATCATGGCCGCCTTGGGCTTGGTGCAGATGCAACGTTATCAGCAATTGCTGGAACGTCGCTATGAGATTGTGGCTAAACTCAACGAGGGTTTGAAAGACCTACCAGTTGCAGTTCTGAATCATAGGGATACTGACCATTGCTCTTCTCATCACTTGTATCTGATTCGCTTGCTCGGCAGAACCAGAGAAGAGACCAACAAGGTGATAGAGCAGATGGCTGAGCGTGGCATCGCCACTAATGTCCACTACAAGCCATTGCCAATGATGACAGCATATAAAGCTCTTGGTTTCGACATCAAAAACTATCCCAACGCATATCATCTGTTTGAAAACGAAATCACCTTCCCGTTGCATACCAAGTTGAGCGAAGAGGATGTGGATTATATCATAGAGAACTTTGTTGACATCGTAAAGAACCTTTAATGAAACGTTTATTTGACATCGTTGCGAGTGGTTTAGGTCTAATCGTCCTAAGCCCAATCTTTCTGATACTTGCCATCTGGATAAAGTTGGACAGCAAAGGCCCCGTCTTCTACCGCCAAGTTAGAGTTGGTAGGAATAACAAAGATTTCCGTATCTTCAAGTTCCGTTCAATGAGAGTTGGAGCTGATAAAGGAAGCCTTGTCACCATTGGTGGACGAGACCCACGTATTACACGTTCTGGCTACTTTATTCGGAAATTTAAGTTTGATGAGCTGCCGCAGTTGATTAACGTATTTGTGGGAGATATGTCTCTTGTAGGTCCGCGCCCAGAGGTGCGCCACTATGTCGATTACTGGACACCAGAGCAAATGCATGTTTTGGATGTTCGCCCTGGCATCACAGACCCTGCTTCCATCAAGTTCCGCAACGAAAATGAACTGATGGAACAAGCAGAAGACCCTGAGAAATACTACATCGAGGTTATCATGCAGGAGAAGCTCAAACTGTATTTGGAGTATGTTCAGAATCACTCGTTTTTGGGAGACATCGGGTTAATCTTCAAAACATTTTGGGTTATTATTAAAGAATAGATAATGAAATAAAAATTGAATCAATGAAAAAGGACATTGGGGATAATATAGTAAAATCACTAACAAGCAATAAGTCGTTTTGGTTGGGTATAGCAATAATTTCAATTGTGCTATATCACATGCCGCGTGTATACTCTCTGTTGAATGTTTTTAATCCAGGTTTTATTGGGGTTGATTTTTTCTTGTTTTTTAGTGGGTTTTCACTTTGCTACTCGTTTGAAAAAAACAATCTGAGTGTGTTCTATAAAAGAAGATTTCTTAGAATATATCCTATGTTTTTTGTTCTTTCTCTAACACTCTGTGTATTAAGTGTTTGTAGGGGTGGGCAATTGTCTCTGTTTGATTGGTTTTGTAATCTAACTACGTTATCATATTACAAAATTGGTGGTTTTTTTATTGATTGGTATTTATGTTCAATATTTCTCTTTTATCTTCTTTTTCCTGTTTTTTATTATCTTACAAAAAGATTCCAATGGATGGTTTCTATGGTTGTAACTATTGTCGTTTTTATATTGGTTTCATATTATGATATAGACTGGTGGTATGGCTGTGCTATTGGTCGTCTGCCTATATTTTGTTTGGGCGTGTTGTGTTTCTTGGATAAAAGCAATAAAAAGAAGAATTATTTCACGTGTAGTTTGTTTTATTTGATAACTTTTTTCATTTCAGTAGTCCTTATATATAAAAAGGGTGCTTTTATGAGAGGCTACTTCCTTACGGATATGATAACACCATCATTGCTCATAATCCTATCCTATTTCCTGTATAAGATGCCGAGTATAGTTGATTGGCGTACAAGTAACATCGTTTCTACTTTAGGACAATACACTTTGGAAATCTATGTGGCCAATGTGATTACCATGGCACTAATTAAGGATTTTTCTAGAACTATTGAAGGTTGGCTTGTCTTACTGTTATATTTCGGAATAAACATTCTGATTGCAATTGTGCTGGTGATTATCAATAAAAGGATTAAGATGTTTGCCAAGATTTAAAACAATAATAATACATGATAAAACAAAGGTTTATTTGGGCTGATTCTTTAAAGGGTTGGTTGATTATTTTAGTTGTGTTAGGACATGCCTTGCAAAACACATTGGGCGTAAGGTGTGAATCCAATCATTTGTGGAATATTATTTACTCGTTTCACATGCCCGCTTTCATGGCTATAAGCGGTTTTTTGGCTTATCGGCCTAATGATTTGCAAAGAAAAGATATTAATTATTGTTTATCGTTGATTTATAGGAGATTTCAACAACTTATCGTACCGTTCATTCTGTGGTCAATAATGCTAATGGTCATAAATCATAGCCTTTCTTTAAACAAAGCTACATCTTTGATGCTTTATCCGGATGGTGGTCTATGGTTTCTATGGGTGCTATTCATAATCAATGTTTTTTTCATTTTGGGATCATGGATGGCAGAGTGCTTGAAGATAAATGAAGATTATTTCATCATAGGAATAGGTTTATTGTTGGCAGGTATCATGGTTGCCTTTGATTTTAGGCTATTTGGTTTTCAGTTTATTGCTTATTACTTTCTCTTCTATTCTTTAGGCTATTTCCTAAATAAATACAATAATCGTTTAGTGACGAAAAACAAAGTCGTTATTATCATATTATCCTTAATATGGCTTGTGCTTGCTTGGTTTTGGAATATGCATGAGTTACCAGGTTTCCTTAATGCGATACCATTACCCCATACGCTAATGCAATACTTTTATAGGTTTATTACTGCTGCCATTGCAATATATGTGTTGGTTGCGATATCACCATTGTTACTCAATAAGGAGAATGTTTTCAATCAGCCATTTGTTCGCTTGGGAACAATATCATTAGGTATTTACACAACGCATTATATATTAATAGGAAAAATCGTTGGTTTGTGCAGCAGTTGGGGCTTGAATGATGTTTTCATTATCATATCCTCATTTATTATTGCGCTTTTGGGTTCTTGGTTGATAGTATGGTTATTGAGCAAGTGGAAGGTGACCGAAAGGCTTCTGTTGGGCAAAATTTAGCTTTTGTTATTGTAATGGATGATATTATAGATATTGTTACTCGATTGCGAGCGTTTATGGAAAATGAAGCGAAGTCTTGCTCGATGGACTTTGGTTGTATAAGCCCAGAATACGTACATCGTATGTGGGGCGGAACGGTGAAGTTGGAGGAGATTGAGAAGGCGATGGCCGCTTTGTAAAGTTGATAGTTTATAGTCAGTTGGAAAGTTTAGAAATTATGGATCAAAAAACAATCGACCAGATACATCTTTGCCTGAATGAAATGCAGATGGTGAAGCAACTGATTGACTCGAAAGCCCCAGATGACTTTTGCAGCAGGTTGCTTGGCATTTATGTGATGCTGCGGGTTGACGATATTACAAAGATATGGAGCCACAACCTGCCAAAGGCCTCGATGGAACGGATTCTGGCTGATGAGGTCAAGACCATGTATAATGACGGTCTCAGGGTTGTGAGAGACAAACTGGGTGCCCACTATCAAACCCCAGAGGGTAAGGTTGACTTGTTTGGCAGTTTGAGCATCTTTAAGTCGATTGACTATGCCAACACAACTTGCATCATTGACGCTATCGTTGAGGTTGAAGGGAAGATAGAAGGTGAATCAATCGATGTTGCAGGTTTTGCAGATAATTACGACTTTGGTTTGGCCAAAGAGGAACTCGACAAGCTGTATTCCGACGATAAGGCCTATTTGACCAATGGCGCATTGGACGTGTTCGGCTTGAATAAGGGTGGACTGATTTTAACCATCGAGCCGCAAGTGAAAGGGCAGTATTTGCGGAGTATCGAACTGATGGTTGTTGTGGCTTATAGCCTCCTGAATAAGAAATACGTGACCAAAGAGGCGGAACGCCTGTTCAAACGGCTGTATGTCTGCATGGTGTATAACTATCACGACAACCTTATCACCCGAAAGGATATATGCACCGATGCTGACCAATACGATGAGGGCTTTGATATACTTTACAGATCGCTGATTACTGACAACGATGACAAGGAAACGCTGTTGAAAGCGTATGATGACTTTGAGAAAATTTACCAAGTGGAGCCCTTTATCAACAAGAACAGGAAGGTGAGAGACCACGCTTGTGCCCACTTTGACGAAAAGAGTACGGTTGATGACATAAACAAGGAACTTGATGCACTGGATATTGGTGAGCTGAAGAAAGTGTATGACAATATGCTGTGTTTGTTCAACTATTTGTGCAATCATGTTTTTTGCCTTCAGATGTTGTCGCTGCCGACCAGAAGCCCCATTTATGGTGCACAGATGGAAATGGTGGAAGACACGGAGGACTTTTATGGCAATAAGCCATCGGCGGAATTTCCGAAGGAGATGACCAATACGGAAATCATGCGTTCCATCAGACATAAAAACGAAAAATATGCCGAAGCGTGTGATACTCTCGTGAAGAGATTGATGAGCCCCAAAGATACCATTTATCAGGAAATGGTGGTGGAAATAGCACAACGCTTGAGGGAACCCTCTGTTTCGGACGATGAGCTTTCGGTTATTTTCAATTTGTTGCGCCAAGCCAAGCAGGGCGACCCTCTAAGGTTGCAACGCACAATATTGGGTCTGATGGATGACAATGCTGTTTTCAGTCGATACAATGGATATTTGTTGTGGCTGCTATCCGCAATATGCATGGAAGACCCCAATTTGGATGTTCCACGGCTGCTCGATTCTATCATAGTGCAAAAGCAAGCGATTCCAACGGCCTTGTCTATACTGGCGCTGCTTCACCTGACGGTGGAGAAAAACCATTCGTGCATAGTGGCCAACAATAAAGCCCATGTGGTGTCGGTCGCAATCAAGAACTATTGCGATTCGGTTACCAAGCCAACTGAAAAGTGCGCGATGATGCTTGTGCTGTTGCAGCAATGGATGTGGAATGCAGATTATGATTTTTATAGGAGGTATGAAACAAACTATACCGCCTATTTGCAGCAGGAAACGGAAAAAGCATTGGAGGGCTATTTCAAATACATAAAGTTGAATGACACAGAAGATCGTGAGTATTGTGAAAAGTGTTTGAAGAATAATTACATGTTGCTGTTGCTCTATAGACTGGCCTATAGGGAAGAGGTGCGAAAACAGAAGCCGAACCAGTTTTTGAGCTTTTGGCAGCACAATTGCTTTGTCAGAACCCGATGCAACATGTATGAGGCGTTTGCCGTTGGCCTCTTGACCGAGCTGGAGGGCAACAAGGAAGCGGCAAGGGATATATTGGAAGCTATAAGGTATGATAATCCCATCAACCAAGACGCAATTAAAACCTTGGCTGATTTTTATGAAAGAAACCCTGATTTGAAAAAACAATAAAGACCAAGAGATATAATAACTTAAAAATATTACAACAATGATTAACGTTATTGGATTGGGCTACATCGGTTTGCCCACTGCTTTGATGATGGCTTCGCACGGTGTCGAGGTCATTGGTACTGATTACAACAAAGAACTGGTTGCCACCCTCAACGCGGGCAAGACCACATTCAAAGAGGATGGCTTGGATGAATTGTTCCAAGCTGCCTTGGCCAAGGGAATCAAGTTCACTACTGAGTATCAGAAGACGGATATGTACATCGTGAGTGTGCCTACCCCTTACGACAAGTTCAGCAAGAAAGTTGATGCTTGCTATGTGGTGGCCGCTGTGAAGGAAGTGATGAAGGTTTGCCCCAAGGGTGCTACCGTGGTGGTGGAATCGACCGTCAGCCCTGGAACTATCGACAAGTTTGTGCGCCCTGTGATTGAGGCCAACGGTTTCAAGATTGGAGAGGACATCAACTTGGTTCACGCCCCCGAGCGCATCATCCCGGGCAACATGGTGTATGAGCTGCTGCACAACAACCGCACCATCGGTGCTGACAACAAGGAGATTGGTGAGAAGGTGAAGAGGTATTACGCCAGCTTCTGCCAAGGCGAAATCGTCGTTACAGACATCCGCACTGCAGAGATGACCAAGGTGGTTGAGAATACCTACCGTGCCGTCAATATCGCCTTCGCCAACGAGCTGAGCCGCATCTGCCGTCACGACAATATGGATGTGTATGAAATCATCCGAATCTGCAACATGCACCCCCGTGTCAACATCCTGCAACCTGGTCCGGGCGTGGGTGGCCACTGCATCTCGGTTGACCCCTGGTTCCTCGTGGGCGACTATCCGCAACTGGCTAAGGTGATTGATGAATCAATGAAGACCAACGACTACCAGCCGGTCTTTGTCCTTGAGCGTATCCATGAGATTATGGAAGCCCATGGCATCACCGACAACCGTCGCGTGGGTCTCTACGGCATCACCTACAAAGAGAACGTTGACGACGTGCGTGAAAGCCCAACCATCCAGATGATCGACATTCAGGAACGCCATTTGGCTCGTCCACTGAAGAGCTTCGACCCGTTCTTCACCGACAAGGCTTTGGTGCCGAACCAAATCTTGGACTTCGACCAGTTCCTCAGCGAGGTGGACATGGTAGTCATCATGGTGAAACACGACCACATCAAACAGAACTGGGACAAGCTGAAAGGCAAAGTGATTTTGGATTGCCACAACATTTGCCCGTTGGAGGGAGTGTATCATATTTAATGGTTCAAGAGTTTAAGAGTTCAAAAGTTCAAGAAATGAAAAAAGTAATGCTGGTCTTTGGCACAAGACCCGAAGCCATTAAAATGTGCCCGCTGGTTAAAGAGTTTCAGAAATATCCTACAGAATTTGAAACCATAGTTTGTGTCACAGGCCAGCATCGCGAAATGTTGGACCAAGTGCTGCGCATTTTCGAGGTCACGCCCGACTATGACCTTAACATCATGAAGCAGGGGCAAGATCTCTACGACGTGACCGCCCGTGTGCTGACGGGCATGCGCGATGTGTTCCAGAAGTGCAAGCCCGACGTAGTGCTGGTGCATGGCGACACTACCACATCCACCGCCGCTGCCCTGGCTGCCTTCTACCAGCAGATTCCAGTGGGTCACGTGGAAGCTGGTTTGCGCACCCACAACATCTACAGCCCTTGGCCTGAGGAGATGAACCGCCAGATTACAGGCCGCATCGCCACCTACAACTTCTCGCCCACACCTTTGAGCGAAAGCAACTTGAAAGAGGAAAAGGCGCAAGGCCAAATCTTTGTCACGGGCAACACGGTGATTGATGCACTACACATGGTCGTCGATAAGTTGAAGACCGACAAGGCTTTGGCCGATGAGCAAATCAATGTGTTGAAGAACGCTGGTTATGACGTTACCCGTTTGGATGGTGGCAAGAAGCTGGTGTTAATCACTGGTCACAGAAGAGAGAACTTTGGTGACGGTTTTATCAGCATGGTGACAGCCATGAAGGATATGAGTGAGAAGTATTCCGATGTTGACTTTGTCTATCCGATGCACTTAAATCCCAACGTCCGCAAGCCCATCCACGAAGTGTTTGGCGAAGACCTGACACGACCGAACTTCTTCTTCATAGAGCCGCTCCAGTACTTGGAGTTCGTGTATCTGATGGAAAAATCCACCGTGGTTTTGACAGACTCTGGTGGCATCCAGGAAGAGGCCCCTGGCCTAGGAAAGCCAGTTTTAGTGATGCGCGACACTACCGAACGCCCCGAAGCCTTGAAGAGCGGCACTGTACATTTGGTTGGCACCAACCATGACTTGATTGTGAACGAAGTCAGCACCCTGCTTGATGATGCCGCTGCCTACGAGCGCATGAGCAAAGCCGTGAACCCTTATGGAGATGGCAAAGCCTGCGAGCGCATTGTACGTGTGCTGAAAGGGGAAGAAGTGGACCGGTATGAAGTTTAGAGTTGAGGGTTTAGAGTTGAGAGTCAGTTGGAAAGTTGAGAGTGGAAAGTATGAAGTATTTTAAGGCGGTGTGGGAGTTTTGCAGCTATTTGTTTTGGCCGAGGTGGTGACTTTAAAGTTGATAGATAAAAGTTTATAGTTTATAGTCAGTTGGGAAGTTGATAGTGGAAAGTTTGAATTACAATTTGAGATTGTGAAAAGAGTCAATCCATATATTCTAACGACACTGAGACACCGGTTTGACGAACAGGTGTCAGAAGCTGATATTCTTGGTTGGTTATACAACTTTGAAGAGCAGGATTGGGAGGCTGCTCTTACTTTGTTGAATCAGGTGACTTTCTATTCTGAGCATAGGATGTCTGAAATACTTGAATATGGTCTGAGAGAAATCCATAATGATTATCCACTGGACAAGATATGGATATGTCCGATAGGAGGTATAGGAAAGAGTGGTGGCGTAATGGCATATATGGTGAAGAAACTGATAAAGAGATTAGGCAAAACTGTTATATGGGATTTTTTTGATGAACAAAAAGAAATAAAGAATAATCCATACAAGGTGATTTTGCTTGATGACTTTGTGGGCACAGGTGGAAGTGCACTGAAACTTTATAAGGAGTTGAAAGCCATAATGCCTGCGGGTAGCAGATATTATTGTCTGAGTGTGGCCAATATGAAGAGAGGTGCACAAAGGTTGCGAGATGAAGGGATAAGAGTGTTTGGTGATTGTCATAAGCCGGCATTTGCATACCGTCAATCTGTGTTTGGCTATCCTGCTAAGATGAAGCCTATCAAAGCCTTTGCCGAGAAATATGGAGCGTTGCTCTATCCCCAAAAGCCATACAAGAAAGGGATGGAGTTGTATGTTGGTCCTTTGGGCTACGGTAGTTGCCAGGCATTGGTGACTTTCGATCATACTACACCCAACAACACATTGCCCATATTGTGGGAAGGCAAATATAGAAACGACAAGCATGAACGATGGAAACCTTTGTTCCCAAGGAGGTTGTATGACAGAACAAAACGGCAAAATGATTTTAAAAGGAGAAAATATCAGTGGTTGAGTATTGCCATGAAGTTGACTAAAGGTCAGTTGGTTAAACCTTTCAATGATTATAACCATGAGGCGTTGGTGTTGCTTGGCCTATTGTTCTGTAAAGTTCAGAGAAGGTCTGAAGCTTATACGTGTGTGATGCTTGAGGTGACCCAAAAAGAACTATCAGGAATAGTTGCGAAAGCCCAAAAGTCAGGACTATTGGATAAAAACGGCAATGTAACAGAAGGCGGTAGGCAATTATACAAGAGAATAAAAAGAGAAGAGAGCAAGAAAACGGATTTGGTGATTGACGTTCCTGATACTGATATTATGGTTAAGCCATATATACCTAAGGAGTTTCTTGGGATTTCACGTTATAATACTATTAGCGCAAACTCAAAAAATCAACCAAATTTTGAGGATATTGCAGCCCCTTGGCTGTGAGAGTAACGTAAAGTAACATTATACAGATAATTATGACTGCCCAGTAGTGCAGTCATATTTACCTGCCTATCGGCAGGAGGTTCTGGTAAGAGTAATAGATGTTATGACGGATTTTCCGAGAGACTCCTTTATAGAAGCAATTAAAGATAGCAAGCCCGACTACCAACGGGTAACGATTGATTATATAGACGCGCTGACGAAGAAACAGTTTCCTGTTATCTTCTCATTGAAGCATTTGTCTGAGCTATTGGGTACAAGCTATAAGGATCTGTGCTATCTCATCCGATTCAGAGACGGGTATTATTCGTATCATCTGATTAAGAAAAGGAGTGGAGGGAAGCGAAGAATAGTTGTGCCGTATAATAATCTGAAACGAATACAGCGTTGGATATTGGATGAGATATTGGCAAAGGAAGCCGTTCATCCTTGCTGTAAAGGATTCATAAAAGGTAGCAATACCTTGGGCAATGCAAAGGTTCATGTAGGTAAGAAGTATATAAGGAAGTTTGATTTGAAGGACTTCTTCGAGAGTATAGATGTGAGACGTGTATATGGAATATTTAGGGAGATTGGCTACTCACCAGCTGTGAGCTACGACCTGGCTTCGCTATGTACCATTATAATCAGTAATGAGAAATATGAAGCAATGTCTCCTTCCAAAAAGCAATGGTTTGGGCATTTGAATAACAGATTGTATCCTGTTTTGGCCCAAGGTGCGCCTACGAGTCCGGCATTGTCGAACCTGATATTTAGGAAAATGGATGCACGCTTCGAAAAATACGCTATAAGAAACGGACTACAATACACACGCTATGCAGACGACTTGACATTTTCGGGCGATGACATAACCAAACTGCCCAAGACGGCTTTTGTGATGAAAATTGTGGAAGAGGAAGGTTTGCGACTTAACCATAAGAAAACAGGTACATACGGTAGGGAGAGTAGGCAAGAGGTTACAGGTGTGTTGGTAGATGGCGACAAGCCAAGGGTGCCACAGAAGTTCAAGAGACAGATTTACAGACACCTTCATTTTTGCAAGAAGTTTGGAGTAAGGCAGCATTTTGAACACCTCATGCCAGGCGTAGGATATGCCAGGCAATGGTTGTATGGAAAGATATACTATGTCAATTCCATTGAACCTGATGAAGGAAAGAAAATGTTGACATTGGCTGACGAGTTAGACTGGGGGCTGATGATGTAACTTTTATACTTATGACAGATTAGTTGCCGATTTTTTGTGAGGAGCGAAGAAAAAAACAGTTAAGTTTAAAGATTAAGTAAAACATTGACAAAACGTTCATTAAGTGATATAACCCCTGTGCCATCTTCGCATAAGGTTGGTATGAAGCGTGTGCTGCTGGCAGCGGAGGAGAGTGGCTGTGCGATAACGCAGATAGCCGTTACTGAGCTGAAGGCTGGTGAAGTGGCGGAGGCGCATTGTCACGCTGATATGATGGAGGGGTTTTATGTGCTGAGCGGGGTGCTGGATATGGTGCTGGATGGTGAGGTGGAGCATTGCACGGAGGGGGATTTTGTGTGGGTGGAGTGCGGGGTGAGGCATGAGTTGCGGGCCCTCGCTGATACACGAATTTTGACTATTGGTTGTCTCGCAGAAAGCGCAGAAAAATAAGAGAATAATTTAACTTAATACATTATAACAATGAAGAGAGCCCTCTATAAAGTTTAGAGTTAAGTGTTTAGAGTTGAGAGTCAGTGGAGAGTTTAATAGTTTAAAAGTTTAAGGGTTTAAGGGGTTTTAAGGGTTTAAGGGGAAGGCAATAAAAAAGAGAAATTCTCGTTAATGATAAAAAAATCAGTTGGCAAGGATTCCGATTCTGAAAAAAATCGTATTTTTGCAAACTGTTTTGTGACATGTTTTTTTTAAAAAATAGTATCAAAACAAATAACAGAAAACGATGGCATATCCATTCAAACCTGTTGAACATCAAGTTTATCGGAACACGTTCCTGAAGGACGTGCGTGTTGCCGTTGAATTTCGGAAAGTTGAAGAAAAAGACACTGACAAGGCTAAACTTCAACGTTTTTTCGACCAGTTTCATGGCGCAGGTATAGAGTCAAGCGATTTTTTGGCAAAGGGGGGCATAAATGTTTTCTCTAACGACCAAAATGTGGGTTTGAGTTTCGGAATGAACTATGCCGAGGTGAAACTGAGCACTCCCGCATATACGTCATTTGATGCGGCAATGCCGTTTTGGAACATGTTGACAGGATATCTTGAAGCTCTTGGAGTGAAAACAGTGGTGAGAATGATGGTTCGTAAATACAGTGCTTTGTATTTCAAGAGTGATAATGAGGATTATGATGTGCGCGATTTGATGAGCGAGGTGTTTTGCAAGGATTTGATGAAACTGATACCTACAACGCCTGGAACATACAAGGCATTGAGTGGTATGGAAAAAACATGGACAGCGAGGGATGAGGAGAACGGGACAGTGTTTAATGCCGTATTTGGCATCAAAAAATCTGACAGCGTAGGTAAAAGCGACCATTTGACATTGGTCACGTCAATAGAAACCGACGGAGATGGTTTTGACGCTGATGAGGTGATAGACAGGGCTCAGGCATATAACAAGATTTTGTTCGATGCATTCCATTGGTGCGTAAAAAAAGAGATAATTGAAAAAATGCAGTAACGACAATGAAAAAAACCTTATATACAGCACAAACATTTACCATGCGCGCTGCCTTTATGAAAAAGTTGCGTACAGGAGCGATGATTACGTTCATGTTTACGGCAACGATAGCAAGTGCGACGCCTGTGGAGCGTTATGAGGTAATGCGCGATAATGTGGCAACTGAAACCATTGCCACAGTTCCTGCCAAAAGTACCCAAACCAAGAATAGCATACCGGTTGAAATTCTTGCCGACAGTTATTCGGCACTCGGCTTCAAGACGATGCAGGCATACGACCGCTTGGTGGAACGTTGCCCTCAGGCTACGGAGATGGAACCCGTGATGCGTTTCGTGACCGAAGGCATAGGAGATGTCGATGCAGAGCGTGTGGTGATGGATTGCGACCTGGAAAACAAGGTGTTCAACGTGTCGTACAAACTGCATGACGATATGCTGCTGTCGGTTTCAAAGCCGTTTGAAACAATGGATGACGCATTCGTGATGTTCAATGTCTATCACGGTCGCGATTTGCTGTTGTCGGACAGTGCCAGCATAGAATTGCTGTCGGAATACATCCACGACGTGGAGGAACGTATCAAAGAGTTGGCGTAGGGGATGGCAAAACCGCAATATCCGACCGAAATTCTGCCAAAGGAAGGCTGGCGGCAATGTATCTGCACCCAAGAGTTGCTGGATAGTTGTCCTGAGGCCATGTTGGGCCGTAAGTTGGATGGCACAAAAGAGCAGTGTATCAACCCTGATGATGGCAGCATTTACTTGAGCGTACTGCCCGTAGGCAGTATCCCCAATCTTTCATGTAGCCTGTTGGGAACTTTCTTTAAGGTTGACCATCTGCATTTCCTGCCTGACAATGAGGGCAAAGCCCCATGGAAAGGGGGAGCGGCGGTGGATGAGGATATGCTTCGCGAAGAAAACTACAACCATTACCCTGATGTTACCGTTGTGGGTTGGAAAGTTAAAGATGTGGTGGGGAAGAAATTGCCCTATAACCGTGTCTTCGACAAGCAGAAACTCTACAACGAATTCAAGAAGGCATCAGAGGGTTCTGCGGAGTTGCGCAAGGTGGTGGTTTATCTTGATGCATGGGAGGATTTGAAAGCCAACCCGGCCAATGCGAAACAAAGAATAGCGGAATTGGAGGGGGAGGCCCGTGTGAACCATGCCCCGACAATGCTGAACTATTGGCATTTCACCATTGATGTTTATCCTGCCGAGGGTGACATGAACCCATTGAAGAACGCGAGCGACGGCTGGCGCAGGAACTTGGCGGCAAACCTTTGCGACTTCTTGCGACGTTGCTATGAAATCATCGCTGACGACAATCAGGTGGCAGCGGTTGAAGACGAGACCTTGTGGGTCAAGGAGTAATTACCCAAACAAGACAATTTTAATTTTGTTTTAAATATGAAAAGAGCATTGATCACTGGTGTGACCGGTCAGGACGGGTCATACCTATCGGAGTTTTTATTGGAAAAAGGTTACGACGTGCATGGCATCATCCGTCGTAGTTCGGTCGATTTCCGTGAGCGCATCGCCCACCTCGAAGGCAAGCCTCACTTCCACCTGCATTATGCCGACCTGGGCGACTCGATGTCGATCGTGAAGGTGGTGGATATGGTGAAGCCCGACGAGATTTACAACCTGGCGGCACAGAGCCACGTGCAGGTGTCGTTCGACAGCCCTGAGTTCACTGCCGACGTGGACGCCACGGGCGTGCTGCGTGTGCTGGAGGCCGTGCGTGCCTGCCACCTCGAAAACAGCTGCCGCGTGTATCAGGCTTCCACCTCGGAGCTTTACGGCAAGGTGGAGGAGGTGCCGCAGAACGAGAATACGCCGTTCCACCCATATAGCCCCTACGCCGTGGCCAAACTCTACGGCTTCTGGATAGTGAAGGAATACCGCGAGGCTTACAATATGTTCTGCTGCTCGGGCATCTTGTTCAACCACGAGAGCGAACGCCGTGGCGAGACTTTTGTCACCCGAAAGATCACGCTGGCCGCTGCCCGCATCAGCCAGGGCTTGCAGGACTGCCTCTGCTTGGGCAACCTCGACAGCTTGCGCGACTGGGGCTATGCCAAGGACTATGTGGAGTGCATGTGGCTCATCCTTCAGAACAAGGAGCCGGAAGATTTCGTTATCGCCACGGGTGTGCAACACTCGGTACGCGAGTTCACCGACCTGGCCTTCCGCCATGCCGGCATCGAGCTGAAGTTTGAAGGCGAAGGCATCAACGAGAAGGGCATCTGCGTGAAAGGCCCTGAAAAGCTCATCGGCAAGACGTTAGTTGCCGTCAGCAAGGACTTCTATCGCCCGACCGACGTGGTGAACCTCTGGGGCGACCCCACTAAGGCGAAGGCCAAACTGGGCTGGAACCCGGCAAAGACCTCGTTTGAGCAGCTGGTGAAGCTGATGGTGGAACACGATGTGGCCAAGGTGGCCGCTGAGGGTGCGGCGGCGAAGGTGCGCACCAACTTGGCTGAGTACCTCGAAAAAGGTGTGGTGAAATAAAGTGTAGAGTTGAGCGTTGAGAGTTTAGAGTCAGTTTAAAAGTTTAGAGTAGAAAGATGAAACTGGTAGAGAGGAAGTATCTGCTGCCGTTTGTGGTCATCACGTGCTTATTTGCACTGTGGGGTTTTGCGAATGATATAACGAACCCCATGGTTGCGGCATTTCAGACGCTGATGGAACTGCCAGCGGCCAAGGCGAGCCTGATACAATTTGCCTTCTATGGCGGTTATGCCACAATGGCTATTCCTGCGGCACTCTTTATCCGCAAGTATAGCTACAAGAGCGGCATCTTGTTGGGCTTGGCCTTGTATGCTGTGGGAGCATTCCTCTTCATCCCAGCAGCCGCAAGACAGAGTTTCACTTTCTTCTGCTTCTCGCTATACATCCTGACCTTTGGCTTGGCCTTTTTGGAAACCACAGCCAATCCTTTTATTCTTTCACTTGGTTCGAAAGAGAATGCCACCCGTCGCTTGAACATGGCGCAAGCCTTCAACCCTGTGGGCAGCCTGAGTGGTATGGCGGTGGCATCACTGATAGTATTGCCAAACCTTTTGAGTGACAAACGTGATGCGGCAGGGAACATCATCTTTCCGATGTTGAGCGAGGCAGAGAAAGCGGATATTAGGCTGCATGACTTGGCTGTCATCAGAGACCCGTATGTGGCGTTGGGATGTGTGGTGCTGGTGATGTTCGTGGTGATTGCGCTGGTGCGTGTTCCGCACACGGATAAAGGTCACACAGATAGCACAGATAGGCCTTCTGCGAAGGCGACGCTAAAGCGTCTGTGGTCAAACAAGACCTATCGCGAAGGGGTTGTGGCGCAGGTGTTTTATGTGGCGGCTCAAATCATGGTCTGGACGTTTATTATCCAGTATGCCGACAATTTGGGCATCAGTAAAGCCACAGCACAGAACTATAACATCATCGCCATGTGTCTGTTCTTGGGAGGTCGTTTCCTCTCCACCTGGTTGATGAAATACACCGATGGTAGGCGATTGCTCACCATATTCGGCATAGGAGCAGCCATTTGCTCTCTTGGTGCCATTCTGATAGTAGGCAAAGCAGGCCTCTTCTGCTTGGTCGGCATCAGCCTTTTTATGAGCTTGATGTTCCCGACAATTTACGGAACTGCCTTGGAGAAGGTCTCGTTAGAGGATGCTTCCCTCGGTGCAGCCTTCTTGGTGATGGCTATCGTAGGTGGTGCCCTGATGCCCCCGTTGCAAGGCGTGATCATCGACTGCGGCACCATTGCCGGACACCCAGCCGTGAACGTCAGCTACTGTCTGCCGCTGATATGCTTCGTAATCGTTGCGTTATACGGTTTACGAGCAAGAAAAATGAATAACAATTAAGCAACTAAGCTAATATGAACAATCATGTAGTAATCATGGCAGGTGGTGTGGGCAGCCGCTTTTGGCCCCTCAGCATCCCTGAATATCCGAAACAGTTTATCGACATCTTGGGTTGCGGTCGCACCCTGATACAGCTCACCGTTGACCGCTTCAAAGGCATTGCTCCGATGAGCAACTTCTGGGTGGTGACCAATGCCGCCTACGTTGACATCGTAAAGCAGCAAATACCCGATATGCCCGCATCGCACATCCTTGCTGAACCTGCCGCAAGGAATACAGCCCCATGCATCGCCTGGGCCTGCTGGAGTATCAAGAAGGAAGACCCACAAGCCAACGTGGTAGTCACCCCAGCTGATGCAGTAGTGATGAACCCCGATGAGTTCCGCAGGGTAATCAAGAACGCCTTGGCCTTCACGGAAGGCAACAATGCTATTGTGACCATCGGCATTAAGCCTTCAAGACCTGAGACGGGATACGGTTACGTTGAGGCTATGCCTCATTCCGCACCTGATGCGGAATCTCCCGAAATCCAGGCGGTAGCCTCCTTTAAAGAAAAGCCCAACCTTGAGACCGCAGAAAAATATCTCAAAGCAGGCAACTACCTCTGGAATGCCGGTATATTTGTATGGAACATCGACACCATCACTGAAAGCATTCTGAAATACAAGCCCAACATTGCAGCCGATATGGACAAGATTGCCGCTACAGGCGATGTGGCTGGCATATTCCCGAACTGCGAAAAGATTTCCATTGACTTTGCTGTAATGGAACCCGCAGCCGCAGATGGCAAGGTATATACCCATCCTGCAGACTTTGGCTGGAGCGACCTCGGCAACTGGGCTTCGTTGCATGACAAACTGAATAAGGATGCCAATAACAACGGTGCTGTGGGCAATATTAAGCTATACGAATGCTCAAATTGCGTAGTCCATGCAGAGGATGCCAAAAAGGTGGTGCTGCAAGGCTTGGATGGCTATATCGTGAGCGAAAAGAACGGACAGATACTCGTGTGCAAACGCACGGAAGAACAAAGAATAAGAGAGTTTTCAACGAATTAAACACTATTATAATGAATAAGGATTCGAAGATTTATGTGGCGGGCCACCGTGGTATGGTTGGCTCAGCTATCGTGAGAGAATTACAGCGACAAGGCTATAACAATATCATCACTCGCACCCACAAGGAACTGGATTTGACCCGTCAGGAGGCTGTGGAGAAGTTCTTTGCCGAGGAGAAGCCCGAATACGTGTTTCTGGCGGCAGCCAAGGTAGGCGGCATCGTGGCCAACCAATCGGCACTGGCCGACTTCTTGTACGACAACATGATTCTGGAGATGAACGTCATCCATGCTGCTTGGAAAAATGGCTGCAAAAAGCTGGAATTCCTCGGCAGCAGCTGCATCTATCCCCGTATGGCTCCGCAGCCTATGCCTGAGTCATGTTTATTGACATCTGAGCTGGAGAAGACTAACGAGGCCTACGCGCTGGCCAAGATCAGCGGTTTGAAATACTGTGAATACCTCAATCGCCAGTACGGCACCGACTATATCAGCGTGATGCCCACCAACCTCTACGGCCCCAACGACAACTATCACCCCGAGCACAGCCACGTGCTGCCCGCACTGATACGTCGTTTCCATGAGGCGAAAGAGGCCGGTTTGGAGAGCGTCACCTGCTGGGGCGACGGCAGCCCTTTGCGCGAGTTTCTTTATGTGGATGACCTGGCCAACCTCTGCGTGTTCCTGATGAACAACTACAGTGGAAACGAGACCGTGAATGCCGGCACTGGCAAGGAACTTACCATTAAGGAGTTGACAGAGCTGGTGGCTAAAGTGGTAGGCTACAAAGGCCGCATCGAGTGGGACACCACGAGACCGAATGGCACACCTCGCAAGTTGCTTGATGTGAGCAAAGCCGCCAAGTTGGGCTGGACGTACAAGACCGAGCTGGAAGACGGCATCCGTCTCTCGTACCAAGACTTCCTCAACAATCCCATGAGAGCAGAGCGATAATGGCAAAGAAGGTTTTTGTTTCTGGGTGCTACGACCTGCTTCATAGTGGTCATGTGGAGTTCTTCCGACAAGCTGCTGAGTATGGTGATTTGTATGTAGGCATAGGCTCGGATGAGACTATCTTGCACTACAAAGGCCACCGCACGCTGTGGAATGAGCAAGACCGCCTCTTCATGGTGAAGGCCATCCGCTATGTGAAGGATGCTTACATCAACGCTGGAAGTGGCATTATGGACTTCATTCCCACGGTTGATTTCCTGAAGCCCGACATCTTGGTGGTGAACGAAGACGGAGCCTCGGAAGAGAAGCGCAAGTTCTGTGAGGAACGAGGCATGGAGTACGTGGTGCTGAAACGCAACCCGCACGAGGGTTTGGAAGCACATTCGAGTACTGCCATCAAGGAGCAACTGTGTCGCATCCCCACACGATTGGACTTGGCAGGTACGTGGATAGACCAACCGTATGTTTCGTGCTATGCTCCAGGTTGGGCTATTACCATCAGTTTGGAACCCACCTTCGAAGTGCGTGAGCGTTGTGGACTATCGACCTCCACACGGAACATGATTAAGAAGATATGGCCATTGCAGCTGCCCGACATGGAACCCGAAACCTTGGCTCGCCTTGTGTTCTGCTACGAGAACAACCCCGAGCGTTCAGACGGCATCATCAGTGGCGCACAAGACTCGATAGGCATCTGCATCCCCGGCCTCTGCCGTCACTATTACGACAGCCAGTATTGGCCCTCGAAGATAGAGACCTGCAATGACGAAAGCGTTCTTTCATGGTTAGAAAGCCACTTGGTAATGATTCCCATGGAACCTCGCAAGCCAGGCTGCTCCGTAGTGGAAGGCAAAGACATCACCGAACCCAAAGTGCGCGCCCTCGCCAAAGCTGCCGACGACTGTTGGGAGGCGATAATGAACAAGGACTTGGATGCCTTTGCAAAAGCCTATAAAGCATCATTTGAGGCACAGGTGGCAATGTTTCCTGCTATGATTCAAGGTCGCGTTCAAAGCTACATCGAAAAATACGAAAAACTCGTAAAGGCTTACAAAATGCCCGGTGCTGGAGGTGGTGGCTATCTCGCCTGTGTAGTAGAGAACGCTGAAACCTTTGCTGATGAGCACAAAGAAGCTATTAGATTGACAATTCGCCGTAGGCGATAATCTGTGCTATCTGTGCTATCTGTGTGACAAAAAAACAATATTCAGTGTGAGATTATGAAAAGATATTGTCAGATGTTGACCTTGGTTGACGACGAGGAAATGATACAGAAATACTGTGAGGCACACCAGCACGTATGGCCTGAAATCATCGCTGGTCAACGTGAAATTGGCATCCTCGATATGCAAATCTACCGCAAAGGCAGAAGCCTCTTCATGATTTGTGACACTGTGGATGACTTTGACTGGCAGCGCGATATGGCACGATTGGCTACTTTGCCTCGTCAAGCCGAATGGGAAGCCTACGTGAGCCAATTTCAAGGCTGTAAAGCCGATGCCCGAAGTGATGAGAAATGGCAATTAATGGAAAGGATTTTCTAAAAACACAGCCCCTCGAACCCTTAAACTTCTTAAACTCTTAAACCCCTTAAACCATGCATATCACTGTTTCAAAGAAAGGAGCGGAGCTACAAAGCATAGTTGCCAACGGTCGTGAGTATCTTTGGCAAGGCGACCCGGAGTTTTGGGGCCGTCGTGCACCGATATTGTTCCCGATTGTTGGAAAGTTGGCAGACGATAAATTACGCATCGATGGCCATGAATACACGATGAAGCAACATGGCTTCGCCCGTGATACTGAGTTTGTGGAAAGCAACGGCAGGTATGAGTTGACGGAGAATGGCCGTGAAAACTATCCTTATGCCTACGAGTTGGCCGTGAAGTATCTGGTTGACGGCAACACGCTGACCTGCAACTGGCAGGTAACGAATCGTGGCGATGATACCATGCACTTCCAAATAGGTGCGCATCCGGCTTTCTTGTTGCCAGATTTCGATGCAAATGATGTTTTTCATGGTTTCATCCGCTTTTATGACAAGAAAGGAAATACCATCTCGCCTTTAGTGCATCATTATTTGAATGGTGGCTTGCGTTGCGCATACGAGACACCTATGGTATTGAATAATGGTGAAGGCCTTCTGGCTCTCAATGATAAAACATTCGAAAACGATGCCTTGTTGATTGAAGGCGGACAAGTGGCGAGTGCGGCCTTGTTGGACAAATATGGACATGAAGTGTTGCGTGTCTCCTGCCCGCAAGCCGATGCTTTCGGTATCTGGGCACCCAACAAGCCAGGCTGTCCGTTTGTCTGCATCGAGCCTTGGTGTGGCATTGCCGATAATGTCGGATTCAAAGGCGATATTTCCGAGCGCGACTGCATCCACGGCCTTGATCCAGGCAAGAGCTTCGAGTTCTGTTATTTTTTAACCCTTAACCTCTAAACTTTAGCCTTTACAATAATGAACAATCATGTCGTTATAATGGCTGGTGGCGTGGGCAGCCGTTTTTGGCCACTCAGCACCCCTGAATATCCCAAACAGTTTATTGACATCTTGGGCTGCGGTCGCACGCTGATACAGCTGACTGTTGACCGTTTCAAAGGCATCGCCCCGATGAGCAACTTCTGGGTGGTGACCAATGCCGCTTACGTTGACATTGTAGAGCAGCAGATTCCCGATATGCCCGCTTCGCATATCTTGGCCGAGCCTGCCGCCCGAAATACTGCCCCCTGCATAGCCTGGGCTTGCTGGAGCATCAAGAAAGAAGACCCCAATGCGAATGTGGTAGTAACTCCAGCCGATGCTGTGGTGATGAACCCCGAGGAGTTCAGACGTGTTATTAAGAACGCTCTGGCCTTCACGGAGAAGAATAATGCAATTGTGACCATCGGCATTAAGCCTTCAAGACCTGAAACAGGTTATGGATACGTGGAAATAGTTGAGAGTTTAGAGTGTAGAGTTGAGAGTCAGTTGAAAGTTGAGAGTGGAGAGATAAGAAAAGTGCGCGAGTTTAAGGAGAAGCCGTCGCTTGAGGTGGCAGAGCAATACCTGAAAGCTGGTAACTACCTTTGGAATGCTGGTATCTTTGTATGGAACATCGACACCATCACTGAAAGCATTCTGAAATACAAGCCCAACATTGCAGCCGATATGGACAAGTTTGCCGCTACAGGCGATGTGGCTGGCATATTCCCCAATTGCGAAAAGATCTCCATCGACTTTGCAGTAATGGAACCAGCTGCTGCTGACGGCAAGGTATTTACTCATCCCGCTGACTTCGGTTGGAGCGACCTTGGCAATTGGGCTTCGTTGCACGACAAGCTAAATAAGGATGCCAATAACAATGGTGCCGTAGGCAATATCAAGCTATACGAATGCACGAATTGTGTTGTCCATGCCGAAGATGCCAAGAAGGTGGTATTGCAAGGCTTGGACGGCTTTATTGTGAGCGAGAAGAACGGACAAATTCTCGTGTGCAAACGCAGTGAGGAACAGAGAATAAGAGAGTTTTCAGCTGAGTAGATATGGTATAAAACGATACTGTCAGACGTTGACCTTGGTTGACTGGCAACGCGACATAGCTCGCCTTGCCACTTTGCCTTGTCAAGCCGAATGGGAAGCCTACGTAAGCCAGTTTCAAGGCTGCAAGGCTGATGCCCGTAGCGATGATAAGTGGTAAATGATGGAAAGGATAAATTAGCTTAGATACTTGATTGCTTAATAGTTTAATATTATGCTTATTGACAATAATGTATTAGACGAATTATCTGCACAGGCTAAGGCTTCACCACGCTTGCGGATGAACCTGAACTTCCACGAAAGCTTGGAAGACAAGTGTCACCGCTTCCTAAATGCTGTGGAACCTGGTGCTGATATACCCATTCATAGGCATCCGGACAAAGAGGAGTCGTTTGTCGTGCTTCGTGGCAAGATACGTATCACCACCTATAACGACGACGGCACCATAATCAAAAACCATGTTTTATCACCTGCCGAAGGCCGCTACGGCGTAAATGTCGAGAAAAACTTGTGGCATACTGTTGAAGCATTGGAAACGGGTTCCGTCATTTTTGAATGCAAGGAAGGCCCGTTTGTGCCGCATGAACAAGAAGGAATTCTAAATGTAACCTTGAAATAAAAGATTTAGATAATAACAATAATAACATACTATGTTTAATTTAGACAAGTTTATAGCTGACTCGGTTACGTTCCGCCCGAGCAGCATGTTCGAAGCAGATATTCAGGCCAATGCCGAAACATTAACTCGAGAGATAAAAGGCAAGAAGGTGTGCGTGATTGGCGGGGCTGGCTCGATAGGCTCCAGCTTCATCAAGGCGGTACTTCGTTTTGAACCAAAGAGCGTGGTCGTTGTTGACCTCAACGAGAACGGCTTGGCCGAATTGGTGCGCGATGTTCGCAGCACACAAGGCCTCTATGTGCCGGATGAGTTCCGCTGCTACACGTTGAATTTCGCTGACCCCATCTTTGAAAGGATTTTCCGTGAGGAAAAAGGCTTCGACATCGTTGCTAACTTCTCGGCACATAAGCATGTGCGTTCTGAAAAAGACCGTTATAGTGTGCAAGCATTGATTGAGAATAACGACATAAAGGCAAAGAAGTTAATGGATTTGCTCACAGTTTATCCCCCGAAGCACTTCTTCTGCGTGAGTACGGATAAGGCCGCTAACCCTGTGAATATTATGGGTGCAAGCAAGCGCATCATGGAAGACCTTGTGATGGCCTACAACAAGTATTTCAAGGTGACCACGGCCCGCTTTGCTAACGTGGCCTTTAGCAATGGCTCGTTGCCAGATGGCTGGATACATCGTTTGCAGAAAAAACAGCCACTTGCAGCTCCGAGTGACGTGAAACGTTATTTTGTTTCGCCACAAGAGAGTGGTCAAATTTGCATGTTGGCTTGCATCTTGGGTAATGGTGGTGAGGTGTTCTTCCCGAAACTTGGCGAAGACCAGATGCTGACGTTTTCATCTATCTGTGACGAATTCGTAAGGTCAGAGGGTTTCACCAAGAAAGAATGTGGCAGCGATGCCGAAGCCAAGCAATATGCCGCCAAAATGGGTTATGACAGCGACACTTACCCGGTGGTTTACTTTAAATCGGACACGACTGGTGAGAAGGCTTACGAAGAGTTCTATGTGCCAGGGGAGAAGATAGATATGAATCGTTTCAAGGCTTTAGGTGTGGTTGAACAGACTACAAGGCATGATATGAAAGAGGTGAATGGCTTCTTCACCAAGCTTGAATCCCTCTTCGCCAATCCCGACTTCACCAAAGCCCAAGTGGTTGAAGCCATCAAGGAGTTTATCCCAAACTTTGAGCATGAGGAGAAGGGGAAGAACTTGGATCAGAAGATGTAAAACAATCGTGAGTTAATTAGTTGAAGAGGTTGCACATATTATAAGATGTTAAAACAATGATTAATATTTGTGGATACGATCTGTTAGGTACCGACAGTGAAACAGGGGTACGATATGCATGGGGAAACGCACGCTTTAAAAACTATGTTGAGAGTGCCTCCTTTATCAACAGATCGAAAGGTAAACATGAGGACATCTCAGGATACACTACCTCTGTTAGTTCTGGTTGTGTATTAAAGGCTATGGGAAAATCTTGCATGTTTTGCAGAACTGGAAAACTGTTGTCTTTTGGAGGATATCTGACCTATAAAGAGATTGCAAAACAAAATGTATTTATGGTATTATCAGACATGTACTGTCCTAATCATCCGGAATTGGCGAATAAGCAGAGAGAATTTGCGTATATGGGGCAAGGAGAGCCTGGCTTTTCTTACAGTCAAGTAAGACTAGCCATAGAATTGACGAATAAAATCATGAAAAAACTTGGGCAAAAAGTATATCGTCATGTTTTTTCAACCTGTGGCGTGCCTGAAGCCATTGCAAATTATAAAAATGACGTGTGTCATTATTTTACAGAAAAAGTAACAATGCATTTCTCATTGCATGCCACTAACGAGCGCAACTTGATAATGCCGATCGACAATATATATCCATATAAAGAATCTCTTGATGAAATATCTGAAATTGTGGACATGACGAGAGAGAAGCCATGCGTTGGACTATTATTGTTCAATCATTTTCAACCTAAAGGAACAAGTATTGACTATTCTAATTCGATAAACAATATTAAAAATATTCTAGATGAATTGGATTCCCAAAAGGTTCGACTTAGTTTTTGTGAATATAATTCTTCGGAAGAATTAGGAAATGCAGAGATATATCCAGAAGCATATTTCTCAGAGATAAGAAAAGAGGTGAAAGAAAGAGGTTTTGAAGCCAAGTTTTTTTCATCCTATGGCAAGGAAAAACAAAGTGCATGTGGCATGTTGGGAGGAAAAACACCAGACAATGTTCCGTCTGACAAATGGATGGAATTAAATGAATTAGCAGAAGAATTAATTAATAACACTATATAATCGCAAATATTATGGGTGATAGTTACGTAATATTTAAATGGTTGCATTTGTCGGATATCCATTTTTCTGAAACGGCAGGGTTCAATACTAGTCGTTTGCGTTCTTCTTTATTAAAATATCTGAAAGAACTAAGAGAACAATACGATTGTGTTGTATTTTCAGGAGATTATCGGTATGCTCCAGACAAGATTACAAATGTTGAGGAAGTAACAACATACATAAACAAACTTTTGGAAAATACCGGACTCTCAAATGATAAAATTGTCATAGTCCCAGGAAATCATGATTTGAAGAAATCTACGGCAAGGAAGGCACTTGCTGAAGAAGCTCTAAAGAACTATAATTCAGAAGATGGAAAAATTGATTCTTCGATTTTAAATATTTTAATAGGCGATGACACTTTTGGATTTTTTAACAATATAAAAACTAAAATTGCAAAAAACAAAGATGTGGTATATTTAGAAGGAAATCCTCATTCTATAATAAATATGCAGAAATGTTATTTGTTGGCATTAAATACAGCTTTAATTGCGAATGGGGGTAAATCGGATAAGAATAAATTAATAATAGGAAGTGATTATGTGCTAAAATTGATTGATCAAATCAGAGATAATCCTAAACCAATTATCGCAGTTGGCCATCATGGCTTTGATTGGTTTAAAGAAGAAGAGAAGAATGAAATGCTCTTGTTGTTTAAACAAGAGGGAATCAAATTATACTTATGTGGTCATTCTCATGTGTATAGTAGTCAACAATTTACAGGAGGGATTACTCAGATTACAGTGGGGAGCATAAAACAAGAAATAAAAAAGAACAATGATGAAAATAATGATATTAATGCGGATGCTGCTTTTTCTATCGGACAACTTTATTCTGATGGCAAAGTTTCAATTGGTTTTTATGAATGGAACCGTAGGTATAAAAAATGGCGTAAAGATGACACCCCCCTGGAAAATAGTGTATTTGATGGTTTATACAACATACCAGAAGAGTATGAGTTTGAACCTGAAATGAGTCGAATAGAAAAGGTATCCCATCCGTTTACTATTTTGAAATTGGTGCCATTTGATACCACAACTCCTCGTGAGGGTATAATGTATATTTGGGGTAAAACAGGTTATGATAAAGCAGTTGAAAGCATCACATTTAATACACGGTTAAAAGGAAGCAAACACCCTGATGATTTGAGCACATCTGCATACACTATTTCAACTAGTATTGGATGTATTTTGTCGGCGATGAATTGTTCTTGTAAATTCTGTGAAACAGGGAGAAATGAATTTACGACACCTCTTACTGCAGAGGATATAGCCTTACAAAGCATCTTCATGACGTTATATGACAAAGAATATTGTAGAGATCATTCTGAAGTTCGTGATCATAAAAGAGAGTTCGCTTATATGGGGCAGGGGGAGCCAGGATATCATTATGATGTCGTCAAAAAGGCTATTCTTTTGAATGATATAGCCATGAAAAAACTAGGACAAACAGTTTCCAGATATATTATTTCCACATTCGGGAACACCGACTTTCTATCATCCTTGATTATGGATATGAAAAATGAAGTTTTTAAGAATAAAATATCTCTACATTTTTCACTTCATTTAATAGGAGAAGATAGAGACAACTTAATGCCGATTAATAAGCACTATGATTATCGCGATTTTATCAAATTATGTAAGAAATATCATCAATTAACGCAAGAAAAAATAGGTGTTGCAGTGTTGTTATTTAGTGATTACAGGACTAACGATGCTCAACATAAATTTGATTTAACCAAGGATAAACTAACACGGATACTTAAAGAGTTGGATAAAGATATGTTTAGGATAGACTTATGTAAACTAAATAAAACCAATACGGGAAGAAACAATAAATGGGAGGAAACCGAAAACGAGTACTACGAATTCGTAAAAAGTCAAGGGTTTGATGTCAAAATATTCCAATCTTTTGGAGGAGAGTTTCAATCGGGATGTGGTATGCTTTCTTCGAATACAGATCGAGCTTTAGATGTTGGAGATAATACGGTTCGAGCTTTTAATGCGGCTGTGCGATTACTACAAGAAGTGAAAAAAGAATTTGAAAGTATATACCTATAAAACTATAGGTTTGCCATAGGGCAAAAATAAAATTGTGTAATCACTGTCACTTGTGACTTCCTGTTGGCACAGTTCCTGTCACGAAAATGAGGAGAGGCATTGTCTATAAACTTAATGTAGAGTGATTATTACAAAAGTGTAATTAGAATCTAAAGCCAAAACCTCACCCCGTCTCCGTTGCAACTTGGATCTTCGAAACTCTGCCGAAGACCATTCCCAGCGGATACTCAACGCCCTTGAGCTTGGAACTGTGATGCCTATACATTGCCACTTGTTTTCAAGCGAAACCGTGACCTTATTTCGAGGCAAAATATGCTGGCATTTTTATTACGAAAATGGTAATAAGACCGAGAACGTGATGTTGGATGCCAATGGTGATGTTCTCTGCATTAATGTTGAGAAAGGCCGATGGCATTCGTTGGAGTGTTTGGAAAGCGGTTCTGTGTTGTTGGAGTGCAAGGATGGGAGGTATGAGTCGCTTAAAGAAAATGAAATTATGGGAGCGCCATGTAATAATTCACGATGAAGTAGGCTTCCTTGCCCAATCAATGGCAAACGTTAAGAGAGTCCATCAACAACATTTACTTCTCGATTGAGGGAATGGGCGTTCAACAGGAAAACTCTCATTCAACCATGAGGAAAAAGGAGCAAATCCGTTCACAAGCGACCGATAAAATCGAAAAGAAAAAATTGAACGACAATCCCTAAAAACAACAACGTAAGTTTACGGTGAACGCCGTCTTGCACACTTTCTGAAGACTTCGCACTTTTGCGGTCGAATTAGAAAACGAGAAAACCGATCGCAATGGAAAGCACACAAGCGAAGACCCCGCCTCTCGTATTTCAAACTGACTTACCCCAACGGGGGGCGCTGACACTGCCGGCGAACATCGGCACGGAACAGCTGGAACGCTTTGTCAGGATAAAGTTCTGAGGCCATGTCAACGATATGACAGCTGCACACCGACATTTTCTTTTCGCCTGACGGCGAAAGGGAATGGCTCGCGGAGAGCGCAGAGAGGCTTTCGCCTGACGGCGATATTTATGTTACACAGAAAACACAGAAAACACAGAAATTTTTACTGTGCAAAAGGAGATGGAACGTTGACCTAAATTTACTGCGCATTTGGGCAATAAAAACGTAGAAGTATCGTTATGCAAAAAATACAATAGGAGCTGTGTTGTTTGGAAAAGATTTGTATTTTTGCGTTTTGAAATGAATAGTCATCTAGTATAGAAAAAGATGTGCAAATATACTGAGAAACAAATAAAAGATGATTTCAATAATCATCTGAAAGTAAGTGGACACAGTTCATTTTCCGACTTTTTCATTGGCATCACTGACAATATTCAAGAAAGTTTTAACCAGCATTTTGTTCGCCAAAATTCTTGGTGGATATACAGAAGGGCGAAGAGCCACGAGGCGGCAGAGAGAATATTGAGACATTATCTGGAAAAAGGTATGAGGGGCTCTGGGTTTACTTATATTGACAGTGCAGATATAGTGTACTGTTACGAGGTGACACCGCTGACAATAGAGGTGCCCGTGAAAGATGATGTTCAAACTGAAACACCCGTTTTGGTATGACCGCAGAACAGTTTGTTGTGTTTTTGGACATCCTTGGTTTCAAGGAACGTGTTTTCCGCAATAGCCATGCCGCTATTGAAAAAGATCTCCGAGAATTGAACGAAGAGATTATCCAATTGGTGAACAGTAGCATGGAGGATGCTATGGATGAATCGAGAGTGGTTGTGGTGAATGATGCGGAAGGTGGTCAGGAACAAAGGAACCTCCGTAAGGAGGCAGATTCTCCGATTCAGTTGGCTCAGTTTTCCGATAGCATTGTGCTGTTCAGTAATGATGTTTCGACAACAAGTCTGAACAGAATTGCGACTGTAGCATCAAAAATAATGAATGCCTCAATGTCAAAAGGGTTTCCTCTCAAAGGCGCTTTAGCTCAGGGCACTATGACCAATGACCCACAGAAACAACTGTTTTTCGGTCGGGCATTGATTGATGCTTATTTGTTAGAGGAAGAGTTGCATTATTACGGGATTGCAGTACATCACTCGGCAGAAGGCATTGTTGTAAGCAACGGTGACAATAATATCTTTAAAGACAACAATTTATTCCTTAAATCGGGTAGGATCCGGCATTATGAAGTCTGCTGGTATCAAGACAATGATGCCATAAAAGAGTACTTGAACCGTATTCGTACCACCGTGTCAGGGCAGCCTCGAAAATACATTGACAACACATTGACTCTTATCAAAGAAGTTTCGAGGCCTAGTGGCTTAAGAGCGTAAGTTTCCTGTGCCCGCCCTCTTGCACCCCTCCCGAAGTCTTCGCACTTTTGCGGTCGAAATAAAAACCGACAAAATCGATCGCAATGGAAAACACACAAGCGAAGACCCCGTCTCCCGTATTTCAAACTGACTTACCCCAACGGGGGGCGCTGACATTGCCAGCGTACATCGGCACGGAACATCTGGAACGCTACCGCCTCCTGCCCGAGGAATGGACGGAATAACCAAACTTACAACAAAAAACAAGCATTAACAAGGTCATTGCTGCCAGAGAATATCAGGCAGCACAGTTCCTCTTTTGCGTTTGGAGGGGGCGTTGACCGGAAACTTACCCTTTTTAATGGACACTAATGAAAATGACATTTGAAGAGATAATGGATTATTGTGCAAAGGACAATCGTAAAGTGTTTCATAACTTGTTGTCCAGATGCAAAAGTGGTTATGCCGTTCCATATGTTGGAGCAGGCCTTTCTATGTTTGCAGGGTTACCATCATGGCAGGAGTTCCTTGAAAAGTTAAAGGAACTGTGTTATGATAAAGATTTTTCTTTAGATAATCCTTTGGCGGCTGCAGATGAAATAGAAAAACAACTAGGCTCTCTATTGTTTTATGATTATTTCAAAAATGTTTTTTATCATGAACGGAATAATGAATGGTGGAAAGAGTTGCTCGTAAAAAAAGTTGTTTCAAATCAGGCCGTTTCCATTATTCCAAAATTGTTTCATGGTCCCATTATTACAAGCAATTACGATAAAGTGATTGAGGCGGTCCATGGCTTTAAGATTATAGTTGCATTGCCTGATGAAATTGAAAAGTTAGAAGACGCGAACGATGAGGTTAAGCATCTGCTGTATAAAGTTCATGGATGTATCTCTCAGCCGGAAAAAATAGTATTTACGGGTACATCATATCAGAAATACTATGGAACTAATAGTTCTCATGTGAAAGTGTTGTCCAAATACTTCAAGAGGTTTAATCTATTGTTCTTGGGTTGTAGCCTGAATTTGGTCAATAAGGATAAACCAATTGAATTATGGAAAACGCTTGTTAATTCGGATCAACAACATTATGCTATATTGCCGTGTGCCAAAAACAATTTAAAAAAACGTCGCAAAGAATTGGAAAAAATCAATATATATCCAATTTTTTATCCAGAAGGGCAACATGGATGTATCAAGGTTATTTTGGAAGAACTGTTATTCGAAAAGGAGAGTGATTCGATAAGAATTCCAGCCTATAACCAAGAAAAGTTTCCTTTTGTCGGAAGGAATGCTGTTCTTGACGAAATAGAAACCAAATTGAACGGCCAGCATAAGGTGTTGTTTTTAACAGGTATAGGAGGAGCTGGAAAGACTCGAATTGCATGTGAATACGCCATGTTAAACAAGAAGGAATACCCTTCGGGAACCTGTTTTTTTCATGCAGTATCTGAAGAGATTTTATTAGCCGATTTTATTCAGTTTGTGCGACTCAAAAAGTTGGAGATTGATTCAAGTCAAGGGAAAATATCTGTTTATGATACAATTGCCAAGTGGATGAATAATAACGATGGCTGGTTGTTTATCCTTGACAACATGGAGGGATATGCCCATGTCAAAAAACTAATATCGATTTTTCGAGACAAGCTCGTCGATGGCAAAAGGCATATTTTAATTACAACAAGAAATATTGAAAGGAAAAAAGATAGTATTGTTATTGATGCTTTTAGCGAAGAAGAGACAGATCAATACTTTTTTAAATTGACCAAGGAAGATCCAAACGAATACTTGACTAAAATAGCGGGAATGTTAGGCCGGTTGCCTCTGGCGTTAGAACAAGCAGCTTCGTATATTGTAAGGGAGAAAATCAACTATAAAGAGTATTATCGCTTATTGGCCGAAAAAGGTTTGCTTGAAACTTTAAAAAAAGGGGATTGTACGGATAATACACTTGCGGTTAGTGCAACATTCAATTTGTCAATAGAAAAACTAAATAATGAGGAAACCAAACAATTACTTAATATGTGCTCGTTTTTTGCTCCAGAAAACATTAGAATTGAATGGCTTAGGGAGTCATATAAACACGTGCAACAATATCCTAAATTATGTGAAAAATTGAAAGATATTGACGCGTTGCAAAAAATGGTTGGAGAACTTGCATCATATTCTTTGATACATAAGGACAATGGGAAAGTAAGTATTCATAGACTGATGCAGAATGTGATCAGAAAAAGATTGAAAGATGATGAATGGTTGGAGGTTTGTTCAAAGACAATGGAAAAAGAATTTGACATTGAAGATTTTGACAGAGCCAATTCTAAGTCAATGTTTTTGGAAACAGTGCCTCACATGGAACAGGTGTTTATGTTATATGAGGAGAGGGGGCAAAAGGCTTATACTGCAACATTAGGACAGCTTTATCACTTGTATATGTATGGTTTTGATAAAATAAAAGAACATGATGTGGCTTTGACATACTTAAAAAGAACCCTAATGATTCGCAAAAAGTATGATAATAAGCGAAATTACGCAAAAACGCTTAATCTTGCAGGCGTGGTTTATCAGAACAAGGGTGTTTACCATTCGTCAATGCCTTATTTTAGAAAGGCTTTAAAACTGAGAAAGGAAGTTTTTGATACTTCAGGTTTAAAAGATGATGATGTATTATGTGCAAGAACGTATAATAATATTGCATTGAATCATTATTGGACAGGTGAATTTGAAAAATCAAAGAAATTCCATTTAATGGCAATACACATCAAAGAAAAGTATGTTGACCTTGATGATCAAGCTATTTCATATAATAATATTGGAGCTTTATTTGAAGCGATGTCGAAGCGTGATAATAATTTGGCAATGGCTTATCACCAAAGTGCATTCGCTATTAGAAAAAATATGGAAAACAGAATCAATATTGCTTTCTCGCTTAATAATATGGGGGTGATTGAGAAAAATTTAGGGAACTATAAGGATGCTTTACTTTACTTTAATAAAGCCTTGGAATTAAGGAAATCGGTTTATGGTTCTGAAGCAATTCATCCAGATATTGCACAAACTTATACCAATATCGCTGACATCTATATTAATATGGGCAGATTGGATGAGGCAAAGCTGCTTTTGGACAGGGCGATTGATATTTACGAGATCAAATATTCAGATAGCAATATAGACACTTCTAAATCATATTATAATTTAGCGAAGTGGTATTATGTTCAATCATTATATCATGATGCTTCTTTTTGGTTTCAAAAAGTGTTGGATATTAGAAAAGCAACGCAGAGCAAAGAGTGTGATGATGATTTCCAAGAACTTGAACGGATGATTAGCAACTGTGAAATACAAGCGAAAGGATTGGAATTGGTATAATTTCAAGATATTTTAAGTTTTTAAATACATAGTAAGTTTACGGTGAACGCCGTCGTGCACACTTTCTGAAGACTTCGCACTTTTGCGGTCGAAATAAAAACCGACAAAACCAATCGCAATGGAAAGCACACAAGCGAAGACCCCGCCTCCCGTATTTCAAACTGACCTGCCCCAACGGGGTGTCGCTGACGCTGCCAGCGGACATCGGCACGGAACATCTGGAACGCTACCGCCTCCTGCCCGAGGAATGGACGGAATAACCAAACTTACAACAAAAACAAACATTTAGTTTGTCAAATCACTGCCGTCTGCAACTGTTCTGTCCGTTGGTGCGCTTTTCCTTTTACATTTGGAAGGGTTGGCCGAAAACTCATGTTGGAAATATATTTTTTTTATTGACGATAGATAATAAGTCATCATGAAACTTAATAATACAGATCAAGATAAAAAACAATGGGAAGCATTTCATTCTGAGGATTCATTAAAAGTATTATCCTCGTTGAAGTTAAAGATGCAAGAAGAATTGGTTTCAACGATTGATGAGCTGATAGGTACTAGTGAAATAAACAAAAAAACATAGTGCATCTTTCAGATTGTAAATCTCACGACAATCTTCCTCAAAGCATAAAAAAAACGATTGACGATGCTGTTCAAAAGCTAAAAATTGAAAACGAGGTGGTTAAAAGGCTTGCAAATTTCTATCTTGTTTTGCTGGATATCAACACGTATGCATACAATTGTTTCTTGTCCGAAGACGATTGGGAGTGGCGTGCTTTTGCCAGACATATTTTCACCGTATTGTATGAGCATAGGAACTCCATTAATCCATTGCTCAATAATGTTATTAAAACAATGAAAGAATCTTTAGGTACAGGAGTCAGCTTAACAGCATTTATAAAAGCAAAGAAAGATTTCGTTAAGGTGATCGAAAGTATTGCAGATTACGTTCAAACTATAAGAGTTAATGTGGATGCGCACTTCGATGGTGATTTTGAAAAACGTATCAGAATTATCGAAGGAATGTCATATTTTGAAATTGTAAAACTACTTAATGTCTATTGGACAAAAACAGCTGCTCTTATTCACGAGATGCCACCTATCATTTTAGCATTACAAAACTATGTTTTCGATTCTATGCATGACTTGGAGCATCAGCTAAAAGAGTTTATTGAAAAAGCGGCAGAAAAAGTTGTAGAACAATCGTAGAGCAATATAATGGCGACACAGCGAGCATTGGAACATTGCGTATCGGACGCGATTCAAGAAATAAAACGACAGGTGAGGCGCATCAGGCAATCGCATCCTAATGTAAAGCACCGTATCCAAGATTATCCGGCAATGGTTGTGGCTTGTGGATATAAAAGGAGTGGTGCTGTGTTTTGGGGGCAGTCGGCATCTCCAGTGAACCTTCAGTACGAACAACCAATTAAGAAAAGGCTGGAGGCCTTGGCTCCAATCGGTGAAAAAAGGAAAGAATGTAACAATGTTATTGGGGCTTGTGCTGAACCTCATGCAGCCAATCAGGTGGTAAAGACTTTCCCTGGTTGCAACATGAAGGAGCTTCAGTTTAGTAGTGCCTATAGACCAAGAACAGCTCAAAGGAAGAAATACTGCCAGAATTGCAAGGAAACATTTTATGAAGTTTTATGAGGTACAGAAGAGATTATCAGGAAACTCATGACATTGACTGGTTTTTCCGTTACAAAGGAAAGGCTTATCATGCGGCATCAAACGGCGGGCGTTTGCCTGATGCGGTTGATAGTAAAAAGAATCGTTTGTTGCAAGAAAAACTTGAAGATGAAATTGGTGGATTTGAGGTTATTTATGAAGAAGGCATTCGGGAATTCTATGGTCAAGGTGCTGATTTGAGTTCGTTTGAAGAATATGCAAAGAAAGGATTTATCTCTCTAGATAGGTGTGAAGTAGAAGAAGGAGAGAAGAATGACGGATTGAAATACAGAGTTGTGGTGTCACCAGCTGAAGGCAGTTTTAATAATGAGGAAATGTTGAAGATGATGCCAGAGTTAAAGGAAGAAATTATTGAAATCGTAAATAACGGAAATCAATAAATAAAATCTGAATAAGAAAACACAATATAACAATGAAGAATATCTTAGTGACGGGTGGTGCCGGTTTTATCGGCTCGAACCTGATAAAGCGACTCTTTACTGACTTGAAGGGCGCAACGATTGTGAACATCGATAATATGAACGCATTTACGATGTTTCGCTGAAAGAATACAGGCTGGCGCAGTTAAAAGTTAAAAGTGAAAAGTTAAAAGTTGAGACCGACGCGGTGTACGTGGAGAAAGATAGCTTACGGCTTACAGCTTACAGCTTACCGGGAACGGAGATTGACGAGCAAGGGAACGTGACCAAGCGAGTGAACCGAGTGGCGCAGACCCTCAAATGGCTTTTCCTAACATTGGTGGCAGTAATTGCCATCATCATTCTGATAAGAATCAAACTACGAAGATAAGGCTGGTGCCGAAGGGCATCGGCCTTTTTTTTGTTTTTAGGTGACACAGATAGCACAGATATTTGCTTACGGCTTATAAGGGTTTAAGAGTTCAAGGGTTTAAGAGTTTAAGGGTTCAAGAGTTTAAGGGTTCAAGGGTTCAAGGGTTTGAGGATATTCGTGAAAATTTGAAGTTTTTTCTGTTATATTCGCAAAAATTTGTAATTTTGCAGCCGTAATTAAATGAAATTTGTGTTATGTCGCAATTGGATTTAAATAAAGAAATA
>Ga0265299_10000338_pt1 | contig 60552 bp, 47 predicted proteins | sample AusTroGonzalo_MG_4_FD_193485 | JGI IMG/M metagenome (GOLD analysis project Ga0265299, IMG submission 193485) | Bovine rumen microbial communities from tropical cattle in Woodstock, Queensland, Australia - Gonzalo_02 | ecosystem: Host-associated > Mammals > Digestive system > Stomach > Rumen ...
CGATTTGGTAATCTTGTTGGCGTAGAAAATCACGCGTCCGTTTACATGTCGCGCGGCGCGTCCGGCCGTCTGCGTGAGCGAACGCACATTGCGCAAAAAGCCCTCTTTGTCGGCATCCATAATCGCCACCAAGGAGACTTCCGGCAAGTCCAAACCTTCACGCAACAGGTTCACGCCCACCAACACATCGATGGCACCGGCGCGGAGGTTTTGCAAGATCTCTACCCTATCCAAGGTTTCCACATCAGAATGGATGTAACAGGCTCGTATTCCGATGTTTATAAGGTACGTATTCAACTCTTCGGCCATGCGCTTGGTCAAGGTCGTCACCAAAACGCGCTCACCTTTGTCAACTGTATCTTCTATTTCGTTCAGCAAATCATCGACCTGGTTGGTGGCGGGGCGCACTTCGATGGGCGGGTCCAAAAGTCCCGTAGGCCGCACCACCTGTTCTACCACTACCCCACCCGATTGTTCCAATTCGTAGTCCGCCGGAGTCGCGCTCATGTAGATGGTTTGCCCCACCAACGCCTCGAATTCGTCGAACTTCAGCGGACGGTTGTCCAAGGCTGCGGGCAAGCGGAATCCGTACTCCACCAAATTGATTTTACGGGAACGGTCGCCGCCGTACATGGCTCCAATCTGCGGCACGGTAACGTGACTTTCGTCAATCACCAGCACAAAATCCTCAGGGAAAAAGTCGAGGATGCAGAACGGACGCATTCCCGGCGCACGTTTGTCGAAATAGCGTGAATAGTTCTCAATGCCGGAACAGTAACCCAGCTCCTTCATCATTTCCACATCGTAGGTTACTCGGTCTTCCAACCGTTTGGCTTCCAGATGTTTGCCGATGGATTTCAAGTAATCGCGTTGCTCACCCAAATCCAGTACAATCTGGTTGATGGCATCGTTCATGCTCTGTTGAGAAGTTACGAAAAGGCTCGCCGGATAAATCACAATTCTCTCTTCCTTGGTGATTACCCCACCCGATGCCGCCTCAATAATCGACAGTGATTCAATTTCATCGTCCCAAAAGATGATGCGGAAGGCATGTTCGCTGTAAGGCGGGAAAATATCGACCGTGTCGCCTTTCACGCGAAACTGTCCAGGCTGGAGATCAAGTTCGGTGCGCGAATAGAGGCTGGAGACGAACTTCAACAGTAGGGAATTTCGGTCAATGAGCATTCCCGTGTGCAAATGGATGACGTTCTTGGCAAAATCATCCGGGTTGCCGATGCCGTAAATACAAGATACTGAGGCCACTACAATCACGTCCCTCCTACCCGACATCAACGCAGCTGTCGTGTGTAGCCGCAACTTTTCGATTTCGTCATTGATGGAAAGATCCTTTTCAATGTAAGTATTTGTAGTCGGGATATAGGCTTCAGGTTGGTAGTAATCGTAGTAGGAAACGTAGTATTCGACCGCGTTTTCAGGGAAAAACTGCTTGAACTCGCTGTAAAGTTGCGCGGCAAGGGTTTTGTTGTGACTCAACACGAGCGCAGGACGGTTCACCCTGCTCAGCACGTTGGCGATGGTGAATGTCTTGCCAGAGCCGGTCACGCCGAGCAAAGTCTGCGCCTTGTCCCCGTTATTCAAGCCTGCCACCAATTTCTCGATGGCTTCCGGCTGGTCTCCTGAAGGTTCGTATGAGGAGGTGAGTTTGAAGTTCATTCGTTTTTTTAAGGTAAAAAGGGTTAGAGGGTTAGAGGGTTAAAAAGTCAATTGAAAATGCAAAAATACAAAAAAACGCCGAGGGTTAGTCGGCGTTTTCGTTAAGTCTATATCAAATGATTAGTGGAATCTGTAACGGAGGCCGACACCGAAGTTGTAGAGACCACCGAGAACAGCATCGCGTCTCGTGTAATAGGGATTCACCATGCCCATCACGTTGACCATCGGACGCCAGTCAACAGTCAGGTTCAACGGAATACCGAACTGCCATTCAAAACCAATCTGACCACCGACATTCAAGCGGAAAGGCATATAAGGTGCATCATAATAAAAATCGTCGTAAATCAGACCGTCGTAAATGGAACCTTTTCTGCTGTAATGACCATATCCGGCACCATAACCAAAACCAATACCAGCGGCGGGACCCACAAACCAGTTCCAAACTCCTTTGATGTTAAATACCCAGTTAAACGAAACATTGGCATTTGCAGAGGCGAAAGTTGTCCAAAGATCACCAAAACCGGCAGTCAAATCCAAGTACATTCCGTCATTGAGGGAATGTTGATAAGAAAACTCTTCGTAATTCCAACCCAGACGTCCGCCAATGGCACGGGGCTGAGCGAAAGCGACGCTTGCAAAGGCAAGCATGACAATCATTGTTGTAAATAGCTTTTTCATAATCTTAAATTTTTGATGTTTGAAAGTGCAAAATTAGGATATTTTAACATTTTCAATATTCAAAAGGTGAATTAGTTATAAACAGAATCATATTCATAACTCACCTATCGTTTAACAGCTTGACCTTTTAACCGTTCAACCAAAAAAAACACTATATTTGCCATTTCATCAAAAAAGTATAAAATACCACTAAATTACTGATAATATGAAAGATATAAAACGCTACACCATCACTTCTGCGCTGCCATACGCCAATGGTCCCGTTCATATCGGACACCTTGCCGGGGTGTATGTGCCCGCCGACATCTACGTTCGCTATCTCCGAAACAACGGAAAAGACGTTCTCTTTATTGGCGGATCTGATGAACATGGAGTGCCTATTACTATCAAAGCCCGCAAGGAGGGTGTGACTCCGCAAGACATTGTGGATCGCTATCACGCCATTATCAAAGATTCGTTTGAAAAGTTAGGCATCTCTTTCGATATATACTCCCGTACATCTAATCCCACGCATCATGAAACGGCTGCGGAATTCTTTAAATATCTGTATGATAACGGGAAACTCATCGATAAGGTCTCGCAACAATATTATGATGAGGAAGCGCATGAATTCCTCGCCGACCGTTATATAACTGGCACTTGCCCGCATTGCAACAATGAACATGCTTATGGCGACCAATGCGAGGCATGCGGCACTTCCCTCAGTGCCACCGACTTAATTAATCCCAAATCAGCACTTAGCGGCAACACTCCTGTGTTGAAAGAAACTAAACACTGGTATCTTCCTCTGAATGAATATGATGCATGGTTGAGAAAATGGATTCTGCAAGGTCATAAAGGGGATTGGCGCCCGACGGTTTACGGTCAGTGCAAGTCGTGGATTGAGCAAGGTTTGCAGCCGCGCGCCGTCACCCGAGATCTTTCCTGGGGCGTGAAAGTGCCGTTAAAAGAGGCGGAAGGCAAAGTGCTGTATGTCTGGTTCGACGCTCCAATCGGATATATATCCGCCACGAAAGAGTGGGCTAAAGAACATAATACCGATTGGAAACCGTGGTGGCAGGACGAAAGTTCAAAATTAGTGCACTTCATCGGAAAAGACAACATCGTTTTCCACTGCATCATCTTCCCGTGCATGTTGAAAGCGCACGGTGGGTACATCATGCCCGACAATGTTCCTGCAAACGAGTTCCTCAATCTCGAAGGCGACAAGATTTCCACCTCCCGCAACTGGGCGGTTTGGGCGCACGAATATATCGTGGATTTCCCTGATAAACAGGATGTTTTACGGTACACGCTGACTTCCATCGCGCCGGAAACCAAAGATGCTGATTTCACTTGGACCGACTTCCAAGCTAAGAACAACAACGAACTGCTCGCCATTTTCGGTAACTTTGTGAACAGAACGGTAGTGCTTTCACATAAATACTATGGTGGCAATGTTCCAGAATGTGGCGAACTGACTGACTACGAGAAGGAAATCATCGAAAAGATGAAAGAATTTCCGAGTAGGATAGGGGAGTGCATCGAACATTACAAATTCCGTGAAGCGCAAGCCGAACTGATGAATCTCGCCCGTCTCGGCAACAAGTATCTCACCGATACGGAACCTTGGAAGAAACAGAAAGAAAATCCAGAATATGTGAAAACCATTTTGCACGTTTCGTTGCAGATTTGTGCATCATTGTCCATTCTCTGCGAACCTTTCTTGCCTTTTACGGCTAAAAAATTGCAGAAAATGCTCAATATTGACAACAAAAACTGGTCTGACGGCGGTCGCTGCGATTTGTTGAAAGCCAATGACCCGCTCAATCCCGCGGAGTATCTGTTCGAGAAAATCGATGACGAAACCATCGCCAAACAGATTCAGAAATTGGAAGATACAAAGAAGCAGAATGAGGTGGCCAATGCCGACGCGATTCCTGAAAAAGAGCAGGTTACCTTTGACGATTTCCAGAAGATGGATATCCGCGTGGTTACCATCCTTGAAGCCGAAAAAGTGGCCAAAACCAAAAAACTGCTGAAACTGAAGGTGAATACCGGCATTGACACCCGCGAAATCATTTCTGGCATAGCAGAATACTATCAACCTGAAGATTTGATTGGCAAACAAGTACTTATGCTGGTCAATCTGGCTCCCAAGAATATCAAAGGTGTGGAATCCCATGGCATGGTTCTCATGGCTGAAAACGCCGATGGCACCCTTTCCATCATGCAGCCGCAGAAGCCCGTGAAGGAAGGCAGCACGGTGAAATAATTCACGATTGTAATACAAAAATTCAATGTTGTAGAGGCGCAAAATTTTGCGTCTCTACGTTTTTTAAGATAACCCTTTTATATGCAATGGCTTACATCGAAAATGCCCTAAAATAGGGAGTTTTCAAACATTTCAACAAAAAAATGAGACACAGAAAATTACGAAGTAATCAACATAGAATAGTTGATAAAACGGCTTTTTATCCCAATAATGCAAGTTACGGTTTGAAATCCTGGTGGATAAAAAATGGAAAAGTTTTCCTTCCACATTTTCGACCTTTTTTGAACACCTTTTGTCAACTTTTTGGAACGGTTGAAAAGTCATTTTTTATCCACTAAAAAAAATTTGAAGAAAGTTGTCGGGGATGTTTCCTTCCTCAAAATCCGTCAATTAGAATTAACATTATTCACATTTGGCTGTTGATTAAATTTGATAACTCACATTTCCAAATTTTAGGCGGAAATAATATCCACATATCAACAGCCATAATAATCATAGAGAATAAAACTTTATCTCTTTTATAATAAGCTGTCCGTGTGGAATTGGTTTGGAATTGGCGGCCACATACATTCATCTTTTTTGTATTTTTGCGGCCATTAAAAGGAATATAGAATATATGAAGATTTACATTGGATCAGACCATGCTGGAGTTGACCTTAAAGCGTTGATAAAAGAGCGTTTCGGAGGTCGTTTTGAGTTTGAGGACATGGGTACGCTCACGACGGATAGTGTCGACTACCCTGATTTTGCGCACAAAGTGGCGGAGAACGTCCTGGCCGACGGTGAGTCGCAGGGCATTCTGATTTGCGGCACCGGTAACGGAATGGCTATCACCGCAAACAAGCACGCCGGCATCCGCGCCGCCCTCTGCTGGTCTCCCGACATCGCGGCACTAGCCAAGCAGCACAACAATGCCAACATCATCGTGCTTCCTGCCCGCTTCATATCTCCCGAAACTGCTTTCGAGACGTTGGAGGCCTTCTTCAACGCTGAGTTCGAGGGCGGTCGGCATCAGCGAAGAATCGATAAAATCAATATCTGACTATGAAATCTCCGTTCGAAGATCAGGATTTTGAGGCTATAAGGAAAAAAGCCTACGCCCTTCGTCACAACTATTTTGACGATATGGAGAAGCATTTGCTCAATTTGGAGGCTTCTCTGCAACGCAAAGAGCTGAATGTACATTGGATCAAAGACAAAAACTCCTTGATGGAGTCTATCAACTCTTTGATACAAAATCACAATGTACGCAGAATTTCGTTCGATACCAAGATACCCTTTGAACCTGTATTCCAAAACAGGACGGAGATTGTTCCCTTGGAAAAGGAGGAAGATTCGTCCGACGATCTTGACCTTCTTGTGGTTGACGCCGACATGGCCGTGTGTGAAACTGGTTCGCTCGTCTTCTTGGACAGAAAGTCGCAATGTTGCTTCAACAAGGTCAAAAACTTGGCGATTATCGTCAATATTGACCAGTGTGTCGCTTATCTGCAGGATTTGTCTTTCTTTTTGGCGTTGAAATATGCTTCAAAAGAACAAAAGATGCCAGCCGATATCAAAATCGTGCAAAGTCAGCCGAGCTATGTGCTGCCTTCCGATTTATCCTACCTTGCTGACCAAATGTTCACTCAAGAACCGATGAATGTTCATGTTATTCTCTATCTCAATGATATAGAGGATATTCTGTCGTCTGAAATTTTGAAGGAATCCTTGTATTGCATCCAATGCGGTCGCTGCTTGGAGGTTTGTCCTGTGGCTTCTTCGCATGACAATCTCTCTCCGATTGACTTGGTCAAAATCAACAGCTTGGACAAATTTAACAAAGCGCAGCATCTCTTTTCCCATACGACCCTGTGCGGCGCGTGCGAGGATGCCTGTCCGGTCAAAATTCCGTTGATCCGGCTCATGCTTTCCGAAATGCAGGTTTCCAACATGGTGGTTAAACCATCACGAACGAAGATGCTCTATTCGTTGTTCTCAAAGCGCAGCAAACTGAACAAAATGAACAATTCCTTCTTCAAATTCTTCTTTATCAAGCGCTTTTTTGGCAGAAATAAGAACTTAAGTCGTTATTTTTCAAATCAGAACAGTGATTTTTTCAATATAACCTACGAACCTCCTTACGAAGACAATCCGAATGAACTCATCAAAGATTGAACTTTTGAATAGCAAAATCAGGCAGTTTCTCAAGAAATTCTACCTGAACAAACTTTACAAAGGGATTATTCTCTTTGTAATTGTGCTATTGGCCACTTTCATCGCCTTCTCGTTGTTTGAGTATTTTTCCTATTCAAACACGGTGGTGCGCTCTATCCTTTTCTATTCCTTCATTGCGCTTGCGGTAGGTATCGGCATAGCCTACATTCTCATTCCGGCTTTGAAAATCAGTGGTCTGGGCAAACAACTTACGAATGAGGAAATCGCACTCATAATTGGAAAACACTTCAACCAGATTGATGACAAGTTGTTGAATCTGTTTGAGTTGCAGAAACAGATGGAACGTGGTGACTATCAGAGTTACGATCTGCTTTCCGCTGCCATCGACACCAAAATTGACTCATTCAAGGCCTATTCGTTCGTGCAGGCGATACCTGTGGAGAAAACCAAGCGTTTCGCACTGTGGATGCTGCTTCCAATTGCTATTTTCCTGCTACTCTTTTCGATTAAGAAAGAGCTGTTTACTGAACCTACGAAACGTATTGTCCATCATACCGAAGTTTATGAGAAACCTGCTCCCTACGCTTTTGTGGTGACCAATGATTCGCTGAAGGCTTTTCAGTATGAGGATTTTACAGTCAATGTGAAAGTTGAAGGAAGTGAAGTACCGGATGAAGTTTATATCAAGTACAAAAACCGTAATTATAAGTGCCAGAAAAACGCCAATTCGGAGTTCTCTTATACGTTTACGAATTTACAACAAAACGTTGATTTTCAAATCAATACTGATGAAGTAACGTCTACGGTCTATGCAATTGACGTGCTTCCGAAACCGGTTATGTTGGGATTCAACATGTCCTTGCATTATCCGTCGTATCTCAACAAACCTGACGAGGTGCTTGAGAATGTCAGCAATGTGACAGTGCCTGAAGGCACGCAAATCACATGGAATTTCATCACGCGCAATTCCGATAATCTGATTCTCATAGTGGATGATAACCAGAAAGTTATTTCTTCCGACAAAGATAATTATCTCGTAAATGTAACCGCACGCAACTCTTTTACGTATTCTATCCTGAATAAGAATAAATATATGACAGGTAAAGATACGCTTACGGATGAAGTGACGGTTATCAAGGACATGTATCCTGAGATATTCGTGCAGTCACAGCAGGACTCGGCGTATCATGACCGTGTCTATTTCAAGGGTAACATCAAAGATGACTATGGATTTACGAAGTTGCAGTTTGTCTATAGCAAGCTTGATAAAGATGGTAAGTTATTGTCTTCTAATACGATAGTTCCCATCAAAATCCAAAATGGTGTGACTATTCAGGATTTCTACTACTATTTCGATCAAAGTATGTTGAATCTTAATCCGGGTGAACAAATCGAATATTACTTCCAAGTATTTGATAATGACGGTGTTAATGGTTCAAAATCAACTAAGTCGTCTGTTCAAAACTATCGGGTTCGCACAATGGATGAGATTGAGAATGATTTGCATGAGGCGGAAGAACAGACCAAATCAGATTACACGGACTTGTTGAAGGAATCCAAGGATTTGGCTAAGGAGATCGAGAAAATGCAGCAGAAGATGCAGCAGGAAAAAGAGCTCTCTTGGCAGGATAAGAAGAACTTGGAGAAGTTGATGAAAGAGTATCAAGAACTGCAGAATAAAATCAATGAGCTGAAGGAAAAACAGGAAAATCATCAGCAAGTTGAAAACCAGTATAAGCAGATTGACGAAGATATTTTACGTAAGCAGGAAGAGCTTCAAAAGCGGATGGATGAGATTTTGACCGATGAGATGAAGCAGATGATGCAAGAGCTTCAGAAGATGATGCAGAATATGGACAAAGACCAGATTCAGCAACAGATGGAGAAAATGAAGCTTTCTTCCGAAGATATTAATAAGTCTCTTGATCAGCAACTGCAGCTTTATAAGCAGTTGGAAATGGAGAAGAAGCTCAATGAGACAGTCAATCAGATGCGTGATTTGGCAGACGAATTGCGTAAGAATGCCCAGAAGACTGAGAATAGGCAGAATTCCAAGGAATCTCTTCAGAAAAGCCAGCAAGAACTCCAAAAGAAGTATGAGGAGATGAAGAAGGATATTCAAGATTTGAAGAAAATGAACAACGAGCTTGAAGATCCTACCCAATTCAAAGATAACCAGGAGTTGCAGAAAGATGCTGACCAGAATATGCAGCAGAGCCAGCAGAATTTAGAGAAGAACAATCGTTCAAAGTCTGCTGAAAATCAAAAGAAAGCTGCCGATGACATAGAACAGATGGCCGAGCAGATGGAGCAGGATTTCAATGAAAGTGAGCTGGAGAGTATTACTGAAGATATTGCTACCATCCGCCAGATTTTGGATAATTTGGTGAAGATTTCCTTTGATCAGGAAGATGTGATGAAACGTGCGCAGAAAATGTCTCCATATTCCTCTTCTATTTCCGATGTTATGCGCAAGCAGTTTGAGATTAAACAGACGATGAAGCACATTGAGGATTCCTTGAGCTCATTGGCACGTCGTCAGGCGGCTGTAAAACCGTTCATTCAGAAAGAGGTTACCAAAATCCAATCCAACATTGAGACTACGCAAACCGAATTGCAGAACCGTAGAATCTCAAATGCTGCTAAAAACCAACAGTTTGCTCTGACTTCTATGAATAACCTGGCGCTTATGTTAATGGAATCCATGAGCGATATGCAGGAGCAGCAACAACAGAGCCAGTCGAAGTGCAAAAAGGCTGGCAATAAGAGTTCCTGTAATAAGCCTGGTGGAAAAGGTAAGCCAAAGAAAGCTTCTGCACGTGAATTGCAACAGCAGCTCAACCGTCAAATGGAGGCTTTGAAGCAATCGATGGAGCAGCAGGCAAAGCAAGGTCAGATAGGCAAGCCTCAACAGAACATGAGCGAGCAGTTTGCCAAGATGGCCGCCCAACAGGAAGCTATTCGCAAGATGCTTCAGGATTATCAATCCGAACAGAAGCAGTTGAATGGGGTAGGGGACAAATCCTTGGATAAGATCATCGAGGATATGCAGAAGACGGAAAGGGATCTTGTGAACCGTCAGATTACCCAGCAGACCATTAACCGACAGAAAGATATTACCACACGTTTGCTGCAAAGTGAGCGTGCGGATATGGAACGCGAAAAAGACAAGGAACGCAAATCGAATGAAGCGCGTCAGGTTCCCAATATTAATCCGCCGAAGGATTGGAATTTTGACCGCCAGCAAATACAACAGAATGAAATGTTGCGTTCTGTTCCGCCGAGCTTAAACTACTATTACAAGTCCAAGGCGAACAACTATTTTTATAACATTGATTAAATTTACCGCTTATGATAGAGATTTTACTAACTGACTTAAGCAAGGAAAACTTTTACGAGGAGACGTTGAAAAAGATTGAAAGCATCTGTGATGATTATGCCATCGGAGATCAGTTCGGTACATTGTCCATGGCAAATCAGATGGTATGTGACTATTTGGAGTCTCAGTCATCGGTTTTGGCAGATGTATCGTTTCGGTTGGATGGTGACGAAGTCATGTTTGAATACACGCTCCAAAATGGAGATTTCCGTGCCTTTTCCAATGAGGAAATAAATGAGAATACTGGAATGTTTGTTTTAAGCCGTTTGGCAGATGAAATAATCTTTTCCACTGATTATGATACGCTTACAACCACTTTCCACGTGAAAACGCGAATTTCTGTTCATCGGAATTTAAAGAAAGTGGAAGCGAAGAACAAGATTTTCAGTTGATAGATGAAACGAGGAATAGCGTTTTGTTTTTTCTTGATTTCGATCGTTTGGGTATATGCCCAATCCACTCGGGTTTTGTTCATAGGTAACAGTTATACATCCGTCAACGACCTTCCAAGTTTAGTATCTCAAATCTATTCAGCCGCTGGTGAGACACTGGATTATACAATGAGTGCCCCTGGCGGCTCTACCTTCCAACAACATTGCAGTGCTTCGTTGCCCTATATACAACAGGGTGGTTGGGATTATGTGGTGCTTCAGGAACAAAGCCAGCTGCCTTCCTTTCCTATAAATCAGTTTATGCAAGAGTCGTACCCGTATGCGCAGGAGTTATGCTCGCTCATACGGCAATACAATCCCGATGCTAAAATTGTCTTTTACATGACATGGGGACGCAAGAATGGTGATCCGCAGAATGGTCAATATTATCCGCCGTTGAATACGTATGAGGGCATGGATAGTCTGTTACATGCCCGTTATCTTTTAATGGCGCAAGACAATGAATCCTGCGTATCGCCTGTTGGGGCTGTGTGGCATCAAATTCGTGACCAATATCCAGATTTGGAACTGTATCAATCCGACGGAAGTCATCCGTCTTACTTCGGTTCATACGTGGCTGCATGTTCCTTTTATACCTCCTTTACCGGACGTAATCCGCTTGATATTTCATGGAACGGTACATTGGACGGAAATATAGCCGATATTGCTAAGAACGCTGTTAAAAGGGTGGTCTATGATTCCTTGTCTAAGTGGTGTTTTGAGACGGACACAATTCCGCAAGATTCTACAGGAATAGAAGAATGGAATGTTTTTTCGTTTTCTGTTTATCCGAATCCTGCCAACCACACGTTATCCATTCAAACATCTGATATTATTGAAACCGTTTCCCTTCAGATTTTGGACATGAAGGGTGGTGTTGTTTATGAGCAATATGGAATCTCGTCTAACGAGAGACTGGATGTTTCAGGCATTCCCAATGGTAACTATTTGTTGTCTGTCAGGGTAGGCTCACATCGTTACACGAAAGTCATCACCATTTCCCATTCGCTATGATTACATTCGAATATATTACAGCGACTCCTTTCAAACCTTCAGTTGAACATAAGATTTGGTTGCAACAGGTGATTCGTAAGGAAGAGAAAGTGCCGGGAGACATCTCCTACATTTTCTGTGATGACGATTATATGCTCGAGCGGAATATCAGCTTTCTGAATCACGACACCTACACCGACATCATTACCTTCGACGAGTGTGTTGGCAATATGGTTGCCGGAAGCATCCTGATTAGTTTGGATAGGGTAAAAGAAAATGCCGAGAAGTTCGGGAAGACGTTTGAAAATGAATTCCTGCGGGTACTGGTTCACGGCACGCTCCACCTTTGCGGATATAAGGACAAGAGTGATGATGAGGCCATACAGATGCGGCACAAGGAGGACGAAGCGTTGGCCTTATTGGCTCGTTAAAATCTGTAACTTATTTACATTCAAAAAATTTCGGACATTTTTCACGTGAAAAGATGGCAGACAGTTACGATATAATAGTGGTAGGTGCGGGACATGCCGGATGCGAGGCGGCAGTTGCTTCGGCTCGGCTCGGTCATCAGGTGCTGCTCATTACTATGAATCTCGCACTTGTTGCGCAGATGTCTTGCAACCCAGCCATAGGCGGTATAGCTAAGGGGCAAATCGTCCGTGAGATTGATGCGCTTGGTGGCATGACGGGTATCGTGACAGACCATACCATGATTCAGTATCGTATGCTGAACCGCTCGAAAGGACCTGCCATGTGGAGTCCGCGGGCGCAGTGCGATAAGACGAACTTTTCCCTCCGTTGGAAACATATCCTTGAAAATACCCCGAACCTGCATCTTCGTCAGGATACTGTGACTGAACTTTTGTTTGAGGGTGACTGTGTAATCGGTGTCAAAACCCAATTGGGAAAACAGATAATGTCTCGCAAAGTCATTCTCACCAACGGCACTTTTTTGAATGGACGGATACATGTCGGGGAGGTGAACTTCTCCGGCGGTAGGATAGGGGAGAGTGCCTCCTTTACCCTTTCTGACCAGTTAAAAGAGCGGGGCATCGTTACGAAAAAACTTAAAACGGGAACCCCGGTGCGCATCGATGGAAGGACCGTGGACTTTTCCAAAATGGAAGAACAACCTGGTGAGGAAAATCCGGGACGTTTCTCGTTTACCAACACGCAGCCTCTCTATCGGCAGATGAGCTGTTGGATTACCTATACGAACGAGCAGGTGCATCAAGTGCTCCAAAAGGGGTTTGAGAAATCACCCATGTTCCAAGGGCGCATACAAGGGGTAGGGCCTCGTTACTGTCCTTCCATTGAGGACAAAATCGTTCGGTTCTCCGACCGCACCCGTCATCAGCTGTTTTTGGAACCCGAAGGCCGTTATACGAACGAATACTACCTGAATGGCTTTTCCTCTTCGTTGCCAGAAGAGATTCAAGTGGAAGCCCTCCATCTGATTCCCGGTCTTGAAAAAGCAGAAATCTATCGTCCGGGTTATGCAATCGAGTATGATTATTTCGATCCTACTCAGTTGCATTATTCGTTGGAGTCCAAGGTGGTGAAAAACCTCTACCTTGCCGGACAGGTGAACGGTACCACTGGTTATGAGGAGGCCGCTTGTCAGGGATTGATGGCAGGTATCAACGCGCATCTTTCGCTGACCAATCAGGAGATGCTCGTGCTTACCCGTTCGCAAGCGTACATCGGCGTACTGATAGACGATTTAGTCTCCAAGGGGGTGCAGGATCCCTACCGCATGTTCACGTCGAGAGCCGAATACCGCATCCTGCTTCGTCAGGACAATGCCGACTTCCGACTCACCCCTATCGGAAAGCAGTTAGGGTTGGTTGATGCGGAACGGTATGAGGAATTCCTCCACAAATATGATATCCAGAATCAGATTTCAGATTATCTGAAACACCATACGACGCATTTCCAAAAGCTTAACGAGTTGTTGGAAAAGCGGGATACTTCTCCGTTGAACCAGAATGTCAAGCTGGAAAGTGTGCTGCTCAGACCGCAGATTTCTATCCAGGATATTATCGACTATGATTCTGATTTTGCCGATTTCCTACGTCAGATTGGTGCCGAGCCGGAACAGATTACCAATGCGGAAACCTACATCAAGTACAGCAGCTATATAGAAAAAGAGGAGGAGTTGGTCCAGCATCTCTCCAATCTCGACAGCATCAAATTGCCATCCGATTTGGATTACCAGAATATCCATTCGCTTTCAAAAGAGGCGCGTGAGAAACTTTCAAAAATACAGCCCACCAATCTCGGCCAGGCTTCGCGCATAAGTGGCGTCAGTCCAGCCGACATCACCGCGTTGATGATTTATCTTAGAACATAAGACTTGAGATCAATATTTTAACACATAACACACTGATAATCAATAATAAAACTAGAATTTTCAAATTTTTCAACAGAAAATCAAAAATAAGTACGCGGCAACAAAAAACAGGATATAAGCCTGAATATCGTAAATTTTCCAGAACAATATTGATTATCAATATTTTACAGTTTTATATTTACGAATAGTTGCTCGGAAGAAATTATTTTTGATAAGAAGGAGGGAGTGCAAAGGAAAAATGCGTAATTTTGCGCTTCACTTTGAACGGATAAAATTTCAACATTATAAAAATTACATTATGGAATTAAAAGGATCACAAACGGAAAAGAATCTGCAGACTGCTTTCGCTGGTGAGTCGCAGGCAAGAAACAAATACTCATACTACGCCTCCAAGGCCAAGAAGGACGGTTACAACCAGATTGCCGCCATTTTCGAGGAGACGGCTGCCAACGAGAAAGAACATGCCAAGATTTGGTTCAAGCTGTTACATGACGGCAAGGTGCCGGACACCATCACCAATCTGAAGGATGCCGCTGACGGTGAAAACTACGAATGGACGGACATGTACGCCGGTTTCGCCAAAACCGCCAAAGAGGAAGGTTTCGACCACATTGCCGAGCTGTTCGCAATGGTCGGTGAAATTGAAAAGCATCATGAAGAGCGTTACAGAAAGCTGTTGGCCAACATTGAGGGTGGTCTCGTTTTCTCCCGCGACAACGACATGATTTGGCAGTGCAGTAACTGCGGTCACATCGTGATTGGCAAGAAAGCCCCCGAAGTGTGCCCCGTTTGCGACCATCCGCAATCCTATTTCCAAATTAAAGCCGATATTTTTTAACCCAATTTTTTAATCAACAACAAATCAATCCATTATGAAGAAAAAATTTGTCTGTACCGTGTGCGGTTATGTACACGAAGGTGATACTCCCCCGGAAAGATGTCCGCAGTGCAAGCAACCGGCCGAAAAGTTCAAAGAACTGGTCGAGGATACGCTTTCTTTTGTCACGGAGCACGTTCTCGGCGTGGCCAAGGACAGTGACGAGGAGATGATCAAAGACCTCAACGCGCATTTCATGGCTGAGGCCACGGAAGTGGGCATGTATTTGGCCATGAGCCGCCAGGCCGACCGTGAGGGTTATCCTGAGGTGGCTGAGGCATTCAAACGCTATGCTTTTGAAGAGGCCGAGCATTGCGCTAAATTCGCCGAATTGCTGGGCGAGATAGTCTGGGATACTAAGACCAATCTTGAGAAGCGTATGATGGCTGAAAGCGGCGCCTGCGCGGACAAAATGCGCATTGCCAAGCGTGCCAAAGATATGAACTGGGATGCCATCCACGACACCGTTCATGAGATGGCCAAGGACGAAGCCCGTCATGGACAGGGCTTTGAAGGTCTTTTCAACCGTTATTTCAAGAAATAGAAATTCATTTCCTGATACAAAAAACGGAGCTACTGCAAAGTAACTCCGTTTTTTTGTGTTCCAGCTGGGGCTCGAACCCAGGACCCCATCCTTAAAAGGGATGTGCTCTACCTGCTGAGCTACTGAAACTCCTCTCTTTTTTTTGAGGCTGCAAAAATACACTTTTTTTGTTAACGGAACCCTTTTTCTTCCATTTTTTTTGATTGGCTATAACTTGTTGTATATCAGCAAAGTAAAAAATTATCAAAAAAAATGAATGGGGTAACCTTTTTTCCGGAAATTATCTATATTTGCATCATATCTTGTTGATTATAAATATGTTAAAAAAGAAAAGTATCAAAATCAAAAAGATAGCCGATTTCGCAGAAAAGGTATCGAAATTTGCCATTTTGCAATGAAATCGGGAACGGGAGAGGATTTTAACCAAATTCATGATAGGATGAAAAAATTGATCATTACCCCCCAAAAGGACACCGTCACCCTCTGTTTGCCGCAGGAATGGGTGGGGAAGCCGTTACTCTGCATTTTGGAGCATCCAGACGAGAAAGAGGCGTTTCCGGAGGATTCGGAGTATGTATCGGAAATGCGCGAGGACAGATTTTTGTACAATGCCGAGCTTTTCAGGCAGAAACGCCGCCGTCCACGCAAGAAACGTTTACGTCGCAAGCGTGGCGGCAAAAACAAGTATTTATGATTATTCCATTGCGGAAAACGGACGTTTCCGCAATAGGTCAGTGCAGGTCGGCGCCGATAAGATGCATGAACTCCTGCCGCGTGTTCTCATTTTTGAGGAAGGCGCCGGTGAATTCCGACGTGGTGGTCACGGAGTTCTGTTTCTGGATGCCGCGCATGGACATGCAGAGGTGCTGCGCCTCGATGACAACGGCCACACCGATGGGATTCAGAACTTCCTGCAGGCAGTCTTTGATTTGCGAGGTGAGCCGTTCTTGCAATTGGAGCCGTCGTGCGAAACATTCCACCACACGGGGGATTTTGCTGAGTCCCACTATGGTGCCGTTCGGGATGTAACCGACATGAGCCTTGCCGAAGAAAGGCAACAGGTGGTGTTCGCACATCGAATAGATTTCTATGTCCTTGACCACTACAATCTGTTTGTAATCCTCGTGGAACAGGGCACTTTCGAGAATCGCCTTGGGGTCCTGACGGTAGCCGTGCGTCAGAAAATCCATGGCTTTGGCCACGCGCATCGGGGTTTTCAGCAGCCCTTCCCGCTCCGGATCTTCGCCCAAATTACCCAAAATGGCCTTGTAATGGATGGCCAGCTGCTCTAAATTCTCCTCTTTAATTGTCGGAACTTGACTCATATTGATACTGTTAATTATTCTAAATTTATACCCATTGACCGTTGATGAAAGGGTTGTTTTGGCGTTCGCGACCAACGGTGGTCGGGCCGCCGTGGCCGGACATGATGACCGTTTCATCGGGCAGCGTGAGGATTTTCTCGCGGATGCTTTGTATAAGCTTCTCTGGGTTGCCGGTGGGCAGGTCGCTGCGCCCCACGCTCAACTCAAAAATCAAATCGCCAGTGAAAATTACTTGATTATCAGCATTGTACAGACACACACTGCCCTCGCAATGGCCGGGCGTGTACAGCACTTTCAGCTGCTGATTGCCGAACGTCAAGGTCTCGCCCTCTTGGATGTAGTGGTCGGGGGCGGGCATCTCCTCTAATTCGAAGCCGAAGACCGTCGCGTATGCGTATGCGCGGTTGTATTCATTCATTCCGGCCTCATGTATCAGAATGTCAGCCTCGTATTCTTTCTTGCACCACGGGTTTCCCGCGATGTGGTCAAGATGCGGATGCGTGTTGATGATATACTTGATTTTCAGATTCTTGTCGGCCACATATTCGCGGATTTGTCCGTCTTCGTAAAACCGGCTGTTGCCCGGATCGACAATCACCGCTTCTTTCGTTTCGTCCGACAAAATATAAGTGTTCACTGCCAACGGGTTGAAGTGAAACGTCTTGATGTCCATATTCACAAATTTTAACTTGGAGTCCGCCACCATTTCCTGTAGCGTTTTATGCTTTTTTAACAGATTAGAAGGCTGGTTTTTTCGGGTCTGCGGCATATACTTCTTTCACTTTATGGCCATTTTCGAAGATGGCGACGTATTGTAATTGGCCTTGCGGGTTCCAGCTCGACCACTTGCCGTGTTTCATGCGGTTTTTGAAAGCTCCCTGCGTGTGTTTCACGCCGTTGTCGTAATATTCAGTGAAGGGGCCTTCCTGCACGTTGTGTACGAAATTCTGCTCCCGGATCACCTTCTCGTGCATGTTGTAGAACACCCATTTTCCCTCTTTCATGTCGTTGGCGTACTTGCCCTTGGAGAGGATGTGGCCGTTCTGCGCATATTCGTTCCAGACGCCGTTTTTCACGTTGTTGGCATATTTTCCCTGGCGGTGCATCTTGCCTGTTTCCTCCCAGTATATTGTGGAAAGGCCGTGCAGTTCGCCGTTTTTGAAGTTGTTTTCATACTTTTTGTAGCCGTTTTCGAACCAGCCTTCCCAGTAGCCGTCCATCATGGCGTCCTTGAACGTGCCGCGGTCTTTGACCTTGCCGTTCGGGAAGTAGGCGGTCCACAGGCCGTTTTCCTTGTCGTTTTTGAACGAGCCCTCACGCTGCAGCTTGCCGTCCTCGTACCAAGCTTTCCATACGCCCTCGCGTTTGCCGTTCACGTATTCTCCTTTGCGCCAGACACTTCCATTTTCGTAATAGTAAGTCCAGACGCCGTTTTGCAATCCGTTGTCGAAGTTGCCCTCGCTGCCGAGGCGACCCTCTTCGTCGTAGAATTTCCAGAGTCCCTGTTGCAGTCCGTGTACCAGTTTGCCCTCCATATCTTTTTTGCCTCCGCGGTTCCACCAGCAGGCGTCGCCTTCCAGGAGCCCCATGTCGTAAGTGCCTTCAAAGTATTTCTCTCCGTTGTCGAAATATTCAATGACGTGGCCGTGTACGCTGTCTCCGATGTAATTTACCTTCTTATATAGCTGACCATTAGGATGATAGAATGTCCACTCGCCGTCGCGTTGGCCGTTTTTGAATTGGCCTTCCGATTCGGTTTTGCCCGACTGATACCAGCTTTTGAACGGGCCGTTGTCGGCGTGGTATTCCTGGCCGAGTTTGCCGTTTTCGTACCACACTTTCCAGACGCCCACCTTGAGACCGTCGCGGTAGTCGCCCTCGGTCCATTTCGCGCCATTGTTGTGGTAATAGATCCAATGTCCTTGCTCGACGCCCTTTTTCTGCACGCCAATGGACATCAGTTTGCCGTTTTTCCAGTAGGTTTTGGCCGTATCCTGCGCCGTCAGGCTGACGGCCAGCGCGACACAAAGCCACAATGCGAGTATTTTTCTCATTTTGCAAAAATTAGGGTGCAAAAATACATTTTTTTAGGCAAAAGGCAACATAGGCAAAAGGCAAAAGGCAAAAGGGAACAGGCAAAAGGCAAAAGGGAACAGGCAATAGTAGGGGCGAATAAGGATTCGCCTTCATAAAAATAAAAAAGAGGATGTCTGTGTTATTCAGACATCCTCTTAGGTGTTTCTGTATACAAAAAGATTATTTGACCACCACCTGTTTAGTGGTAGTGCCGTCGGTGGTGGTGACTTTCACGGCATAGGTGCCGGGAGTCAGGTTGGTGGTGGGAATCGTGACGTGAGTGTCGCCGTAGAGCTGGTCGAAGACCTTCTGTCCCATCATGTTATAGACTTCCACACGTTGGATTTGGTCGGAAGTGATTTGCACGTAGTCGGTGGCAGGGTTCGGGTAGACGGAGACCTCAATTTGGTTGTACTCGTTGACGGAAACGCCGATGACGGTCAAGGTGACGGGCACTTCAACCTCGCCGTTTTCTATGTCGGAAGAGAAGCAATGCAAAGTGGCGGAGTAAGAGTCCCCGACGCTCATTCCTGCGGTGTTAACCGTAACGTTTTGGGTCACATTCGCGCCGGCGCTGATGCTGCCGTCAGCGGGGGTCACAGACAGCCACGGGGTGATGGGCGTGCCGTTGATTTTTCCTCCAAGACATAAGTTGAAATCGTAAGAGGAACCGCTGAAACGGTTGTACCAAGTGGAACCTACCTTATACCAGCAGCTGTAGTTGTTGGCGATAGCGCCATCCAATGGTGCGAGGTATGCACCTTCAGGCTGGACAAAATTGACGCCGAACCAGAGGTCGCTGCCGTCAATCACGAAAGGAGTGGTGAGCGGAATGGAATTCCAGCCGCTGTCGGGCGTGAAGGTTTGTTCGTAGAGAACTGCGCCGGGACCCGGATGCAAGAGGGAATTGTTCATGCCATAGACGCGCACTTTGGCGGTAGAGAGCAATGATCCGTTCACAAAGAAATGAATCTCATTCAACGTTTTGCCGATATGCTGTTGAAGGGTGGAAGAGGGGAAACCGATGGCGAGTTCTACATTAGTCTCATTACCCCAACCCACTTGGGTGTAAGGATCGTCAAGGTAATATTTCAGAACCGTTTCCGTAGTCGGGGTAGTGTTGGGATTCGGAATATTGTAGGTGGCGATGGTGTAGAAATCCGTGCCGCCGGTGCCGGGATTGCTCAACGTGACGGCCTGCGAGGCGGTGGAACTCGGATTCATGGAGAAGTTGAGGCTCGTCGGGGAGACGGCGAACTCGCCAACTAAGGCGGCGGAAACTTCTGTCACCACAAAGTCATCGACATAGTAAGAGCCGGAGGTGCTGCCGCTAATGGGGGATCCGGCGTAGAAGTTGATGCCTGCCAGCTGGTTGGTGCCGTTGACATTGCCTTGTTGGTAGCTGAACGGCCAGGTGTGGACAAGCACGTTGTTGATGGTGAGCGAGGCCTGGTCGTTGTCCATATCCACGTCAAATACAATGGGTAACCAGGCATCGGTGGAGCAGGAGAAAGTATACTCGGAGCCGCCCACGCTGAGGTAGCCGCCGCCAGTGTTGTAGAAGTAGCACTCCAACGCCCACTGTTGCAGCAGGATATGCTGGATGTTGAAGTAGCCGCCGTTGCCGGAAGAGGGCACGTAGTAGTTGAAGGTGAGGGTGTAATGCCCCGTGGTGTAGTTGCCGAAAGGATAGACTTGGTCGTTGCTTCCGGAAATGTACAGCGAGTTGGGGGCGGAGGCGGCCTGAGCGGAAGAAATCACACCGTCCTCAGCGGTGCCGGGACCGTTGCTCCAAGTGGTCCAGGCGGAATTGGACTGTGCCAGATGGCTGCCGGCCGTGTAGGAATCAAAGTTGTCGCTGAAGACAACAGTCTGCGCAAACATCACGGATGTTGCGGCAAATAAAAACAACAAAGTAAGTAAATTTTTTTTCATAAGCATTTGATTTAAGATTCTGACCGCAAAAGTAAAAATTATTTTTTTATTGCGTCGTATTTTTTTTCGTTATACAGATAAAAATTCCTTAAGCAGTCCCGAAGGGACAACATGCACGAAGTGCAAATAACCCCACACAAGGCGAAGCCGCAGTGTGGGGCCCACAGAGTGGGTCCGACGCGAAGCCGCGGTGTGGGGCCCACTCTGTGGGTCCGATGCGAAGCCGCAGTGTGGTACAACGCCACCAATTATCGTTTCAACACCTTTTGCGTCGATACACGCCCTTGCATGTCTTGGACACGAAGATAATAGACCCCCGCCGCCCATTCGTGGCTGTTGATTCGCACCAAATCCTCATCGGCGTTGAGGTGATCAATCTGTCGTCCGAAAGCGTCATACACGGTGATGTCTGACAGGTTTTCACCCTGAACGAACACGAAATCGGTGGTCGGGTTCGGCCATACGCGCACGAGCAGCGGCTCCCGATTCTCAATCCCGACGTTGCCGAAGGTGAACAGATGCGGGTCGGCAGCACCAATGTAGGGATGCTTCTCGCAACGGCCGGACTCGTCTTTGGCATATATATAATATTGTATCGAATCCCCTGGCTGATAGGCATAGTTGATGGAGGTGAAATCGAATGCATATTCATCACCGGAAACATGATTCAAATGGGCGGCATTCCAATAGCCTTGGTTGATGCGGAAATAGACCAACAGAGAGTCATTCACCAAGTTGGCGCCGCTCAACGCTTTGATACTGACGGAAATGTTGAGCGGATCGTCAAGGGAAACCTCGCCTAATAGCGGGTAATGATGGAGATACAGCATTCCGAGGTCGGCTAATTCGTGCGTACGGCAGTGCAGTGCGTCGGTGCTCTCCCACGGAGTATAGTCGCTCTGCATGATAGGCACGATGGTGTAGCCGGGCATTGCCTGCTGATAGACCGCAATGGCTTCGTTGTCGTGGGAGTTACCCGTGATGGGCACGAACACATGGTCATTCAGAATCAGCGAGTTGGTGTAAGGAGTGGCGTTGTAGGCGTTTGGGTTGGCGTAGACGCGATACACTTGGTAGTGATTGCCCCACGGGGAGACGGCATCGGCGAAGGTTTGCGCCACCGCTTCGTAGTTGCTATAACGTGGGTCGTTGGTCGGCACCTGCCCGATGAGCACCTTATCAACATCGAGGAACTTGCCCCAGCAGTCGATGTGTGCGATATATTCGCCGAGCGGGTCGGGGAGAATCATATAATTGTCGATGCCCAAGTAGTTGTGGGTGATGGTCCCGATGGAGGCCTCCGTTTCCGAAGAGTTCTCCTGCAGCACCAACATGGTGGAAGCCGCTGTGCCGTAGCCGTCGGTCATATAGTTGCCGCCGGTGTGTACCAACGGCATTTCATAGCGGTTGACACCTAAGAGTTCGGTCACCGCTTCCAATGCTGCGTCGTCGTGGACACGTTGCGGACGGTTGTACACGAAATCGACCACGCCAACGGAATCGTGGCCATTGATGACGAACCAAGGGCCGTAGTCGCGGGTCCAGTAGGAATCATGCTCGATGAGCCAGAACCGCACGTTAGCCATATTCACCTGTTGGTTGTTGAAGTAGAATTTGGCTTGGATGCTGTCGTAGACGGAATTCACAAGTACGCGCACCTGGGTGATTTGCGACAGCTCACGCACGAGCGCCACGGGGATGCCGAGCGGGTAGGCGACCATCACGCCGCTCATGGGCTGGAATTCGGCCACGGCGGTGACCGGTGCGGCGGGATAAACGGCGTCGCGGAGATGCGCCTGCTGCGACAGGAACGGGATCATCATCTGCTCCTCGGCCGTGGCGTGGTGCGGGAATTTCGGGTGAATGTCGTAATGAATCTGCTCGTTCTGAGACAAAACAGTGCCAAAGATCACCAGAACCAGCGTGGTCAGGAAAAGTTTTCTCATATTTTCAGTATTAAAATCGGCCGCAAAAGTACATTTTTTGTTAGAATGTCAAACAATCACGTCGCCCAGACGACCGGTGCGATGACCTTTTTCTGCTCACTGCTCACCAATCACAAAAAAACGTTTCTTTGCCGCATCATCTAAAATTATAGTGTTATGAAAAACTTTTAGGGGGTCTCTAATTATTTCTTCTTGACTACCAGACATTACGCAAGCCCAAAGCCAGAGCATCTCCGGACGGGATTTTTGGGTACTTCTATATCATGGTACTTTAATAAACACTCAGCTGGATACCGTATTGTTCTATGCCATAGGAGATACCGCTACCATAGGATATATTGAGAACGAACACTATAATTATCATACTGATTTTCAAATAGTTCCAGGACAAGTGACACGAATTAAGGTTCCGATTTCCATGGTGACATTTGATACGTATTTATCACACAACTACGACACCGTCTATCGTTGCCTCGGCGATACGCTTGATCTGATGGTGGAGCACAACCCCGACTCGGTGCCTGTGGAGTGGATTTACGACGGCAAGAACCCTGTTTTTCTGCCCATTTTCAGCTATCCCGACGAAATTGAGGAGTATCGGATGGAAATTTACAACCGCTGGGGCGTTTTGGTTTTCCGCACAGAGGAATTAACCTTTGGCTGGGACGGATCCAATGCGATGGGCGGGGTTTATGCGGTGGTGGTGCACTACAAGACGCGGGGAGAGAAGGCGAAGACGGTGACGGGGAGCGTGACGGTGATGCGGTAAATGATGCAACGTCTGTTTCAGGTTTTTACCTGAACTTTGAACAAAAAAAACGCCCGACTTTCCGCAAGTCGGGCGTTTTTCGCTTCGTGACCCCTGCAGGATTCAAACCTGCAACCTTTTGATCCGTAGTCAAATGCTCTATTCAGTTGAGCTAAGGGGCCGTTCTCAAATGAGCGTGCAAAAATACACTTTTTTTAATAACGTGACACCGTAAAAAATTTTTTTTATTCAAAAACGTTATGTATAGAAAAAAAGTGTATTTTTGCCGCCGAATTGATGATATGGAATGAGCTATGGTGTAATGGTAGCACTACAGATTTTGGTTCTGCCTGTGTAGGTTCGAGTCCTGCTAGCTCAACAAGAAACTCTCACCGATTTGGTGGGAGTTTTTTTTACAAAAGTAAATTAAATATTTTTATACATAAACTTAAATAAAAATGGAAGAACAGATAAACCTTATCAGCACTTTTGCCGATTTCAAAGAATCCAAAAGCATTGATCGTGAGACTCTTATGCATATTTTGGAAGATGTTTTCGTAAGTGCGCTAAGTAAGAAATACGGTCCGGATGCCCGCTTCAACGTGATTGTCAACGTTGACCGCGGTGACCTTGAGATCCAACACTCCTTGGAAGTGGTTGAGGACGACGAAGTGACGGATCCCGTAAACCAGATCGCCCTGTCCGACGCCATCAAGATTGAGCCGGACTTCGAAGTCGGCGAGGAAGTCATCGAGCAAATCCAGCTCTCCGATTTCCAACGTCGCGAGATTTTGGCCCTGCGCCAGAACCTCAGCAATAAAATTCTGGAATACGAAAAAGATGTGATTTTCCGCAAATATGAACCGCGCAAAGGCGAACTCATCACGGGCGAGGTCAGCCAAGTGTGGAAACGCGAAATTCTGGTTATAGATGACGACCATGTGGAAATGGTGTTGCCCAAGAGCGAACAAATTCCCTCTGACTACTATAAAAAAGGAGACAGCATCATGGCCGTTATCACCTCTGTGGATGTAGTCAACGGTTCTCCCCGAATCCTCCTTTCTAGAACTTCTCCGCAATTCCTCGAAAGACTGCTGGAACGCTCCATTCCTGAAATTGAGGAAGGAGTCATTATGATCCGCGGCATCGTGCGTGTTCCCGGCGAAAGAGCGAAAGTGCTGGTTGAAACCTACGACGACCGCATTGACCCCGTCGGTGCCTGTGTCGGCGTGAAGGGCAGCCGTATCCATGACATTGTCCGCGAACTCCGCAACGAAAATATCGACATCATCAACTACACGAACAAAAAGGAACTTTTGATTGCCCGCGCCCTCAATCCCGCACAAATCTCTTCTATCGAACTTGATGAGGAAAACAAGACCGCCAATGTCTACATGAAGTCAGACCAAGTGTCTCTCGCTATCGGTAAAGGCGGTTACAATATCAAACTGGCCAGCAAACTGTCTGGCTATGAAATCGATGTTTTTAGAGACGATATCAAAGAAGAATACGTCATACCGCTTTCTGAATTCAACGATGTCTTCGACCAATGGGTTATTGATACGTTCATCGGTATCGGTTGCGACACAGCCGAAAGTATTTTACAATTAAGCCGCGAAGAACTCATCCGCCGCACCGACCTCGAAGAAGAAACCGTGGATGCCATGATTGCGGCGGTTAAGGAAGAATTGGCGAAGTAATGCCCAAAATAAGAGAGAAAATCACCCAGTTTTTAACCAGATTTATCAATATGCCGGAAGAAAGAGTAAAAAAGCCGCGATTGGGTCAGGCGGCCACAGAATTTAACGTGTCAATGGACCGAATCATTGACATTCTGACCAAACATGGACTTGAAATCAGCTCTCCGACTTTGAATTCAAAGTTGACGGAAGAGATGTACCAGTGTCTGCAGAAAGAGCTGGCTAAAGACAAGATGGTGAAAGAGAAATCGGATCAGATTCTCACCCCGAAGACGAAAAAAGAGGAGGCGAAACCCACGACAACCAGCAAACCGGCGGAAGAGGATAATGCCAGCCATGTTATTATCCATACCACGCAATTGCCAGATGTTCAAACCGTTGAACCTCCAGTAAGCCATATTCCCGAAGTTAAGGTTATCGGGACTATAGATCCTGAAACCTTGGCAAGATCTTCTGGCAAGAAAACTTCCGGCACTGCACAGAAAGAGACTACTACAGAAAAAACCACAGAAAAGGTGGAAGATAAATCCTCGGAAACACCGGCAGTTTCCCAGGAAACCCCTAACACCGAAAATCAAAATGTGGACACTCAGTCTCAGAGTTCTGAACAAACCGAGGATAAACCGGAACACATTGAAACGGTAACCCACATCACCGGCCCGGAAATTATCGGCACTATTGATCTGGAAGCCCTAAAACCCAAGAAAAAAACATCTTCAAAAGAGAAAAAGGGTCAGAAAAAAGAGAAACAAGCCCCGCAAACCAAACAGACCGAGGAAGTTGAAGTTCCGCAACAAGAACCCCAAAAGGAAGAACCCGCCACAACCACTGAACAAGAACCTGAACAACCTGCCGTAGAACACATCAAAACGGTGGTCAACCCCTTGAAAGGACCGAAAATTATCGGCACTATCGACCTTTCCTTGTTTCAACAAGGCATCCCTGGCGGTAAACCCGAACATCGCACCGGCGAAACGGACAAGAAGAAAAAGAAACGGAAACGTGTTGCGAAACCGGTCAAGTCATCCAGCAATCCCGGTGGAAAGGAAGAGAAGGACAAGAAACAGAAACAGGAACCCGAAAAAGTGGAAATTTCCGCTGAGGATATCCACCGCCGCATAAAAGAGACCAAAATGCGTCTCGAAAGCAATGCTAAAAAGAATACGACTGCGGCCAAGAGAAGAAAGGAAAAACGTCAGCTGATCCACGAACGTATTGAGGAACAGGAACTTCAAGCTATAGAAGACCAGAAAACCTTGCGCGTGACCGAGTTCATCACAGCCAATGAGTTGGCCACCCTGATGAATGTCGATGTAACCAAGATTATCGCTGCTTGTATGAGCATTGGCCTCTTCGTCACTATCAACATGCGTCTTGACGCTGAAAATATCGTCATGTTGGCAGAAGAATTCGGATACAAAGTTGAATTTATTGATTCTGAAGAAGAAGAAAAAATCAACAGCACTGAAGAGGAAGACCGCGAAGAAGATCTGCAACCCCGCCACCCAATCATCACCGTTATGGGTCACGTGGACCACGGTAAAACCTCTTTGTTGGACTATATCCGAAAAACCAATGTGATTGCCGGTGAGGCCGGCGGTATCACCCAACATATCGGAGCTTATGAGGTTAGTCTGTCCGACGGCCGTAAAATCACATTCCTTGATACTCCCGGTCACCAGGCGTTCACCGCTATGCGTGCCCGCGGTGCCAAAATCACCGACCTCTGTATCATCGTGGTCGCCGCTGACGATGCCGTGATGCCGCAAACCATTGAGGCCATCAATCACGCGCAAGCCGCTGGCGTGCCTATGGTATTCGCCATCACCAAGATTGACAAACCCAACGCAAACCCGGATAAAATCCGCGAAGAACTGGCCAATATGAATATCCTTGTGGAAGAATGGGGTGGCAAGTACCAATGTCAGGAAATTGATGCCAAACACGGTGACCATGTCCAGGATTTGCTCGAAAAAGTGTTGTTAGAGGCTGATTTGCTCGATTTGAAGGCTAATCCGAACCGTCCTGGCGTAGGTGCCGTCATCGAATCCGCCTTGGACAAAGGCCGCGGTTACGTCGCGAAGGTATTGGTACAGAATGGCACACTGAGAGTGGGCGACCCGATTTTGGCCGGCAGTTGCTTCGGCAAGGTGAAAGCGATGTTCAACGAGCGTAACCAGCCGGTAAAATCCGTTGGTCCTGCCCAACCGGTACTGATGCTGGGTCTTAACGGGGCGCCGCAGGCCGGTGACTCCTTCAAGGTCTGCGAATCCGAACAGGAAGCCCGCAGCATCGCCACAAAGCGCGCACGCCTCGCCCGCGAAATGGGCCTGCGTACGCAAAAGCATGTCACGCTCGAAGAAATCGGCCGCCGTATCGCTATTGGCGACTTCAAAGAACTTAATATCATCGTCAAAGGTGATGTGGACGGTTCTGTGGAAGCCCTCGCCGGCGAGTTGCTGAAACTCAGCACCGAACAGGTCCAAGTCAACGTCATCCACAAGTCCGTGGGTCAGGTAACCGAAACCGACGTGATGTTAGCCACCGCATCCAACGCGCTCATCGTAGCCTTCCAGGTGCGTCCGTCCGCCAATGCCCGTAAAATGGCCGAGGCCGAACAAATCGACATTCGCACCTATTCTATCATCTATACCGCCATCAACGAAATCAAGGACGCTATCGCAGGCATGCATTCGCCGGAAATCCGCGAAAAAGTGGTCTGCAACATCGAAATCCGCGAAGTTTTCCATATCTCCAAAGTGGGCAATGTGGCAGGCTGTGTCGTGCTCGACGGTAAATTGCAACGCAATACCAAAATCCGCCTGATCCGCGACGGTATCGTCATCTACACCGGCAAACTTGGCTCCCTGCGACGCTTCAAAGACGATGTCAAGGAGGTGGTTTCCGGCCAAGACTGCGGTCTGAACATCGACGGATGCAACGACATTAAAGTCGGCGATATTATCGAAGGCTACGAAGAATTTGAAGTGGCATACGGAAAATAATCGTCGAATTTTGCAAATTTAATGAATTGTAATTATCGGGGCGAATCGTGTTTCGCCCCTTTTTGTTTTTGCGCCTTCAACCCTTATTTTCTGCGAAAAATCACCTGATTTTTAAGCAGACATTTTTCATTTTTGTTTTAACATATTGAATATCAGTAAGAAAAAATTTTTCTAAAAGTGTTCACTGTATGTATTACTGTATTACTTTTGCGGTGTTTTAGTTCACTAATACACTAATTAAATTATAACAATATGATACAGTTACAAAAAGTAGAATTCGGGTACGATAAAAACCGCAAACTCTTCAACGGGGTGGATTGGCAGTTGGAACCCGGCCACCTGTACGGATTGCTCGGCCGTAATGGCGCCGGCAAAACCACCTTGCTGAAAATCATGACGGGGCTGCTGTTCCCACAAGCGGGAGAATCCCTCATCTATGGCGAACCCGCTTACCAACGCACCGCAAAACAACTGAGCGATGTCTATTTTCTTCAGGAGGAGATTTTTGTCCCTCATCTGAAAATCAAACAATTTGAAACCGCTTTCGCGCCTTTCTATCCCAATTTCAGCCATGAGCAGTTCATGGACTACTTGACAAAAATGGAAATGGACAACATGGCGGGCTTCATCGACAAGTTCTCGCACGGACAAAAAAAGAAAGTGATGATTGCCTTCGCGCTGGCCACCAACGTGCCGCTGCTCATCATGGACGAGCCCACAAACGGCCTTGACATTCCCACGAAGAGTATATTCCGCAAACTGATGGCCACCTACGCTGACGAACAGAAGACAGTGATTATCTCCACCCACCAAGTGCGCGATTTACACAGCCTCATTGACGCTATCTCTATTCTCGACAACGGTCGCATGATTCTCAACGCCACCACCGACGTCATCACCGACAAACTGCTCTTCGATGTGGATGACCAGAAGACACAGGAAGGCAAGGTGTTTTACACCGAGGAGACCCCGCGCGGTATCTACCAAGTGAAGGAAAACGTCAACCACGTCGAATCATCCCTCGATCTGGAATTGCTTTTCAATGCCGCCGTCTTAAACAAGGAAGAATTCATGAATATGTTTCAATAACCTAAAAATCAGAAGATTATGAAAAAATACACGAATAAAATATTAATCATCACCGCTATAGTTCTGGTGCTGGGCATGATTATCGGCTACACCATTCAATTCCAAACGGATTATCGTAGCGGCAAGATCACGTACAAGCCATTCACTCCTGATTCAACAAATGTCATTTCAATGGAAGATTTGGAGGCATACTCCGATTCCGTAATGACGGAGCAAACCCCTTCTCCACAGGACGAAACATCCTACGAAAAAGAAACCGAAACATCTAACCATTAAAATTATAACATTATGAATATCAATAATATAATAAAACTGATAAAAGCCTATTTTTACGAAAATTGGCAAAAGGATGTACTCTTTTCTTTCCTTATTGTAATGGTTTTGGCCATGCTATGGGTACCTTTTCAATTATTTGACGGTATGTTATTTACGGTTATCTGCACGATTATGATGGTATTGTTTCCGACCAGAGCATTCGGCAAACTTCACCAGCCAGCAAGCCGAATGCATTATTTGATGATTCCGGCAAGCAACAATGAGAAAGTCGTGGCGAACATGTTTCTTGCCAATGTGTATTTCGTTGCAGGTATGATAATTTCAATCATTATTGGAACATTATTGGGAAACGGCATTCAATATTTGAGAAATCCGGAAATGTATGCCCCTTTTTCCAAAATTATTAATGACATTTTTATGGATTTTTCAGGAGAACCTATCATGATGCTTTTCTTATTCATCGCGATATCATTCTTTGCATCTATCTATTTCAAGAAAAGTCCATTTTGGAAAATGATTCTTACATTATTCGTTATCAGTGTTGTAATATCCATTATTATGGGTGTTACCGAATGGCTCAACGCATTGGCGGTAGTTCCTGAAGAAATTCGAAAAGGAAATTACTTTATGGTAAAAGATACTGTTGTAAACAGTGATAGTTGGCTCTTCTATTTGAAAACAGGACTGGGAATCGTCTATTTCTACGCCATGAGCTTTTTAAGAATGAGAGAAACGGAGGCATAGTATGGATTTCAAGAGCACACAAACCATATACCGGCAGATCGTGAATTGGGTTTTCGAACAGATTCTGTCGGACGCGTGGAAACCGGGCGAGCGAGCAAAATCCGTACGCGAACTGGCCGTCGCCTTCGAAGTGAACCCAAATACGGTTATGCGGTCCTACGAATACCTTCAGAACCAAGAAATCATCACCAACAAACGCGGAATCGGATTCTTCGTCAATGACGATGCGGCAGAGAAAATACTCTCCCTTCGCAAAAAGGAATTTATGGAAGAGGAGGTACCGGAGTTTCTGAAGAATCTCAACCTGCTGGGGATAGATATACAGGAGATTGTGACGATGGCAAAATAATAGATCCTGTAGAGACGGGGCGTGCCCCGTCTCTACTTTTTTTCTATTTTTGCACAATCATTGATTCAATAAAATATCCAAAATATGAGAAAATTAACATTATTATTCACCCTTTTCTGCGCGCTGGCGGGACAGATGGTTGCACAGAACAGCTACTGGGTGTTTTTCACGGACAAGCAGAACACAACATTTGATCCATACCAGTATTTCGATGCAAAGGCCATTGAACGTTACACGCTGTGCGGCGCGAATCTATATGACAAAACCAACTACCCCGTGAACGAGAACTATGCTTTACAAGTGGAGACCGCATGTGAAGAGTTGGTCGGCACATCGCGCTGGTTCAATGCGGCCGGCGTAATGGCTACGGAAGAACAGATTGCCGTTATCCGACAGTTTCCGTTTGTGGCAGACGTGCAACTCATCGCCAGCGACATGGAATTGACAACCTCGTCGTTCATCGAAAAAGAAGATAGCGACACATCCGTCGTAGACCAAATCAGCATCCATCATGGGGAATTGTTCAAGCAACACAACATCACCGGCAATGGCGTGCGTATTGCCGTTTTTGACGGCGGTTTCAAAGATGCCGACACGCACCCTGCGTTTCAGCACTTGCGCGACAACAACCAAATTGTCAAGACCTGGAACTTCGTAAAAAAGAAAGAATACGTCTATGAAGCCGAAACGCACGGCCGTATGGTGCTAAGCTGCATTGCGGGCATGAAAGGCGACCAAACACAACTGGGCATGGCACCCGGGGCCCAGTTCCTTCTGGCACGCACCGAAGTGGCCACTGAACCTAAAAAAGAGGAAATTTGGTGGGTGCAGGCTCTCGAATGGGCCGACCAAAACGGTGCTGACATTGTAAACAGTTCGCTCGGATATGGCAAAGAACGGTATATACTCAAGAACATGGATGGCAAAACTTCCGTGGTGGCACGCGCGGCCAACACCGCTGCCCGCAAAGGCATGTTAGTTTGCAACTCCATGGGTAACGAAGGGTACGATAAAGAATGGCGAATGCTCATTACACCTGCCGACGCCGACAGCATTTTGTCTGTAGGTGCAGTCCAAAGCATTGATAAGATTGCCAGTTTTAGTTCATTCGGACCTACTGCGGACGGCCGGATGAAACCCAATGTGGTGGCCTGGGGTGAAGACAATTTGGTGGCCGGATCCAAAGGCAATTTCACACATGCCTCCGGTACTTCCTTCTCGTCTCCTATGGTTGCCGGTTTTGCTGCTTGTGTTAAACAATTGCATCCTGAATACACGGCTTGGCAACTCAAAACCGAAATTGAAAAATCAGCCAACCATTATCCTTATTTTGACTACGCTTTCGGTTATGGCGTGCCCCAAGCTGATTACTTTTTTGGAGAAAAACCTGAAGTAAAGAACAATTTATCGTTGTATGAGGACGAAAAAGCAATTTACATCACTTCTAAGGACAAAGAATCCGTTATTTTCTTCAAAATCACCAATGGAGACGGCTCTATTGAGAAATATGGTGAAACAACACTATATAACACCCAAAAGGCTCTTCGTTTTTCAAAAAGTGAGCTGAAAGACGGACAAACTTTGGAGTTCTGGAGCGATGGTCAAATTCTGAAACATACATTCGGGCAACAACCGCTGCCAAAAATGGACAGTCTCGCAGCAGAAAACTCGCGCTCAGCGTATACTTTCCAACGAATTAATGTCCCTGACAACGATATATATAAGCAAAGAATTTTAAAACCATATTCATTTAGCTTTGTGCTGAATGGTTCTTTTATGATCCCCGCACAATGGACGTCCGGTATTTCCTCAGCCCCACTCCGTGAAAAAAGAGGAATATCAGGATCGCTGACATTCGCTTTTGATAATTATTGGAAGTTAGCCCGTTTCTATGGTCTTGGTTTTCGAGTGGGTTTCGGGGCGTCGTGGTACGCCGTAGACCGCATTTTAGTACCAATGGAATCTCTTCCTATTGTAGAAACAGGTGGGAAAAAGGTGACTAACAACTTAAAAATCAATAAATTTGATTTAGAACTTTTCCAAAGATTCCGTTTAGGCAGTGCGGGATCGCTGTGGTGGTATCTCGACACAGGTGTTTTTGGTGAATGGAACGTCGGCCAGCGTTATAAATACGAAGGCACATTCGACAACCAAACAATCACTTATGTATTGAACAATGAGTTCCCCAATCAACTCAAAATTAAAAAAGTGGATTGTGGTGTACGGTTACGTATTGGTCTCACAAGAGTATTCGCAATCTACGGACAGTACCGTATCACTAGCCTGCTGGTTAAAAATCCTAACCAAAAAGATCTACCGAAATGGGAGATTGGGTTGCAAATTTTCTAAGCAAAAGGCCCGCGAAATTCGCGGGCCTTCTTTTTAATTATTTCTGCATCGTCGTCGGGTGCATGTCTGCACGAGTATAGATTTCTGGTTTGAAGTACTTCTTCATGAATTCGATCATCTCTTTCTTAGTGACGGAATTGACGATATTGTCGTATTCGGAAGGCGCAATGATTGGCTCGTCTTGGGTGACTTTACCGCTAATGTATCCTAACCAGAAACGGTTAGTTTGAATATTCTTGGCGCGGGTGCTGGTCATCTGTTTCTTCACCAACTCCAACGATTTATTATCGGGACCCTTCTTCTTGAAGTCGTTGAGAATTTTGAGGCTGGCGTCGGCCAATTTGTCGGTCTTCACCGGGTCGCAACCCAAGAGAATCAGGAGGGTCATTTCAGGACGCGGGAGTTTGCTGGCGCTCATCTGCACCTGCGGGGAATAGACATCGCCCATCTTTTCACGCACAATCTTGACGAATTGGATGTCGAGAGCCTCACCAATCATGTCGGCGATGATGGAGTTACGGTAGCTCCAGTCAATCGGGTTGGAGATGATCATGCCCATATAGCCCTGCTCCTCGGTGCCGGCATAGACAGTCTGCTTGGTAGCCTTTTCGGGACGCGGTTTTAGTACGCTGAGGTTGTAGTTCTCTTTTTTGTTAGGATCGGTCTTCAGGGAACCGAGGTAGAGTTCCACAAACTCCTTCATTTCCTTCTCGTCGTAGTTGCCCACAAAGAAGAAGTTGAAGTCGGCGGGATTGGCAAAACGTTCCTTGTAAATTTGTACGGCACGATCGAAGTTCACCTTGTCCAGATACTCATCATCCATAGATAACATCTGTTTCATGTAAGGATCGTTGTTGTTAGTAGCATCCAACAATTTGCCCAAATATTTGTACAGCGGCTGGATGGTGATCATCTTGAGTTGCTCTTTCGTTTCCTGCATCACCAAATCGCAAGCATTAGGATCGATCCGCGGGTTTGTGAAGAAGGCGTTGAGGTACTGGAAGAAAAACTCCAGGTCTTTCGGGGAAGAGGAACCCGAGAAACCTTCTGTCAACAAGCCAATCTCAGGAGAAACGCCCACGTTTTTGCCTTTCATCTTCTTCATCAGGGAGTTGTAGTCCAGACCGGCGATACCTCCACGGTCAATAATTTCGGCCGCGAAATCGACGGAAGCCAAATCATTAACCTCATAAAGCGTCTTACCGCCCTTACTGCTGGCTTTGAACAAAATCTCATCATTCTTATAATCAGTCTTTTTCAGATAGACGGTAATGCCGTTGGAAAGCGTCCATTTCTCGGCATCCACAGATTCAATTTTCTCCACATTCGTGATTTTGCCAGGCTTAAGGGTTTCTTTTTCAAGAATTTCCTGATCCTTGTAAGTATCCACATAAGGTTGTACATCAGCTAACGACTTGTCGTTCAAGATGGAAAGAATATCTTCTTTGGTCGGCACTTTCACGCCTTCTTTTTCAGGGGCTGTGATAATAGCCACCAAATTGTCTTCCGTAACCCAATTCTTGGCTAAAGCGTTGATTTCTTCCAAAGTGATGCCTTCAATCAACTTCTTAGCGTATGTATTCTCTCGTTTCGCGCCCGGAATCGGATCCTGGCGCAGGAAGTTGTTAATGTATTGTGATGCAAAGCGAGCAGATTCCGTTTTGTCAGCTTCTTTGGAAGCCTTTTCATATCTTTCCAACAACTCCTCTTTGGCACGATCAAGTTCGGTCTGCAAGAAACCGTATTTCAGCACACGGTTGTCCTCTTGAATGAGAATGCGCAATGCATCGGGAATATGGTTTTCTTTTGCGGCCGCTTGCAGGGCATACGCATCGGTGTTACCGATGAAATCGCCATAACCACCACCGGCACCCAAGAACGGACATTTAGGATCTTGTTCCATCTCTGAAAAACGAGCATCCAGCATGGTGTTGTAAAGGTCAATGCAAAGCTGTTGGCGGAAGTCGCCGATAGTCTTCATAGGGGTATGTTTGTGTTTGCGGATGAGCATCACGGAATTGCCGGTGGCTTCCTTGTCTGTGCAGACGGCCACGAGCGGCTCCTTGTTGGGAGCGATGCCGTAGGTCTCCTTCTTACGGGGGTTCTGTTTAGCGGGGATGTTGCCAAACATCGTCTTGATTTTAGCTTCAACTTCAGCCACGTTAATGTCGCCCACCACAATCACAGCCTGCAAATCAGGACGATACCAATCAGCATAAAAATCTTTAATTACTTGATATTCAAATGTTTGAAGAATATCAAGCTTACCGATAGGCATACGGTCGGCGTAACGAGAATCCTTCATGAGAATCGGCCAGTACTCTTTGCGCATACGATCGTCTGCACCGAGACCGAGACGGTATTCTTCAATGATTACACCGCGCTCCTCATCGATTTCCTTGTTGTCATAAAGCAGACCTGCTGCCCAACCTCTCAGGATTTTGAGACCGAGGTCGATATTGCCGGGATCATCCGTCGGCATCGGAATCATGTAGACGGTCTCATCGAAACTGGTGTAAGCGTTGAGGTCGGCGCCGAACACCACACCCTTGCTGCGCAAGTGATCCACCACGCTGTTGCTCGGAAAACCTTCAATACCGTTGAAGGCCATGTGTTCGGTGAAGTGCGCCAAACCCTGCTGGTTGTCGTTCTCCTGGTTGGAGCCGGCGTTCACCGCAAGGCGAAATTCAACGCGATTTTTCGGATAAGTGTTACGGCGAATGTAATACGTCATGCCGTTATCCAGCTTGCCGATGGTTACATTCGGATCCGCCTTGATGGGATCTTTCAAATTCAGGTCGCCTTTTTGCGCAAAAATCGTCGCCGCGCAGAACAAGGCCATCAGAAACAAAAAAACTTTTTTCATAAATGTTGTTTTTATTGATAATTAAATATTTCCTTTTGAGGCTTATTTTTCTTTGATGCAATATATTTTTAATCGGCGGCAAAGATAGTATTTTTTGGGACTTAAGACGTAAGACTTGAGACTTAAGACGTAAGACTTGAGACTTAGGACGTAAGACTTGAGACTTAGGACGTAAGACTTGGGACTTAGGACGTAAGACTTGGGACTTGAGAGGTTTAGGAATTTTGTGATTTCTCCTTTGTAATACCGTAGAGACGCGCCATGGCACGTCTCTACATACGGCATTTTCATTATATCTGTATATATTTGAAATTTATGTACATTTGCCACCTGATTCAAAACAAAGACTATGTTGGAATATTTTCACAATGTACCCTTTTCCGTAACCGTATGCGACAAAGACGGTAAAATATTGGAAATGAACGAGACCGCTGAGCGCGTACTCAGTCACGGCAAGCATATCATCGGGCAAAACCTGTTGGACTGTCATCCCGAGCCGGCTCGCACAAAACTGGTTGAGATGCTCAAAAACCACAATCTAAACGCCTATACCATCGAGAAGAACGGAGTCAAAAAACTGATTTACCAATCCCCGTGGTTTGAAAACGGCGAATTTGCCGGATACATCGAATTGTCTATGGAAATCCCGATGGAGATGCCGCATTATGTGCGAAAACCGAAACCGTAGAGACGCGGCGCGCCGCGTCTCTACAAATCACCATTCACTGTTCACTAATCACTGATCACTAAAAAATGAAATCCGACACCGAAATTACTTACGGGATGCGCCCCGTGATGGAAGCCATTGAGAGCGGCAAAACCATTGATAAAGTGCTGTTCCAAAAAGGATTGCAGGGCGAGTTGTTCAAACAGCTCTTCTATGAGGTACGACAGCGGAAGATTCCGTTTCAATATGTGCCATTGGAGAAACTCAACCGACTCACGCGCCAGAACCATCAAGGTGTGATTGCCTTCCTGTCTGCCATCGAATACTGCGACATCTTTACCATTGTGCCGACAATTTTCGAGGAAGGACGTGTGCCGTTCTTGCTTCTGCTCGACAAAATCACAGACGTGCGCAACGTGGGCGCGATTGCCCGATCGGCCGAGTGCGCGGGCGTGGATGCCATTATCCTGCCGCTCAACGGCGGGGCGCAACTCAACGAAGACGCGGTGAAAAGTTCCGCCGGTGCGCTGCATAAAGTGCCTGTCTGCCGACATTCCAATCTCGTGGAAGTGATTCAGTATCTGAAAGATAGCGGCATTGAGGTCATCGGCGTGACCGAGAAAGCTAACCACGCGCACTATAATAAGGACTTCACCGGACCCGTCTGCCTGATCATGGGCAATGAGTACGAGGGCATCGCGTGGGACTACCTGCGCCACTGCAACGACACGGTTAACATTCCGATGGTCGGCACCATTCGTTCTCTCAACGTTTCTGTAGCCACCGGCATTGCTCTTTTCGAAGTCGTGAAACAACGTAATCCAGTGAAAGAATGAAAATTGGCGTACTTTCCGACACCCACGGCTATTTGCACCCAGACGCATACACTTTTTTTAAAGATTGCGACGAAATTTGGCATGCCGGCGACATCATGGATGACTTTATCCTCGATGAACTTCGCGCTATAGCCCCAACCGTTCGTGCAGTCTATGGTAATTGTGATGATTGGGATATTCGTCGCGAAGTGGGTGAATATGAGGTTTTTTCGTGCGAAAAACACAAGGTCGCGCTGATGCATATCGTAGGTTCGCCCGGGCGTTACCAGCCGCGGGCGTTGGAAATTATTCGTGAGGAGCATCCGACCATTTTCGTGGCCGGACACTCGCACATTCTGAAAATCATGTACGACAAATGCCATAACCTCTTGTTTATCAACCCCGGTGCGGCAGGCAAGTACGGAATCCACACACGACTTACTATGCTGCGTTTCGAAATTATAGGGGAAGATATCAAGAATATGGAAATATTTGACATTCCCAAGCAAGTCCCTGTGAAATGAATCAAAACGAACCGATAATCACCGTGTTAGGCCCGACTGCTACCGGCAAGACCGGCGTGGCGGTGCGCATTGCCGCCGAACTGGGCGGGGAAATTGTGAGCGCGGACTCCCGCCAGGTGTTCCGACGGATGGACATCGGTTCAGGAAAGGATTTATCTGAGTATCAATATGATGGAAAACCTATACCTTATCATCTTATTGATATTGAGGAACCTGGAGTGGAATACAACGTGTTCCGTTACCAACAGGCAGCGTTTGAAGCGATGGAGGGTATCCGTGCGCGAGGCAACCGCATCGTGCTGTGCGGCGGAAGCGGCATGTATGTGGAAGCTGTGCTTCGTGGCTACCGATTGTTCCCCGTTCCGGAAAATCCTGTTTTGCGAGATCAGTTAGAAGCCCATACCGATGAGGAACTCACTGCGATATTGGCGGCTTACAAGTCACTACATAACGACACCGACACTTCTGAACGCCCTCGTCTTATCCGAGCCATTGAAATTGAGGAGTATTACGCCAATCATCCCGAATTGAGCGAGCGTGTGCGCCCGTTGGAGTCTGCCATTATCGGTCTCCGCGGCGAGCGCAACCATATTCGCGAGCGCATCACACGCAGACTACAAACACGCTTGAAAGAAGGTATGGTTGATGAGGTTAAGGCGTTGCTCGATGAAGGTATTCCGCCCGAAAGACTTATCCGTTATGGATTGGAATATAAGTTTGTCACTCAGTATCTTACGGGCGAATTACACTACGGTGACATGGTGACGTTACTCAACACGGCCATTCATCAATTCTCCAAACGGCAGATGACCTGGTTTCGCCGCATGGAACGCATGGGGTTTAACATCCGTTGGGTTGATGCCGATCTTCCAGATGATGAGAAGTTCCGTCAAATATACCACTATTTGAAAGAAGACGGAATATCAATATAAGTTACAATATAAACTTGATTCCATAAAAAAAGGCAGGATAGTTCCTGCCTTAATTTTTTTAAGAGAAAGGATGTTATTTCTTGAAATAACGATTGAAAAGCCCTTCAAAACCTTGTCCGTGACGGGCCTCGTCCTTGGCCATTTCATGGACAGTGTCGTGAATGGCATCCCAGTTCATCTCCTTGGCACGCTTGGCGATGCGCATTTTGTCCGCACATGCGCCGCTTTCAGCCAGCATACGCTTTTCAAGATTGGTCTTGGTATCCCAAACCACCTCGCCTAACAATTCGGCAAATTTGGCGCAATGCTCGGCCTCCTCGAAGGCATAGCGTTTAAACGCCTCAGCCACCTCGGGATAACCTTCACGATCGGCCTGACGGCTCATGGCCAAGTACATACCCACTTCCGTGGCCTCGGCCATGAAATGCGCGTTCAAATCCTTAATCATCTCCTCGTCACTGTCCTTGGCCACACCCAAAACATGCTCGGTAACAAATGACAGACCACCGTCTTCGACCAACTCTTTGAATTTGGAAGCAGGTTGCTTGCATTGCGGACATCTTTCCGGGGGAGTATCACCTTCGTGTACATAACCGCACACCGTACAAACGAATTTTTTCTTCATAATTTCAATTGTTTTGTTGTTGATAATAAATATTGATTAAAAATTGTCGGCTTTAATTTGAAAATAGGATTGTGGATGGTCGCAAACGGGGCACACATCCGGAGCTTTTTTGCCTACCACAATATGACCGCAGTTGCTGCATTGCCAAATCATTTCCTGATCGCGGGAGAACACCAGACCTCCTTCAACATTCGCAAGAAGCTTCAGATAACGCTCTTCGTGATGTCTCTCAATTTCTCCAACCATAGCGAAGAGTTTGGCAATCTCAGTGAAACCCTCCTCTTCAGCTGTCTTAGCAAATTCTGCATACATATCCGTCCATTCGTAATTCTCACCGGCAGCGGCATCCTTAAGATTGGTAACCGTGTCTGGAACAGCTCCGCCGTGAAGTAATTTGAACCAAATTTTGGCATGTTCCTTCTCATTGGCAGCCGTTTCCTCAAAAATGGCAGCTATTTGATTATAACCGTCTTTTTTTGCTTTGGATGCATAATAGGAATACTTGTTTCTAGCCTGAGATTCACCGGCAAAAGCGGCTTGCAGATTTTTTTCGGTTTGCGATCCTTTTAATTCCATAATGATAGTTTTTATTAATTGTTGTTGATTATTTTTTCCTTATCAAACACAAGATGCAAAATTACTCATTTTTTGATATTACACTTTCCGTCGTGTAAAAAAAACTCAAGAAATCGTCAGTTAGAAAAATTATTACCATAAAATATTGATATTCAAAACTTTAATTCATAGATGGCTAAAAAATCAATTATAAATCAAAAAATGATATATTTGACTTTTGATTTGTTTTGAGCTGAAATATTTGAAATTTGATTTATATAACTGATTATCAATATTTTACATTCACTACTCATTGCTCACTGTTCACTGCTCACACCTCAAAAAAATCATCAACGCGGTGATATCGGCTGGACTGACGCCACTCACGCGGGAAGCTTGTCCAAGGTTTGTCGGTTGTAATTTTGACAATTTCTCGCGAGCCTCTTTCGATAAAGAATGAATATTTTGATAGTCCAAATCCTCCGGCAGTTTAATAGCATCAAGATTGGAAAGATGATGGACCAACTCCTCTTCTTTTTGTATATAGCTGCTATATTTTATAGATGTTTCAGCATTCGTTATCTGTTCTGCGTCAGCGCCGATTTGATTTAGAAAATGAGCAAAATCTTTGTCATAATCAATAATATCTTGAATGGAGATTTGCGGACGCAACAGGACATTTTCCAATTTAACATTTTGAATCAACGGAGAACTATTCTTCTTTTCGAGAAGTTCGTTGAGTGTTTGAAAATGGGTAGTATGATGTTTAAGGTAGTCTTCAATTTGTCTTTGGATGTCGTATTTGTGAAGAAACATCTCATAGCGCTCATCATCAATTAAACCTAATTGTCGGCCGACCGGGGTCAGGCGATAATCCGCATTGTCTTGGCGTAATAAAATTCGATATTCCGCACGAGAGGTGAACATTCGGTAGGGATCTTCTACTCCTTTATTGACCAGGTCATCAATTAGCACACCAATATATGCTTGTGACCGAGTGAGGATTAGCGGCTCCTTGCCTTCTATGGAAAGGTGGGCATTGATGCCTGCCATGATTCCCTGACAAGCGGCCTCTTCATAACCTGTCGTGCCATTCACTTGTCCGGCAAGATAGAGATTACGCACAATTTTTGACTCAAGGGTATAATGCAACTGGGTTGGGTCAAAATAGTCATATTCTATGGCATATCCCGGGCGATAGATTTCTGCATTTTCTAAACCAGGAATCAAATGAAGAGCTTCCACTTGAATCTCTTCAGGCAAGGATGATGAAAAACCGTTCAGATAATATTCGTTGGTGTTACGGCCTTCCGGTTCAAGGAAAAGTTGATGACGCGTACGGTCGGCAAAACGGACAATTTTATCCTCTATTGATGGGCAATAGCGGGGACCAACTCCTTGAATCCGTCCTTGGAACATAGGGGATTTCTCAAATCCTTTTTGGAGTACCTGGTGAACGTGTTCATTCGTATAGGTAATCCAACAACTCAACTGGTGATGAAGCGGTGGCGTATGAGTAAACGAAAAACGACCGGGAAGATCCTCCCCGGGTTGTTCTTCCATTTTGGTGAAATCCACAGTTCTTCCGTCTATACGTACAGGTGTTCCTGTCTTTAGTTTTTTAGTTGTGATACCGCAATCCTTTAACTGATCAGAGAGGGTGAAAGATGCGCTCTCCCCTATCCTGCCGCCAGAAAAATTAACCTCCCCGACATGTATTCTGCCGTTGAGGAAAGTACCATTTGTTAGAATAACTTTCCGAGAATGAAAAATCATACCCAGTTGGGTTTTGATTCCTGTTACGGTATTATCTTGTAATATTAGTTCTGTCACTGTATCCTGACGAAGATGGAGATTTGGAGTGTTTTCGAGTACATGTTTCCAATAAATTGAAAAGGCTGTTTTGTCGCACTGTGCTCGCGGACTCCACATAGCAGGTCCCTTTGATCTGTTGAGCATCCGGTATTGGATCATGGTGTAGTCGGTTATGATGCCTGTCATTCCACCCAGTGCGTCAATTTCACGCACAATTTGCCCCTTTGCGATACCCCCTATAGCGGGATTGCACGACATTTGAGCAACCAGCGAAAGGTTCATTGTGATGAGTAGTACCTGATGTCCCAACCGGGCGGCAGCGACAGCTGCTTCGCACCCGGCGTGACCTGCCCCAACCACAATTATATCATAATCATATTTCATGTTTTTCACGTGAAAAGGTGTCTGAAAATTTTGATTATTAGTAAATTAAAAAATCAGTTGACCAACAATGACAACGACTCGTCCTCCTTCTGTCGCATCAGCTTTGCTTCCTCATCCGACTTGTCTTTGTAACCGCAAAGATGAAGTGTGCCATGGACAATCACCCGCAACAACTCATTTTCAAAAGACTTTCCAAATTTGGCGGCATTATCCGCGACACGGTCAACGCTAATGAGAATGCTTCCGGAAATGACATCTCCAACACATTCATCAAAAGTGATGATATCGGTATAGGTGTCGTGATTCAAAAAGGCAGTATTGCGTTCCAACATATATTCATCGCTACAAAAAATATAGGAAATATCACCCGGAACTTTGCCTTCTCGCCGAATAACCTGTTGCAGCCATAATTTGTGATTGACAGACGGCTTAAAAGAACTCGCTTGTATATATTCGAAACTGATCATAACTAACGGGCTATGGTGAAGATTTTCGAGAAATGATTGTTTCCATCAGAAATGGACAACAAATAAATACCATTCTTAAGCATTGAAACGTTTATCGCCTTTGAATCAAATTCGGAATAATTGGCGACAACGTGTCCATACATATCGATAATTGTAAGGGTTGGCTGTTTGAATAAATCAGGAGTATGAACGTAAAGGGTTTGATTGGCTGGATTTGGAAAAATAGATAATGGATTGTTGTGGTTGACAATTCCTGTAGAGTCATCAGGAATGATAACATTTTCAAAATTCCATTTTGAAAGAGAATCATAAACCACTTTTTTAACAGTCTCTTTTGCAATATTAGCCTCAGCTGCCGACAATGTTCCATTCCATTGAATATTGACCGGATCACGATGGGTCATCATCGTATAAAAGCAACATGCGGCAACATAAGAACCAAAATAAGAGGGATGACTTTCATCAGATTGATATAACTCCATATCCGGATAATCATCGCGAATTTTGTGCCATGCGGCTCCAACGGGGGAAACAAGCGTTTGGTTATCAGATGCCATCATCATGTAACGAGCATATAAAAGGCTATCCATACCTTCATACGTACACAGCGGCGGATAATATTGGCAATTTTGAGCATCGCCATTTTTACGTCCCCATGTCATATAAAATAGAATATGCACATCTGGGTTATACTGGCGTACAATAGAACATAATTGTTGTGCAAATGGATAAGATTGTTGGATAAACTGGTTTTCCGGAAAGGAGGGCAACTGACTTTGCTCTTGAAGAATCACATAATCCCATCCGTCTTGCTGAATATAGGGAAGAGATATACTACAGTGCTGTTCAAATGTGCATCCGCCAGGAGCACTCATATAATAAGACAAAGTATCTCCATCCGATAGAAACATTTCTGAAACCAAATCCGGCAAACTATTAACGGATGTGTAACTGTTTCCTATAAATAGAGCCTTATAGGATTGAGCGTGAATTTCTACGACGAGAAAAAAAACAAAAAAGAAATAAAGAAATTTATTCATCAAAAATTAAACACATTCTTCCTTACCTCATGAAGGCGGACGTTTCTCTTGATAACAACTTTGGTTTTCACGTGAAAAGTAGTTGTAAGTGTATCAAAATCAGTTGAAAATGACACTTCATCGGCCAAAGATTTTAATACAAAAAATCCGGTGTTATCTTTGTCCTCAGATTCTGAAAAGTGACGGAAATCCCCATTCTGCAAAATGTAATGGAAAGAGACACCATCGTTTTCAATTCTGAAAGCAACGTCCACATCAAATCGCGGCTTTGATTCAAGATAGTCGCACACCATCTGGTTGGCCATTGAAAGTGTGCCAAAATGTTCACCAATGGCATATTCGTCGCAGATTTGCTCAATGGTTTTAAGGGTTTCTTCGTAAAAGTCGGATTTGCTTAAATTTGTCAATAATATCTCTATCATAGCCGTGAATATTAATCAATATTATAAAAATAGTTATTTGCTTTAGACTTATAATAGTAATTCAAATTTGGCGGAACAGAACGTAACATCTCATTTTGCTGTATCTGCTGCCGATCAAAATTCCAGTCTTTGGGCGGATTAAGGTTCTGGACCGGACGAGCTTCATTCGACTTGCGTTCTTTGTCTTTTTCCCGCTCCATATCCGCACGCTCGCTTTGCAGCAAACGAGTGGTTATATCCTTCTGCCTGTTTATCGTTTGCTGCGTTATCTGGCGGTTCACCAGTTCCTTTTCCGTCTTTTGCATATCCTCGATAATCTTATCCAAGGATTTATCCCCCACCCCATTCAATTGCTTCTGCTCTGATTGGTAATCTTGTAACATTTTGCGGATAGCCTCTTGTTGTGCGGCCATCTTAGCAAATTGCTCACTCATATTAGGCATCGGCTTGCCTGATTCGCCCTGCTTGCTCTGCTGATCCATCGATTTCTTTAACGCCTCCATTTGGCGATTCAGCTGCTGCTGCAATTCTCGTGCAGAAGCTTTTTTTGGTTTTCCCTTACCTCCAGGTTTATTACAGGAACCATTGCCGGCTTTGTTACATTTTGACTGGCTCTGTTTCTGCTGCTCTTGCATATCTTTCATGGACTCCATCAGCATCAATGCAAGATTATTCATAGAAGTTAACGCTATCTGCTGGTTTTTTGAGGCAACAGACATTCTACGGTTCTGCAATTCAGCCTGAGCCGTCTCAATATTTGTCTGAATCTTCGTTACCTCTTTTTGAATAAACGGCTTAACAGCAGCTTGACGTCGCGCTAAAGCACTTAAAGAATCCTCTATATGCTTCATTGTTTGCTTCACCTCAAACTGTTTACGCATGACATCGGACACAGAAGAAGAATAGGAGGACATCTTTTGGGATTTATTCATAACCTCCTCTTGGTCAAACGAGATTTTAACAAGATTGTCTAATATTTGACGCAATGTCGCTATATCTTCGGAAATATTCTCCAATTCGCTCTCATTAAAATCCTGCTCCATCTGCTCTGCCATCTGTTCCAAATCATCTGCAGCCTTTTTCTGATTCTCAGCCGACTTGGATCGATTGTTCTTATCCAAATTCTGCTGACTTTGCTGCATATTCTTATCAGCATCTTTCTGTAATTCCTGATTGTCTTTGAATTTGGTGGGATCTTCGAGTTCGCTGTTCATCTTTTTCAACTCTTCAATCTCCTTCTTCAACTCGTCATACTTTTTCTGTAATTCTTGCTGATTCTTTTGTAAAGACTCTTTGGAATTCTGTCTGTTTTCTGTTTTCTCAGCATTTTTGCGTAATTCTTCTGACAAGTCACGCATATTCTTGACAGTTTCATTCAATTTTTTCTCAACTTCAAGTTGCTTGAAGAGCTGCAATTGCTGATCCAACGACTTATTGATATCTTCAGACGACATTTTCATCTTTTCCATCTGCTGCTGAATCTGGTTTTTATCCATCTTCTGCATCATTTGTTCGAGTTCCCGCATCATCTGTTTCATTTCGTCGGAAAGAATCTCGTCCATGCGTTTTTGAAGCTCTTCTTGCTTCCTCAAAATATCTTCATCAATCTGCTTATACTGGTTTTCAACTTGATGATGATTTTCCTGTTTCTGTTTCAGTTCGTTGATTTTGTCCTGGAGTTTTTGATACTCCTTCATTAATTTCTCAAGATTCTGTTTGTCTTGCCAGGAAAGTTCCTTTTCGTCGCGCATTTTCTGCTGTAACTTTTCAATATCCTTGGCCAAATCTTTAGATTCCTTCAACAAATCGGTATAATCGGATTTTGTCTGTTCCTCAGCCTCATGCAAATCGTTTTCGATCTCATCCATCGTACGAACTCTATAATTCTGAATACCCGATTTGGTAGACTTTGAACCGTTAACTCCATCATTATCAAATACTTGGAAATAGTAATCAATTTGTTCACCCGGATTCAAATTGAACATATTTTGATCAAAATAGTAGTAGAAATCCTGAATTGTGACACCATTTTGAATTTTAATTGGAACAATATTATTGGATGATATAACTGCGCCGTCCTTATCCAGTTTATTATAAACAAAATGGAGTTTAGAGAAGCCGTAATCGTCCTTTATACTACCTTTGAAATAGATTCTGTCATGATAGGCTGAATCTTGTTGGGACTGCACAAAAATTTCAGGATACATATCCTTGATTACAGTCACCTCATCAGTCAGGGTATCCTTACCCGTCATAAACTTGTTCTTATTCAAAATGGAGTACGAGAAAGAATTTCTTGCCGTAATATTCACAACATAATTATCTTTCTCTGAAGATATTACCCTTTTATTATCATCCACTAAAAGAATAAGATTTTCTGAATTTCGGGTAACAAAATTCCAGGTAATAACAGTTCCTTCAGGAACAGTCAAATTGCTGACGTTTTCCAACGCTTCATCCGGCTTATTCAAATAGGAAGGATAATGCAAGGAAATGTTGAATCCCAGCAATACAGGCTTCGGAAGAACATTAACTTTATAGACAGTTGATGTTACTTCATCTGTATTTATTTGAAAATCAATATCTTGTTGTAAATTGGTAAATGTATAACAAAACTCGGAATTCGAATTTTTCTGACATTTATAGTTTCTGTTCTTATAATTGATGAAAACTTCATCGGGAACTTCACTGCCCTGGACTTTTATGTTCACCGTAAAATCCTCATACTGGAATGTTTTCATCGAATCATTAGTAATCACGAAAGCATAAGGCGCCGGTTTTTCATAAACCTCTGAATAATGCACAATTCGCTTTGTAGGCTCCGTAAACAGTTCTTTTTTAATGGAAAACAGGAGAATAAAGATGATTATTGGCAGCAACATCCACAAGGCGAATTTTTTGGTTTTCTGAACCGGAATCGCCTGTACAAACGAGTAGGTCTTCAAATTGTCTATCTTACTTTCAATGGCGGCTAACAACAAATCATAGCTAACATAATCGCCACGCTCCATCTGTTTCTGCAATTCAAACAAATTGAGGAGTTTGTCATCAATTTGACTGAAGTGCTTGCCCACAATACGGGCAATCTCCTCATTAGTAAGCTGCTTTCCCAAACCCCCTATTTTCAGAGCCGGAATCAGAAGGTAGACGATACCAATGAACAGAGCTATAGCAATGAAAGAATAAAAAAGAATAGATCTCACCACCGTATTCGAATAAGAGAAATATTCGAACAGGGAAAAAGCGATAAAAGTAGCCAAAACAACAATAACAAAGAGAATTATCCCTTTGTAAAGCTTATTCAGGTAGAATTTCTTAAGAAACTGCCTGATTTTATCATTCAATATCTGTATCTTTGATGAGTTCATTGGGATTGTCTTCGTAAGGAGGCTGATAGGTGACATTGAAAAAATCGCCGCTTTGGTTAGAAAAATAGCGACCTAAATTTTTATTCTTACCAAAAAAGTACTTAATGAAGAAATATTTCAAAAATGAATTATTGAATTTGTTCAGTTTGCTTCTTTTAGAAAAAAGCGAATACAAATTCTTGGAACGGGAGGGTTTAACCACCATATTGGAGGCCTGCATCTCCGTCAACATCAGATTCAGTAAAGGAATACCCACAGGACAAACTTTTTCACACGCACCACATAACGTCGTATGCGAGAAAATATGCTGTGACTGGTTATACTTATCCAGACTATTCAGTTTTATCAGATCTATAGGAGAAATGTTATCTGAAGAAGCGGCCACCGGGCAAACTTCCAGGCAACGTCCACAATGGATACAATAGAGTGATTCCCTCAAATAATCCGAAGAGAACAAATCCTCAATATCGTTCATATAGAGCATAACAGTAATGCCCATAGGTTCCTGAGTGAACATCTGATCTGAAACATAAGATGCTTCGGAAGGATAAATATACTGTGGTTTATGTTGGACGATTTTCACATCAAGAGGCATCTTGTTCGGTTCGGAACTGTATTTTAACGCCAACATGAAAGAAAGGTCCTTTTGGTAGGCAATACATTGGTCAATATTGACAATGACTGCCATATTTTTGATTTTATTGAAACAACATTGCGATTTTCTGTCTAAAAAGACAAGCGCCCCAGTGTCACAAACGGCAAAGTCAGCGTCCACAACAAGTAGGTCAAGGTCATCTGAAGAGTTTTCCGCTTTATCAAAAGGCACTATATCCCTTCTATTTTGGAAAAAACTTTCAATTTTGGTTTGCGAATCAAAAGAGATGCGCATCGCATTATGCTTTTCAATCAATGTGCTAACGGATTCGACAAGAGATTGTCTGTCTTTAATCCACACAACATCAATTTGATTTCTCATCAAGGCAGACTCCAAATTAAGCAAATGCTTGTCCATATCGTCAAAATAATTGTGACGAATGGCATAAGCTTTGCGGCTTATTTCCCCTAAATTATGTGATGAGAGCGGATCTTTCATAATCAAATATTAATTTTGTCGATTCTTCTTTGGTGTCTTCCACCCTCAAAATCAGCATTGAAGAAAGTATCAAGCGTTTCTAAGGCAGATTCTTTGGAAATGAAACGAGCTGGAAGGACGATGATATTGGCATTGTTGTGCTGTTTGGCGAGAGCGGCAATCTCAGGCGACCAACAAAGGGCTGCACGGATGCCAGCGTGTTTGTTTGCGGTAATGGCCATCCCATTGCCTGTGCCACAGATCAGGATGCCCTGCGACTCACGGTCTGCCAAGACATTCTCCGCCACCTTGTGCGCGAAATCAGGGTAGTCCACACTTTCCGCAGTGAAAGTGCCTAAGTCGATAAATTCAAAACAACCTCCAAAATGCTCAATTATCAACGCTTTAAGGTCAACTCCGGCATGGTCTGATCCAATGTAAATTTTCATATACTTTATTCCTTATATTGGCCGCAAAAATACAAAAAAGATAAATGTATGCGGCTATCTAATCTAAACCAATTACGCAAAGACTATTTATCATAAAAGAGATTAAAATGTAATATCTATGATTATTATGGCTGTTGAAATGTGGATATTAATTCTGGTTAAAATTTGGAAATATGAGTTATCAATTTTAATTAACAAACAAATGTGGACAATGTTAATTCTAAGTAACGGATTTTGAGGAGGAAAATATCCCCGACATTTTTCTTCAAATTTTTTTGAGTGGATAAAATGTCTGTTTTTAAACTGGTGCAAATGTTCAAAAATAATGTTCAAAAAAAGCCGGAATTGTGAAATCAAAACTTATCCGATTTTTTTCCACAAAGATTTCAAACCGTAACTTGCATTATTTGGATAAAAAGCCATTTTATTAACTATCCAATGTTGATTTCTCCGTAATTTCCTGTGTTTCATTTTTTTGTTAATATGTTTGAAAACTCCCTATTTTAGGGCAATTTCGAGATAATATATTACAAATAAGAGGGTTATATAAATAACGTAGAGACGCAAAATTTTGCGTCTCTACAAATGGGTATTTCAATGGTATTTGGTTATTTCACCGTGCTGCCTTCTTTAACTGGTTTCTGCGGCTGCATAATGGAAAGCGAACCGTCGGCGTTTTCTGCCATGAGAATCATGCCGTGGGATTCCACGCCTTTGATGTTCTTTGGCGCGAGATTGACGAGCATAAGCACTTGTTTGCCAATCAATTCTTCAGGCTGATAGTATTCCGCAATTCCCGAGATGATTTCCCGTGTATCAATGCCGGTGTTTACTTTTAATTTCAACAGTTTCTTGGTTTTAGATACCTTTTCAGCGGCCAAAACAGTCACTACGCGGATGTCCATCTTTTGGAAATCATCAAACGTAACCTGCTCTTTTTCAGGGATTGCATTGGCATTGGCCACTTCGTTCTGCTTCTTGGTGTCTTCCAACTTATGTACCTGCTTGGCAATCGTTTCGTCATCAATTTTCTCGAACAAATATTCAGCAGGGTTCAGCGGATCGTTAGCTTTCAATAAGTCGCAGCGACCGCCATCCGACCAGTTCTTGTTGTCGATGTTGAGCATTTTCTGCAATTTTTTCGCCGTAAATGGCAAGAAAGGCTCGCAAAGAATGGATAATGAAGCACAAATCTGCAGTGAAAGATGCAGAATAGTCTTCACATATTCCGGATTTTCTTTCTGTTTCTTCCAGGGTTCTGTATCTGTGAGATATTTATTTCCCAAGCGGGCCAAATTCATCAATTCCGCTTGCGCTTCCCTAAATTTGTAATGTTCGATGCACTCCCCTATCCTACTCGGAAATTCGGTCATCTTTTCCATTACTTCTTTCTCATAGTCGGTCAGTTCGCCGCATTCTGGAATGACGCCACCGTAATATTTGTGTGAAAGTACAATGGTTCTGTTCACAAAGTTGCCGAAAATGGCCAGCAACTCATTGTTGTTTTTGGCTTGGAAGTCTGCCCAGGTGAAATCAGCATCTTTGGTTTCCGGCGCGATGGAAGTCAGCGTGTAGCGTAAAACATCCTGTTTACCGGGAAAATCTTCAATATATTCGTGCGCCCAAACAGCCCAATTTCGTGATGTTGAAATCTTGTCTCCTTCAAGGTTAAGAAACTCATTGGCAGGTACTTGGTTAGGTAAAATGTAGTCGCCGTGCGCTTTGAGCATACAAGGGAAGATGATGCAGTGGAAAACGATATTATCTTTACCTATAAAGTGCACCAGTTTGGAACTTTCGTCCTGCCACCACGGTTTCCAGTCGGTGTTATGTTCCTCTGCCCATTCTTTTGTGGCGGAGATATAACCGATGGGTGCATCGAACCAAACATAGAGCACTTTTCCTTCTGCGTCTGCCAAAGGAACTTTAACTCCCCAGGAAAGGTCGCGCGTGACGGCGCGTGGCTGCAGCCCTTGCTCTATCCATGACTTGCACTGACCGTAAACCGTCGGACGCCAATCCGTTTTATGTCCTTGCAAAATCCACTCGCGAAGCCATCCATCATATTCATTCAAAGGTAGATACCAATGTTTGGTTTCTTTCAGAACAGGTGTGTTTCCACTGAGTGCCGACTTAGGATTGATGAGATCTGTGGCGCTGAGGGAGGTACCACACGCCTCGCATTGGTCTCCGTAAGCGTGCTCGTTGTTGCAGTGCGGGCAGGTGCCGGTGATGTAACGGTCGGCGAGAAATTCGTGCGCTTCTTCGTCGTAGTATTGTTGTGACGTTTTCTCAATCAGTTTGCCATTATCATACAGGTATTTGAAAAATTCCGCCGCGGTTTTATGATGTGTGGGATTAGAGGTTCGAGAGTAGATGTCGAATGAGATACCGAGTTCCTGGAACGATTTCTTGATGATTTCGTGGTAGCGGTCCACAATGTCTTGCGGGGTAACGCCTTCCTTGCGTGCTTTGATAGTGATCGGCACGCCATGTTCGTCGGAGCCGCCGATAAAGAGAACATCTTTGCCGTTATTACGCAGGTAGCGCACGTAGATATCTGCGGGAACATACACGCCGGCTAGATGGCCGATATGTACGGGACCGTTGGCGTAAGGAAGTGCGGAAGTCACCGTGTAACGTTTTATATCTTTCATATTATCAATGTTTTATACAAAAAATTTTTAATAATTGCAAAACCGCAAATGTACATAAATTACGGATACGCACGGACAAATGATTTATTGATCCATTGAGACGCACAATTGTGCGTCTATACAGAATAGAATTATTTACATCTTTCTGTTTATAACTTGTCATTAATGAACCTAATAAAAATGTTAATAAATACTAATTTTGCGGTTTCAAACTTAAAATTCAAAATTATGAAAAAGATTTTTACAACGATGATTGTTATGCTTGCTGTTGCAAGCGTTGCTTTCGCACAACCCCGCGCCATCGGCGGTCGCATAGGTTGGAACTATGAGGAATTTTCCTATCAACATTCCATAACTGATGGGATGTATGTGGATTTGACGGCCGGTTTTGGCAACTTGTGGTCTGGCGGCTATCAGGCAACAGATGTCACAGCCTCCTTTGACTGGATTTTCAACATCAAGGGTATCTGGAATTGGTTTGTGGGTCCCGCAGCAGGTATTGGTTATGGTTATGGTTCCAGCTATCGTTATTACAGTGGCTATGATGGTCATCCTTACATGCCCTTCCGTTTAAATGTTGGTGGTCAGATCGGTTTCGAATGGCAGTTCGGTATTCCGTTGAACCTCACTGTGGATTGGCGTCCAATGGTTAATGTGTTAGGATTTGCAAATCCCGCTTATCCGAAATGGAACGGCCTTTATAACGTTGGTGTAGGCCTTCGTTACAGATTCCACTAATAGATACATTTTGCCGATTTAAACAAACGCCGGTTCTCGCAATCGGCGTTTTGTTGTATATTGTGATGTGATTAGTGAATTGTAATCAGTGATCAGTGAATAGACATTAAACTATTAAACAAATAAACCATTAAACAAAAAATCCATAACCTTTAACCATTCATCGTTAATCATTTCCAATGGATTTTAAACTCACATCTTCGTATGCCCCTTCCGGCGATCAACCCGAGGCCATCAAACAGTTGGTGGCAGGTCTGAACCGTGGTGACAAGGCTCAGACATTACTGGGTGTGACGGGCTCTGGCAAAACGTTTACTATCGCCAATGTGCTGAATCAGGTGAATCGTCCGGCGTTGGTTTTGAGCCACAACAAGACCCTTGCGGCACAACTTTACAGCGAGTTTAAGCAGTTTTTCCCTGAAAATGCGGTGGAATACTACGTTTCGTACTACGATTACTACCAGCCCGAAGCCTATATCCCGACTACAAACACATACATTGAAAAAGATTTATCCATTAACGACGAAATTGAAAAATTGCGGTTGCATACTACCGCCGCGTTGATGTCGGGAAGACGGGATGTGATCGTAGTTGCCTCAGTATCTTGTATTTACGGTATCGGCAATCCGGACGATTTCGCCAAGAATGTCATCCATCTGCACACGGGAATGCAAATTGACCGCAATGCGCTGCTGCTGAAGTTCGTATCCAGCCTCTATTCGCGCACCGAACTGGATTTACAGCCCGGACAATTCCGCGTGAAGGGCGACACGGTCGATATTTTTCCGCCTTACAGTGAACATGCCTTTCGCATCATCTTTTGGGACGATGAGATTGAATCATTGTCGATTATAGAGGCTGCTACGGGCGGGGTAATCACCAAGGAGGAGAAGATAGTGATTTATCCAGCGAGCCTTTTCGTGACCTCCCAGCAGAGCATGAACGATGCCATCAACCAAATTGTGCTGGATTTGGGTGAGCAGCGCGATTATTTCAAATCTATTGGTAAACATTTGGAAGCCAAACGATTGGAAGATCGTGTAACCTACGATGTGGAGATGATGAAGGAGTTAGGTTACTGTTCCGGGATTGAGAACTATTCGCGCTATTTCGACAAGCGTGAGCCGGGAATGCGGCCCTTCTGTATTCTCGACTTTTTTCCCGATGATTTCGTGCTGGTGATAGACGAAAGTCATGTTACGGTGCCGCAGATCGGGGCGATGTACGGTGGCGACCGTTCCCGCAAAATCAACCTCGTAGAGTACGGTTTCCGGCTGCCTGCGGCCTTGGACAACCGTCCGCTGAAATTCGACGAGTTTGAGGCGTTGGTGGGACAGACCATCTACATGAGCGCGACCCCGGCGGACTACGAATTGGAACAGTCGGGTGGGGTAGTGGTCGAGCAAGTGGTGCGCCCCACGGGACTTTTAGACCCGCCTATCGAGGTGCGACCTGCCACCAACCAGGTCGATGACTTGCTGAACGAGATTGAAGACACGGTGGATAAAGGCGAGCGCGTTTTGGTTACGACGTTGACCAAACGCATGGCCGAAGAACTGAACACGTACCTCATAAATATCGGAATACGAGCTTGTTACATCCATTCCGACGTGGAAACGCTGGATAGGGTAGAGATATTGCAAAACTTGCGTGCAGGTGCCATTGATGTGTTGGTGGGCGTGAACCTGCTGCGTGAAGGATTGGACTTGCCGGAGGTATCCTTGGTGGCCATCATGGATGCCGACAAGGAAGGTTTTTTGCGTAATGTGCGGTCGCTCACGCAGACGGCCGGCCGCGCCGCACGCCACGTAAACGGGCGGGTCATCTTCTACGCCAACAAAATCACAAAATCAATGCAGGCTACCATCGACGAGACCAATCGTCGTCGTTCTAAACAAATAGCCTACAATGAGTTACATCATATTGTACCGAAAGGCGTTGTGAAATCTGATGAGATGCTTTTGGCCGGTATGTCTTCTGAGGGTAGCAAGCAAGGCAGAACAAGCGGTCAATATGTGGCAAAAGAGCGTAAAACCTCAGTTGCTGCTGAAGATTTGACCATGTATAATGTCGAGCAATTGGAAAAGAAGAAAAAAGAATATCGGAAAGAGATGGAGAAGGCGGTTAAGGAATTGGATTTCGAAAAAGCCGCCATGTACCGCGACGCGATTGTGGCGATTGAGAACAGGATACGGGAATACTGAGACTTGAGACTTAGGACTTTAGACTTTAGAACGGCTGGCTGCGTTGATGTAGAGACGCGCCATGGCGCGTCTCTACGGTTATTACATTCTTTTTCCGTTCAAAAACACCTGCTCCACCTTGTTGCTTCCGAACGCGTAGTTCATATAATACAGCGTGTCCATCGGCTTGGTAATGAAGAAGTTGGCGATTTTTCCTTTCGTGATGGTGCCCAATTCGCGCCAGACGTCCATGGCGTAGGCCGTGTTGATCGTGGTGGCGTTGACGGTTTCCTCGGGCAGCATCTTGTACATGACGGATCCCATGGCGAAGACTAACTGCATATTGCCGGATGGGCATGAACCGGGATTGAAGTCAGAAGCCAGAGCGACGGGCAGACCGCCCTCGATCATCTTCCTGACGGGGGCGCAGACCATACCGAGGAAGAAGGCCGCACCGGGCAGCACCGTGGGCATCGTCTCGCTCTTGTAGAGAGCCGCAATCTCCTCATCTCCAGTGTATTCCAGGTGATCCACGGACAATGCGTTGTACTTCACGCCGACTTGGATGCCACCGGAGCAGGCCATTTCGTTGGCGTGAATCTTCGGGCGCAAACCGTATTTGATGCCTTGCATCAGGATGCGCTCGGTCTGCTCGGTGGTGAAGAAGCCCTTGTCGCAGAAAACGTCCACAAAATCAGCAAGTTCCTCGGCCGCCACCATCGGAATCATCTCGTTGATGATAAGATCCACGTAACCGTCGGGGTTGTCCTTGTAGAGCAACGGTACCGCGTGTGCACCAAGGAAGTTGGCCTTGATGGTCAGCGGGGAGTTTTCCTTCAGTTTGCGGATTACGCGCAGCATTTTGAGTTCATCCTCGGTGGTAAGGCCGTAGCCGCTTTTGATCTCACAAGCGCCTGTGCCGAAGGAGGCCATCTCCTCCAAACGTTGCCAAGCTTGATCGTAAAGTTCCTCCTCAGAGGTTTCGTGCAGCCGTTTTGCGGAATTGAGGATACCGCCGCCGCGTTTGAAAATCTCCTCGTAGCTCAGCCCTTTGATTTTGTCAATGTATTCCACTTCGCGGCTGCCCGCATACACGATGTGCGTGTGTGAATCGCAGAAAGTGGGGAATACGAACTTGCCCGTAGCGTCAATTTCCTCGATTGGCTCCTTGATTTTCTTCAGGATGTCGGGATTGAAGTCCTCCATCCGTCCGAAATTCTTAATTTTGTCGCCCTCGGTGAGGAAATAGGCATTGTCAATCACGGGGAGGTTTTGCATCTCCTTGCCAGCGCGGAATTTCACGGATTTGGTTTCAGCCTGGACTAATTGTTTTATGTTTTTTACTAAGATTGCCATAGTTGGTAGGTTTTAATTTGATGCGGCAAAGATACACTTTTAACGGTTAACGATTAATGGTTAATGGTTAACGGTTAATTGGTTTAATGGTTTATATGTTTAGTGGTATAATTGGTTTATGGTGGTTGGCGAGCCGACTATTTCTTATTCAGTATGTTGGCGATGGCTTTGCACTCTTCTTCCGTTGATCCGGAGACACAGCAAGCACCGCCGGCAATCTCGCACATGATTTGCGGTGCACTCAGTAATCGGTCGGTGCCGAGCATTATCCCGATTCGCTTGTGGACATTCGCCGCCGTGAACGTCTGCCACAAGTCTGCTGTTTTCATGTCGAATTGCATCACCACCTCATAACCACCCGTATAATCGCTTTTCTCGACGGAGCACTTTTTGACTTGTGTTCCGTCAATGATCGGGTTGCCTGAGGCGTCGCCGTAGCACACGTTGAACTGGTATAGTCCCTCTTGTGAAGCCAACACGGGAAGCCAACATGGGATAAGTTTGCTGCCATTTGGAGAAAGTGGCATTTTTCCTTCCCGTAGGGCATTCATAAAAGCCGCTGTGTCCGAAGCAGGTAGTTGAAGTCCTTTTTGGGTGTCCCAAGCAATTTGTTTCTCCTCGGGCAAGCGTTCCATAGCCGTATTGACTAACGAAAGGAATAGGTTATCATAGTCCAGCAGATACCAGATTCCGAAATCACTCGCGGTGTAATGTTGGCCAAATACTTGATCGGGATCGACATTGTATTGGACGGTTTTGGATTGACTACAGCCTGTAAGGAGCATGGTCACGGCAACGAGATAAAAGAATACTTTTTTCATAATTATTTGATTTTTAGGATTTTATTTTTTTTTATAATAAACTTTGGCCGTTGGCAATTAGCTATTGGCTGTTGGCTGAGGTTGAATACTAATAGCCAAAAGCCAAAAGCCTTCATCGGTCAAGTCAAGCAAGAGCTGTTTAAGACAATAATTCGTCATAAACCTTCAAATTCTCCTTCAATTCGCGGGTCAGTTTTATTTCGTAAATAGCGTAAGCAATACAGGCAGTGTAAAGCAAAATGGCCAAAAGGATTTGCAACGGGGTCATATTTAGTAGGTCTGCGTAGTGAAAAGGTCTACGGGTAAAAATGTAGGTAAAAATCGGGAAACCGGCGGCGAGGCATAGCGGCAAGAAAACCCCGAAGCCCCATATTACCGAACGTTTAAATGCCAGCTGCCAGCGGTCGGCGAAACGCATTGCCTCAATAGTGGGGCTGTTCAGCGGGTCGTGTTTCCAGAAGCGGACTACCCATACTGCATACCAAATGATCCACGAAAAATACAAAACGTTGAAAATCAGGTAGGGTATGGCCAAACTCCAACTGGCAAAACACATTTCCGCTTTCGAGAGGATGAAGATTTCCACTATGAGGCCAAAAACCACGGCACAGATGTTTTCTATCAAGAAGCGCCGGTGAGTGGAAGTGATGCTTCGATGCAACAATCGGCGCACTGATTCCTGCTGCACGTGTTCTATATGTTGCAGCCGTTCGTCCTGCTGCTGCCAAAGGGCTTCTAACTGCTCAAATGTTTTTTCCATTGTCTTCTGTGTTTAAGATGATTAACTTCTGTTTAATTCGCTCCACCCGTTTTCGTGCAGCGGCTTCGCTGACACCCACAATCTCGGCGATCTGATCGTATGGAATCTTGTCTAAATAAAGCAATATGAGAGATTTATCCGCTTTGTTGAGTTGGTCTATAAGGCTGTACAGTTGTTTTTGCAATTCCTCTTGTTGATGATCCACGAGAGTGGTGACCATCTCGTCCGTTAGCAGTACGAAAGCTGGGGTGCGGCTTCGCTTGCGCAGCTGCGCTACCGCGGTGTTCAATGCGATTCGATAGACCCAGGTGTTCTCTTTGCTCTCACCTCGGAAGCTCGGCCACGCCTGCCAGAGGTTGCACACGATGTCTTGGTACATATCCCGCACGTTATCAGGCTGCCGGTCGGTGTAGAAGAGGCACACTTTGAACACTGTCCGTTCGCACCGCGCCAGCATCGCCATGAATTCATCTTCTCGTTTATCGCTCATGTCAAGATTCTTTTGCCATATTAGTTGCAAAAATATTAAAAATGTGACATGGGAGGGAAAAAAGGCAATAGACAATAGGGCCAAGTGACTATGGTATCGGTACAAAGAACGCTGCTGGATCCTTTTTCAGGTCTTCCGGGGTCATGCTCTTGCAGGCTACAATCTTCCCGTTCTTGATTTTCAGCACTGAAACCCCGTCGATGCCGAACGACATGTGGTCGAGCTTGTTGGTGGGGTCGCACAGCAGGTTCGGCACTTTCTTGCGGATGTTGGAGGGCAGCTTTTTCAGAGTTGTGGCTGAAACGAGCATCGCTTGGTACTTTCCCGCTATCAGGTCCAAATGCGCACTCAGAAAGTCAGTTGCCTGCTCGACACAGTTTCGGCAGCCCGTCGGCAGGATGAACAGGTACTCCCCGTCGCGAATCTTGAAATCCGGGAACGTCTCGTGCATGTAGGCCTTGAAAAAACGTGTGTGCCGTTTTAGGTCATTTCCGTTTGTTTGCGCCGCGAGAATGCCTCCGAACAGCAGCAATGTCAGTATTATACAGGTCTTTTTCATTGTATCTCAATATCACAAAACAGGTTTTTTCATCGTCGGACAGCCGTTTGTCGGCTAAGGCAATCCCCTTTGGTACCACCATGAGCTCATGCTTGCTCAAACAGTCGGGCATGTCCATCTCCGCAATCTGCAGGAAAGCTGAGTCCAGCACTATGAGCGACCAAGGTTTGTCGGAGATTTTGTTTCGGGTACCGTCCCTGTTCTCGTAGGGCATCGGTCTGGAAACGGTAATGTAGTACAGGTTCCGGTAACTGTCATAAACCACATCAAGGTAGGAGGTTTTGGCACTTTCCGCGCGGGCTAATTCCGTGTAATTGTACGTGTTGGTCGTGTCAAATTCTTCCTGGACATGCCGTTGGTGTTTACTGTGGATATAGTGCTGCTCTTGCGTGCCGTCGCGGTGGATAACATACAGCGAATCGAGGAAGGTGTATATCGCTACCAAATCCGTATCTTTGTTCATGGTGGAGGTGAAGTGGTAGTAGTAGCGTGTGTTGGCTTTGCTGCGGTGGATGGCCGGATAAGTGCCTAAGCCCCGAATCGGATTGAGTTGGCCATCTTTATACGAAAAAACGTGGAACATCGGACGTGAAAACATCCTAATTCGCGTGTCAAGCCGATAGTCGAAGACGTTTTTAAGAAAAGTACAGCAATAAAGCAAACCCGAATCCGGAGAAATCGGCACATAGTAATGAAAATTGAAGTTGTGAACAACCACACTGTCCCCGTCCTCTGTCCATAGATTCATTTTGACTGTTCTTTTTACATCTGAATGATTGTCAATAAGATATGTGAGAGAATCGAAGACGCAGTTGTAAATCAGATTGTTTCGGTCGAGTGGAAAATAGTAGGTGAGATAGCCAGGGTTCTGGAATGTGGAGAACGGTTTCAGTCCATTTATGCAGTAGTTCAGGACAACCTGTTTTTCTTCCGTATGGAACCATGTGTTCACTTGCGTTTTTTCAGCAAAGGAGTAGAAAGAACGGGGCATGACCGTTTCGTGCGGGATGGTGAACGTGTCCAACTGCGACACACTCCGCACGTTCCCTTTTTTCCGTTTCTTAACCTTGAGCTTCGGGGTGGTGACCTTCGCCCCGTCCTTCACGCAGCGCACGCTGTAGCCGTTATACACTTTCCCGAAACAGACGTACGGGCAGGGGTGGTTGAAGTTCTCCAAATAGCGGCCCGTGGCAGTACCGTCGCTTGAGGGGGTAGAACTCCACCAGAAGGACTCTTCGCCCACTTTCGAGTAGTTGCCGGGATAGCGATAGCCGCTCCGGGGCGGATGCACAAACCGTTTGATAATCCGCATATTCTGGGCTGAGAAGGGAACACGGTACTGGTGGCCCTCCGCGACGCAGCCCTGTGTCATGGCCGTCCACTCCGCATCGTCCGGCAGGTGCCAACCATCGGGACAGACACCCTGCACGCTCGTGGAGGTCTTCCCCGTATCGCGCACCGCAGCTGCCCAGGTATAGAGCAGCCCGTACTTCCGCACGGAATCCCGGTTGTTGTCGTAGTCGAAATAGCAGGCAACGGTCGTGTCCTTGTCTGCCATCTCGCCCTTCACAATCGGACTTCCGTCAGCGTAATGCGTCGTCCGCAGGTTCTCCGCCATCCACCGCATCCCGTTGATTTTCAGCGTGCGGTATTGGTTTCCGTCGCAGTCGCGCACGGTGACGCACGCGGGGAACAGAAGCGCCAATGCGCTGAACAGGGCGAAAAGTTTTGCGAAGGGTTTCATTTTTGTGGGTTTTTCGTTAGATTCTCCTCAATCCACTTCCCGATTTCCGCTTCCGAAAGGCCACCACCTTCAAAGCGGCTGACCTCCACGCCGTCCTTCAGCAAAACGACAGTCGGCACTACCTTTACGCCAAAGCGGTTTGTGGTCGCGGGGGATTCGTCAATGTCGATTTTGAAAAAGGAAACCGTCTTGCGGTGCTGGCGAGCAAGGTTCTCCAAGCGCGGTTCCAGCAGCCGGCACGGACCGCACCATCTCGCCCCGAAATCCAACAGCACGTATCCCTTCTTCACCTTCTTGTCGAAAACCTCATCGGAAATCTTTTCCACATACTTTCCCTCTTTCTGGGTGAGCATCTCGTTGA
>Ga0265299_10000339_pt1 | contig 60504 bp, 50 predicted proteins | sample AusTroGonzalo_MG_4_FD_193485 | JGI IMG/M metagenome (GOLD analysis project Ga0265299, IMG submission 193485) | Bovine rumen microbial communities from tropical cattle in Woodstock, Queensland, Australia - Gonzalo_02 | ecosystem: Host-associated > Mammals > Digestive system > Stomach > Rumen ...
GGCCGCAAGAACACCGTGCTCCTGAGCCTGGTGGTCACGGTGGTCTCCCTGCTGCTGCCCCTTTTCGGGGAAACCTACGGCCTCATGCTGGTGGCCTTCTCCCTGCTGGGTATCGGCAACGCCCTCATGCAGACATCGCTGAATCCGCTCATTACCAACGTGATTAAAGGTGACAAGCTGGCCAGCACCATGACCTTCGGCCAGTTCGTGAAAGCCATTGCCTCCTTCCTGGCTCCGTACATCGCCATGTGGGGCGCTACGGCGGCCATGCCCACCTTCGGCCTGGGCTGGCGGGTGCTGTTCCCGGTGTATGGCATCATCGGCGTCCTGGCCTCCTTCCTGCTGCTAGTCACCCCCATCGAGCGGGAGCAGGTAAGCGGAAAAGCATCTTCCTTTGTAGAGTGCTTCAAACTGCTGGGCAAACCCGTCATCCTGCTCAGCTTTCTGGGCATCATGTGCCACGTGGGCATCGACGTGGGTACCAATACCACAGCCCCCAAGCTCCTGATGGAGCGCGTGGGCATGACCCTCACGGAAGCCGGCTTTGCCACCAGCCTGTACTTCATCTTCCGTACGTTGGGCTGCCTGTCCGGTTCCTTTATCCTGGCCAAATTCAATAACCGCAAGTTCTTCCTCATCAGCGTCATTTTCATGGCCCTGTCCATGTGCGGCATGTTCTTCGGGACATCCAAGCTGATGCTCTACGTGGCCATTGCCTTGGTGGGCTTCGGCAATTCCAATATCTTCTCCATGGTGTTCGCCCAGGCGCTTACCGCCGTTCCCGAAAAGCAGAACGAGGTTTCCGGCCTTATGATCATGGGCCTTTTCGGCGGTACGGTGTTCCCGCTGCTGATGGGCTTTGCCTCCGACGCAGTGGGCCAGGCCGGTGCCGTAGCCGTGATGGCCATTGGAGTAGTTTATCTTTTCTATTATTTCACCAAGATTCGCAAGTAATTATGAGTAAATACGTTATTGGAATCGGCGAAGCACTTTGGGATGTGCTTCCGGAAGGCAAGAAACTGGGCGGCGCTCCCGCCAACTTCGCTTATCACGCCCGTCAGTTCGGGCAGGAAGGCCTGGCTGTGAGCGCCATCGGTCACGATGCGCTGGGAGAAGAGCTCGTCGGGCAGTTGGAAGGCCACGACCTCCCTTATCATTTGGCCCGGGTAGATTTTCCTACCGGCACCGTACAGGTAACGCTGGATGCCCAGGGTGTTCCCCAGTATGAGATCAAGACCGACGTGGCCTGGGACAACATTCCTTTTGATGAGGAACTCCGCGCCCTGGCTGCCGACTGCAAGGCCGTATGCTTCGGCTCCCTGGCCCAGCGCAACGAGGTTTCCCGTGCCACTATCCAGGCATTCCTGAAGGCTACTCCGGTGAACTGTCTCAAGGTGTTTGACATCAACCTGCGCCAGAGTTTCTATACCAAAGAGGTATTGGAAGAGTCCTTCCGATCCTGTGACATCCTCAAGATCAACGACGAGGAACTGGTGGTGATTTCCCGACTCTTCGACATCCCCGGTCTGGGTCTGGACGAAAAATGCTGGTACATCTATAAACAGTACGGGCTTAAGATGCTCATCCTCACCTGCGGAACCAACGGCAGCTATGTGTTTTATGAAGGCGGGATGTCCTATCAGGTGACGCCCAAGGTGCAGGTTGCCGATACCGTGGGTGCGGGAGATTCTTTCACCGGATCCTTCATAGGTTCCATTTTACAGGGAAAATCAGTACCTTTGGCTCACGAGACTGCTGTAAAAGTATCGGCCTTCGTCTGTACGCAGGCAGGTGCCATGCCTCAAATCCCTGATTCGCTCAAATGAAGAAACACGTTTGGTTAGTAATATGGTTGGTTTCGCTTCTCCTGGGTGCTTGCCGCGCCCCGGAGAAGCAAGTCGTCATCGGCGTATCCCAGTGCAGTGAGGATATCTGGCGCACCAAGCTGAATGCCGAGCTGCAGGCGGCGGCCCATTTTTATGGCAATGTGGAGGCCCGTTTTGCCTCGGCCGACGATGATTCCGAACGGCAGATTGCCCAGATCGGGCAGTTTGTGGCCGACGGAGTGGACCTTCTCATCGTCTCACCCAACCAGGTGAACACCATTACGCCGGCCGTAGAGGCGGCCTTCGATGCGGGGATTCCGGTGATTCTTTTTGACCGGAAGATTGATTCTGACAAATACACGGCTTTCATCGGGGCCGACAATGTGGAGATTGGCCGTATCCTGGGCAATTATGCAGCCAATGTACTGGGCGGGAAAGGCCGGATTGTGGAGATTCAAGGGCTGGAAGGTTCTTCTCCTGCCATCGACCGGCATAATGGCTTTGCGGAGGCCCTGGAGGCTTATCCGGGCATTTCCGTGGTGGCCTCACGCTATGGGGGATGGCTGCAGGAAGGCGGAGCCAAGGCAATGCAGGAGTTCCTGGATGAAGGTGTTGCCTTTGACGCTGTCTTTGCCCAAAACGACAGGATGGCCCGCGGCGCATATGAGGTACTTCCGGACCCTTCCGGGATTCCTTTCTTTGGGATTGATGCACTCGCCGACGGTATTCAGGATGTGATTGACGGGGTGCTTACGGCCACTTATCTGTATCCCACCAGCGGAGACCAGGTGATGGAGATTGCGATGCATATCCTGTCCGGGGAGCCGTTTGAGCGGGAGAATAAGCTGGAGTCCATTCTGGTGGACGGGCAGAATGCCCGGATGCAGCTCATTCAGGAACAGGTGACTGCCCGGCAGCTTGCCATGGTGGAGGACTTGAACGACAAACAGGATGAGTTCCTTGCCAGGATTAATACCCAACAACTGACCCTTTGGCTGCTATTGGCGTTGATTGCCGTATTAATTGGAGGCACTGTCCTGGCTGTTCGTAGCTATTACATAACCCGGAAGCTCTCCCAACAGCTGGAAGAAAGCACCAAGGCAAAGCTGGAATTCTTTACCAGCGTGAGCCACGATTTGCGTACGCCGCTGTCGCTGGTATCGGCCCCGCTGGACCGGGTGATGGCCGATGAGATGAAACCGGCGCAGAAACAGACGCTTCAGGTAGTGCGCCGAAATGTGGACGTGCTGCTGCGACTGGTGAACAACATCCTGGATTTCCGTAAGATTGAAAGCGGTGCTTTCCCGCTGACGCTTTCCCGTTTTGACCTCTGCACTGCCGTTCGCGAATGGATGAGCGGATTTGAGGAGGCAAGCCGGAATAAGGAACTGCGTTTCATCGGCCCGGATTCCCTGGAGGTGGAGGCCGATATGCACCTGATGGAACGGACGCTGTTCAACCTCCTGAGCAATGCCTTCAAGCATACGGAGGACGGAGCCCATATCCAGGTCTGCGTGGCTGAAGAGGGCGGGGATGTCATCCTTTCCGTGAAGGACGATGGCAGCGGCATCGATGCCGACCAGCTTCCGAAGATCTTCGAACAGTTCTATCAGGGAAGGAATGAGTCTTCCGGGACCGGCATCGGCCTGGCGCTGGTGAGGAGCATCGCCCAGCTGCTTGGCGGGTCGGTGGATGTGCAGAGCGAAAAGGGGCACGGCAGCACCTTCAGCATCCGCATCCCCCGGAAGGGACGTGGGAAGGTGGTGGAACAGGCCTGGGATGCTTCTGCTTTTACGGAGCATTATGTGGTGATGTATTCCCGCGGAGACAGTGCGCAGCAGGAAGCGGCCGAACGGGCTACGGAGGCCGATGCCGACAAGCCCACCGTGCTGGTGGTGGATGACAACGAGGATATCCGGGACTTTGTGAAGTCCATTCTGGAAGCGGATTACCGCATCCTGACGGCGGCGGACGGGCAGCAGGCGCTGGAGAAGGCCACCCGCGAGCTTCCGGATCTGGTGGTGTGCGACGTGATGATGCCCGTAATGGACGGCCTGGCATTCTGCAAGGCGCTCAAGGAGCAGCTGGCCACCAGCCATATCCCAGTCATCCTCCTTACTGCCAAATCACTGGATGAGCAGCGGGCCGAAGGCTATGACTCCGGTGCCGATGCCTACATCTCCAAGCCTTTCAGCGAGAAGGTACTGCTGTCGCGTATCGGCAATTTGCTGAAGAGTCGGGCGCAGCTGAAAGAGCATTATCTGGAAACCGGCGAAAGTGCCGCTGCGCCCAAGGAATCCGACTTCCTGTCCAAGTTCCGCAAGCTGGTGCGGGCGCATCTGTCCGATCCTCAGCTCAGTGTGGAGTGGATGGGCAGCGAATTGGGTCTCAGCCGCGTCCAACTGTACCGGAAGACCAAAGCGCTCACCGGCTATTCTCCTGTAGAACTGGTGCGCATTACGCGCCTGAAAGAGGCGGAAAAACTGCTGAAAACCAGCGAGCACACCGTGGCCGAAATAGCCTATGAGGTGGGCTTCAGCTCTCCGTCCTATTTCTCCAAGTGCTACCGGGAACTCTTTGGCTCACTGCCTGCCGAGAGCCGGTAGAAGGCGGCTATTGTCTCAGGAACCATTTCCATGCAGGAACAATGTGAATGGTTCCTCTCGGATCTTCAACATCCTCTTCCTGGTCACGGGTAACAATTGTCAGATTGGGACAGTGCGTTAATGAAGCCGCTTCGCGGATGCCATCCAGTTCGCGGTTACGGGTTTTGTTATCCTTCATGGCGCGGCTGGATTCCAGGACGACCTCCGGATAACCTCCTTCGTGAATAAATGCGTCAAAGGCCATGCGGAGTTTTGCTAGATCCTGTTCAAGGTAAACAACTTTCCTTAATATTAGGGAACAGAGTGCGAAATCTTTCCTTAAATTAAGGAAAATATGTTTAGGCTCTTCCTAATTGTTGACAAAGTCAATGCAAACTCTCCAGACTCCTGTCTACAAGACCCGGGTCTAGAATATGAGTTTCTTTGGCAAAGAATAGCATCAGCTGGAACAACTCCTTGACCTTACTCTCCAGCAGCGCAACCCTATCTTCAAGTGAGATATCGCGCTTATCGTTCGTCTCGCTTTTCATTTCCCACTGCCTCCTTCGGCTATCCACTTCCTGAGTGTAGCTGTGTCAAACATCAGTTTACTTCCTACCTTATGCGCTCCCGGGACTTTTCCCTGGGAGTGCATTTGATACAGGCTATTCTTGCTGTAGCCGGTAATCTCGGACGCTTGCGTAACCGAGACCCTTTCCGGATAGGTCTTTATTCTTTTTTCATCCTGCAGGACTTCAATCATCGTCTCCCGGACAATTTTCTTCTGTTGCGTCGAGAGTATCTCAATAAGTTTTTGAATTAAGTCTTCCATTGCTCTTTCGTTTTTCTGCGGTAAAGGAATGAATAGAATCCGTGAAAGCCAAATTATAGAAAGGTGGTCGGCTGTTTTTTATCCTCAAAAATGGTCCGAGCAAAATGCCCTACAGTTACGTGTGTGGCCGTTTTTGCCACATTATTCGCCGATATACTCAAAGTCAATACAATATGATTCGTGGCTTATCTTTATGCGGGAGTGCTACTATCTTTTTCTACAGTTCTACTATTCTACAAATCTACTTTTCTACAATGCTACTAGAATACAGGCATACTTGCATACTTGTATACTTGATTACTAGATTACTAAATTGCTTGACTACTTGATTACCGGATTACCCAAAAAGGTAGATGAAAAAAGAAAGAATGGGCCAATCTCGGGCGTCGGTGCACGCCTCCAGCCTTGTCAAGCTGCGGCCGTCGGTGCAGATGGCGAAGTTATATGGCTTTGAATGGGGGCTTAGCCCAAATTGCAAGATGTGCGTTCGTGTCACGAACGCGGAATACCACCCCGATTTCTCTATTTATGGCGTTATTTGGGGCAATTATTGCACTATAAAACCATAAAAAGAAACTTTTAAAACACGCTGAAAGTGCGACAAAAGTGCGACTAGGCCTTAAAAAGAAAAGCACCTACGCTTCCGTAAGTGCTTGTTTCTGAGGTGCTCCCCCTGTTGGACTTGAACCAACGACCCTCTGATTAACAGTCAGATGCTCTAACCAACTGAGCTAAGGAGGAATTTTTTGCCGTTATTTCCTTAACGGGATTGCAAAGGTACAATCTTTTTTGGATTCTCCAAAGCTTTTCAAGAATTTTTTTCAAAAGATTTATTGTGCCGGATTTTTATGTATCTTTGTAAGTTCATTAATTGTTCTTAGGGAAATGAATATCGACCTGTTGGCCAGAATGGTAAAAGAAGTGGTGATGGACCACGACACCGTGACGCTGCCCGGCGTTGGCAGTTTTGTCACGGAACTGGTCCCGGCAACCTTCGCCGATCGCGGCTATACCATCCTTCCGCCGTATCGTCGGCTGTATTTCTCTCCCACGCAAGGGGAGGACACCCTTCTGGTGGATTTATACGCCCAGGCCAATCATATCCCCGTAGCGGATGCGGAACGTATCCTCGCGGACTTCCTCACGGAAATGAAGGAAGTGCTCAAGGTGAAGAAGACCATCGTTTTCCCCGGATTGGGCCGCCTGCGTGCCACAAGGGAGAATCATTTTTTCTTTGTGGCCGATGAGGACCTGGATATTTACCCCACCGGTTTCGGCCTGCAGCCCATTTCTCTCAAGACCCACGAGGAAACCAAGGAGGAGGTAGAGGAGGCCGTTTCCGCCCTCGCCTCCATTCTGGAAAAAGAACCGGAGCCTGCGGAAGCGCCTGTCATTCCGACCGAAGTGGAGGAATCTCCTGAGTTGGAGCCTGCGGAAGGAGATTTCTCGACTCCGCCTACGGCTCCGCTCGAAATGACAAAGGAGGAAGAGCCCGCTCCTGTCATTCCGACCGAAGCGGAGGAATCTCCGGAACCGGAACCCGAGCCCGCTCCTGTCATTCCGACCGAGCCCGCTCCTGTCATTCCGACCGAGCCCGCCCCTGTCATTCCGACCGAAGTGGAGGAATCTCCCGAACCGGAAGAGATGGCCGATCAGGTCGGCCATGACGTTGAGCCCGAGCCTGCCCCTACGAACAAGGGCAAGAAAATCGTCCTTTGGACGCTTATTGCCCTGTGCATTTTGCTCCTTGTGGCGGGTATTGCCCTTGCGGTCGTCGGCCGGGTGGCGCCGGAGTGGCTGGACAGCTTCCTGTATTCGCCCGAAGAGTTGGAAGTATTATATAAGTAGTGTATCATGAAGCCGGTTAGTAGAGAAGGATATAAATTCAGACAGGATATTTCCATCCCGTGTTACCAGACGGACGTCAAGTGTCAGCTGCGCCCCGCCGCTTTTATGGACCTGGCCCAGGAAATCGCCTATTGGGCTGCCCATGAGCTGGGTTTCGGCTACGATACCCTGCACGTCCACCACACGGCCTGGGTGCTCAGCCGCATGCACATCCACTTTATCAAGCCGACTACCTGGCGAGACGAGGTGACTCTCTACACCTGGCACAAAGGCTCCTCCGGTCTTTTCTACCTGCGAGATTTCGTATTATTGAACCCTGCAGGGGAGCAAAGCGTGGTCTGTACCAGCTCCTGGGTGGTTATTAACGAGGAAACACGCCGTCTGGTGCGCCCGGAGGACCTGGCTCATTTCATGACCGTGGATTATGAGGTGGACGATGCTATCGCGGAACCGGCCCCGAAGGTTGTGATGCCGAGAGATGCCCGGTCGGAGCCGGGCATGACGAACACGGAGGCGGAATGCGTAGCAGAGCACCGGGTGGCTTTTTCGGACGTGGACCTTATCGGCCACACCAACAACGCAAGGTATGTGGTGTGGGCCATGGACTGCCTCCCGCCGGCCCAGACGGAGCTGCCGCTCAAAGACTTGTACATCAATTTCAACAAAGAAACCAAGGCGGATGAACTGGTGCAGCTTTATCGCCTGCAGGATGGAACTTCCTGGTATGTGGAAGGCCGTGTGGACGGCAAGTCCTGCTTTGTTGTAAAACTGGAGTATTAACTATGAAGGATTTGTTTTTCGGATATGGTGTAGCCCATAGCATTTTGCTGCTTGCCTTTGTCATCGGCATAGGACTTTTCCTGGGCCGATTCAAGATTAAGGGCATCTCCCTGGGCTCTACCTGGATTCTGTTCCTGGGCATCCTGATGGGACATCTGGGCTTTCAGATGGACCTGGATATGCTGCATTTCGTGAAAGAGTTCGGCCTTATCCTCTTTGTATTCTCTATCGGTCTACAGGTGGGTCCCGGCTTCTTCCATTCGTTCAAGAGCGGCGGCGTAAAAATGAACCTTCTGGCCGTGATGAACATCCTTCTGGCCGTGGTGGCAACCTATGCCATATCGGCCATCACCGGAGAAAGCCTTTCCACCATGGTAGGCGTGATGTCCGGCGCCGTTACCAATACGCCCGGCCTGGGTGCCGCCCAGCAGACGTTCATCGACACCTCCGTCGCCGGAGGCACCAGCGCTTTGGCGGCCGGCGAGGCTGCCGGACACCTGGCATCGGCCTACGCGGTAGCCTATCCCATCGGTGTAATCGGCGTCATAGGTGTCATCATCCTGTTCAAGGCCCTTTTCAAAATCGACCATAAAAAGGAACTGGCGCAACTGAAGGCGCTGGACGATGAAGTGGAAAAGGCCCGTCGCATGCATGTGATGGTGGAAAATCCGGCCATATTTGGTCACAAGCTCTCCAGCATCCTGCATGAGTTTGGCGGCGATTTTGTGGTGTCCCGCGTCATGAAAGGCGATGAAATCCTGTTCCCGCAGCCGGATACTATTCTGGAGGAGGGCGATAAGCTGCTCATCGTGACTTCGCAGAACGAGGTGGACCGGATCCGCATCCTCTTCGGACAGGAGGTGCCTATGCATCAGGCCGATTGGCAGGTGAAAGACCACAACATGGTCACCCAGCGCATCGTGGTTACCAACAGCAAACTTACCGGTAAAAAGCTCAAGGAACTGGGCTTCCGCAGTGCATACGGCGTAAGCGTTACGCGTGTCATCCGCGCCGGCGTGGAACTGGTGGCCAGCCCCAACCTGTACATCCAGGTGGGTGACGGCCTCATGTGCGTGGGTACGCTGAAAAACATCGAGAACCTGGCCAAGAAGGTGGGTAATTCCAACGACGCCCTCAACAAACCCAACCTGGTTCCCATTTTCCTGGGCATCGTAGTGGGTATCATCTTCGGTTCCATTCCCATTCACTTTCCGGGCATTCCCCAGGCCATCAAACTGGGCCTGGCCGGCGGTCCGCTTATCATCGCCATCCTGCTGGGCTACTTCGGCCCCCGGTATAAAGTCACCACTTACACCACCACCAGCGCCAATCTGATGCTGCGCGAAATCGGCATTGCCATGTTCCTTGCCGCCGTGGGTATCGGCGCAGGTGCAGACTTCTGGAAGTCGATTGTAGGCGGTGGTTACTGGTGGATTCTGTACGGTGCCATCATCACCCTGGTGCCTCTCTGCATCACCTTTATTGTAGCCCGTGCGTTCTGCCACCTGAACTTTTACCAGATCTGCGGCCTTATCAGCGGCTCCTGCACCAATCCGCCGGTGCTGGCTTTCGCCCAGGGCATGTACGGCAGCGATTACACGTCGGTGAACTATGCGACGGTGTATCCGCTGTCGATGTTCATGCGCGTGCTGGTGGCCCAGTTGCTCATTCTGGTTGCAATGGCGTAAATCATGTTGGACCTGGTCTATCCTTCGGAGCCCGCTCCCATTTATCCCCGGCCTTCCTTCGGTCGCCCGGGCCGGCCGCATATCCCGGTAGGGGAGATGCTGCCGCTCATGGAGCCGTCCGGTCTGGTCTATGGTCAGGCAACTCGTGCCTGGTGTCACAGCGGCTCCAAGGTCCTGCACCCGGTAGTCCATTTGCATATCATAGACCGGTTCGGCAATATCTACCTGCAGAAAAGGGCCATGACCAAGGAACTGCTTCCCGGCTATTGGGATACGGCGGTGGGTGGCCACGTCACTTACGGTGAACAGGCCGTGGAGGCCTTGTACCGTGAGGCGGCGGAGGAATTGGGCCTGCATGCGTTCAATCCCATCGCGCTGACAACTTACACTTACGAGACTGAGCGCGACAGTGAATTCGTATTTATCTATGCGATGGTGGGGCATCCGGAAATCGCCCCGGACGAGGCCGAAGTTTCCGAAGGGAAGTGGTGGTCGCCGGAAGAACTGGACGCCGCTTTCGGCAAAAATATCCTTACGCCCAATTTCGAATCTGAATTTCCTCAAATTCGTGCCCGTTTAATGGCATTATTGTAGGATTTCCCCGAAAAAAGCCGTAACTTTACAAGGTTATGGTGTCAGATATCGACAAATTCGTACACGACCAACTGTCGGTGTGGCCGGCGGTGGCAGCCAAGTACCGGGCACTGAAGAGTACCCGCACCCGTACCATGCCGCTGCGGGGCTTATTGGTTACGCTCCAATCCAATCCGGGCCGCATGCCAATCTTCGACCACGGCTGTCCGCTGTGCGAGGAAAACTACATGGAGCACCAGCATACGCTCCCTTTTGAGGGCCGGAAAGGACGCAAGTACAACATCCTGGTAAACCGGGCGCCCATTTTCCCCAACCACCTGGTCATCACGCGCGATATCCACGCACCGCAAACCATCTGGCACCGATTCCCGGACATGCTGGACCTGGCCGCCCAGCTGGAGAATTACATCGTCTTTTATAACAGTCCCAACAGCGGAACAACGGTCCCGCAGCACGCCCATTTCCAGGCCTGCCCCAAGGGGTACATGCCGCTGGAACGCGTAACGGAGCGTCTCCTCCGGACTGTCAGTGGAGGGGAAACGCCGGCGGAGTTGCAATTCATTACTTCCGTTAGGGATGCCCAACTATATCATTTCCAGCGGTTCAATCGGGGGATTTTCATGTTGCGCGCCACCACCGCCAAGTCCATGGCCAAGCTGTTCTACCGGCTTTTGGACTGCCTGAACCTGTTGGCGGAGGAAACGGAGCCCCGCTTCAATGCCTTTACGTATTGCAGCGAGGGTGAGTTCCGTGCGGCGGTCGTCCTGCGCAGTGCCTCGCGTCCGCAGTGCTATTACGCGGAAGGGGAGGACCATTTTGCCATTACACCCGGCGCGGCGGATATGGCCGGTTTCTTTGTGGTACCGGAGGAGGGAGACTTCGACCGCTTAAACGCAAGCGTCGTGTCGCAGATTTATGACGATGTCACTCTGTCCGCAGCGGAGGAAGAACGCCTGCTGTGGCGTCTTGTCCGCACCCAGCCGCGCATCGAGGTGGGCATTGTCGCCGCCCCGCAGATTGGCTTCGAGATTATCTCGGACGGTGCCGGCCCGCAGCAGGTATCGTACCGGGAAGGAAAAATCGACTATAATGGTGTCCTGTACGATGAACTGGTGTTCGAGGCAGTCACCATTTCCACCCTCTTCGCGGAGCCGTCCTTCATCCTGTATGGGGAAGGGGAGCCCATGCGTTTTGCCGGCACGCTCAAGTTCATCGTGAACGGCGGCAAGGTGCAGGCAGTGAACTTGATCGGCGCAGAAGATTATCTGCTGAGCGTGGTGTCGCTGCTGCCGGAAGCCCAGCGCCGGGAGGCCGCCATCGACATCCGTACGCGGCTCATGGAGCTGGTGGCCCGTCGGCAGGCTGGCCAGAACGCACCGGGCGGCCCGGATCTGGTGAACACGGAAGAGGTAGTTACGTGGCTGGCCCATCGGCCCGCCAGGACGGAGCAGCCGGAAGCGGCTCCCGTACATGCCCGGTACGATGTTTGCGCCGGGGAACATTGTCAGCGCTACATTGGACTCACGCCCCGTGCCGATGCCCATGCGCGCACCATCATTGACGAAACTTGGGGACAGACCAATGGCAACGATAGGCGTATTTGACTCAGGAAGCGGCGGTCTCTCGGTATACCGGGAGCTCATTAAAGTCCTGCCGCAGGAACAGTATCACTATTTCTCCGACAACGCACATTGTCCGTACGGAGAAAAAACGTCCTTGTACATCCAGCGGCGCGGTCGCTTTATCACGGAATTCCTCCTGGACAAGGGGGCCGATATCATCGTGGTGGCCTGCAATACCGCCACCGCGGCGGCCATCGCCACGCTGCGGGCGGAGTACCCGGACGTGCCCTTCGTGGGCATGGAACCGGCCGTGAAACCGGCGGCGCTCGGGACCAAGAGCGGAGTGATTGGCGTCCTGGCCACAGCCGGAACGCTTAAGGGATCCAAATATCTGAATACCAGGGGATTGTACGAGGATAACGTGCGCATTGAGGAACATGTGGGACAAGGGTTTGTAGAACTGGTGGAGGCCGGTAAATTGGACGGCCCGGAAGTGGAAGCCACCGTGCTCGCTTCGCTTAAACCGCTGCTGGCCGCCGGGGCGGACACCATCGTCCTGGGCTGCACGCACTATCCTTTCCTGCAGCCGGTGATCGAGCGGCTGGCCGGTCCGTCCGTGCGGGTAATCGACCCGGCTCCTGCCGTGGCCCGGCAAACCGTGCACGTGCTGGAACAGCGCGGAATTGTTACCGGTGTGGGACCGTTCTCCATAGAGCTCCATGCCTCCGGCGACCCCACCCCCCTCCAGCGTATATTCTCCTTAGTAGTAGGTGGTTAGTAAACGATTGACACACAATAAGATGCGTATCAGAAAAAAATGGTTCTTGCTGCTTGTGACCGTACTGGCCGGGCAGGTTTTGCACGCGCAGGTGCTCACGGGCATCGATGTATTACAGATGAATGGCTTCGAGGAACTCCGCGGCAAGCGGGTGGGCCTGGTGACCAACCCCAGCGGGGTGGACCGGAACCTTCGTTCCACCATTGACATTCTCTTTGAAGCGCCCGAAGTTAACCTGGTGGCGTTGTATGGTCCGGAGCATGGCGTTCGTGGCGATGCCTACGCCGGCGACCATGTGGAAGGCAGCACGGACGCCAAGACGGGACTGCCGGTGTTCTCCCTCTACGGGAGTACGCGTGAGCCTACGCCGGCCATGCTCAAGGGGGTCGATATCATGGTGTACGATATTCAAGACGTGGGCGTCCGCTGCTACACGTTCATCTCCACGCTGGGCTTGGTGATGCGCGCCTGTGGCAAGGCCGGCATCGAGGTGCTGGTGCTGGACCGGCCAAATCCGCTGGGCGGCAACAAGGTGGAAGGCCCACTGGTGGAGGAAGGTTTCTACTCCTTCGTGAGCCAGTTCCATATTCCCTTCGTGTACGGTTTAACGGTAGGGGAGTTCGCTGCGCTTATCAACGAGGAAGGCCTGAACAAAGGCCAGAAGGGAGACCTGGAGCACGTTAAATGCAAACTGAGCGTAGTGCCCATGCGCGGCTGGCATCGTTGGATGCAGTTCCGCGACACCGGCCTGCCGTGGATCCTGCCTTCGCCCAATATCCCTTCCATGGAAAGCGCCCTGTGCTATGCCTCGTCCGGCATTTGCGGCGAATATGGCCATATCCATACGGGGGTAGGGTACACCATTCCTTTCCAAACCTTTGCCATCGATTGGATCGATGCCGATGCCCTCAAGGCCCGTCTGGATAGCTACAATCTCCCGGGCGTTGCCTTCCGCACCATCCACTACAAGCCCATCGCCGGGTATTACAACGGCAAGTTGGTGCATGGCGTTCAGTTCTTCTTTACTGATTTTGAAAAGGCGCCGGTATCCCTGCTGCAGTTCTATGTCATGCAGGCCGTCCAGGAGCTTTGGCCCGCCCACAATCCCTATCCCGTCAAGAAGACGCGTATGCTGGATATCGTTTGTGGTACGGATTATGTAAGAGTCAATTTCGGGAAGCGTTTGAAGGTGGCCGATATCCAGGCCTATTGGAACAAGGATGCCGAAGCCTTCAAGGCCCTTTCCCGCAATTATTATTTATACGATTAACCTTAAAACAGAGAAGCTATGAGAAGATTTTTGACTTATGCCGCCTCGTTAGTAATGGCACTGTCCATGCTCTCGGCTCCCGATATGTTGGCCCAGTCCCGTTCGGGCGGCGGCTCCACCACCAGCCGTTCTACCGGCAGCAGTTCTTCCAGCTCCAGCCGTTCCAGCGGCAGCAGCCAGCAGACAACGCGCTCGTCCGGCAGCAGCAGTTCACAGGTGTCCCGCTCCAGCAGCAGTAGCAACAACCAGCAGGCCACCCGTTCCAGCGGTAGTCAGCAGATCACCCGCTCCAGCGGCTCCAGTACCACTCGTTCTAGTGGGTCGAGCAGCCAGCAAGTCACCCGCTCCAGCGGTTCCAGCAGCAGTAGCAGCCAGCAGGCCACGCGTTCCAGCGGTAGCAGCACTACTACTACTCGCTCCAGCGGCACCACCACCCGTTCCAGTGGAAGCAGCTCTTCTGTGAGCAGTGGTTCGCAGGCCCGTTCATCCAGCAGCAACTCTTCCACCACCAACACGGTAAGCAGCACTTCGCAGGCACGTTCTGCCGGAAGCAGCACCACCACAACGGTTCAGAGCTCCTCCAGCAACAATGCTCAGGCGGTTACTGGAACCACCGTGCGCTCCTCCAACGTGAGCCGCAGCGGCCTCACCTCCAGCGCCAGCCAGGATTCCGCTCCCGTGAACCCCACCTATCGTGACAACGGGTACAACTACCGCTACAGTGACGATATGCGCGTGGATGACCGCCACAACATGTACCGCATCGCCCCTCGTTATCGCGATCCGATGCCTTGGGACCGGGCCGGTTACTTCTGGGGAGACCATCCGCACTACTATGGCTACCGCATCCACAGTCTGCCGCCTAAATGGCGCCGGATCAGCCACTGGGGAATCGACTATTATTACTACAACGGCATTTACTATCGTCCTTTTGGCGGTTCGTATGTCGTATGTCGTCCTCCTTTCGGCACTCCGCTGGAGGTTGCCATCGACAGGGCGCTGTTCCATGCCATCCGTTTCGCGTACTACTGCGACACCTATCGCACCTATTCGCGTACCTTTGACTATTACAACGTCATCGCCCGGCAGAACCTGATCATCGCCCAGCAGAATGCCCGTCTGGTTGCCAAGAACAGTTCTTATGCCATCAACGCCAACCGTGCGCTGTCCGCTTATGAACTGGCCAACCGCCTGGGACTGGTGCAGAGTTACGCATACGCCAACTCCGAGTACTTCTACCAGGATGGCGTGTTCTACACCATTTCCGCTTCCGGTACGGTTTCTACCATCGTCCCTCCTGCAGGTGCCCTGGTGACCTCCCTCCCGGACGACTACGAGATCATCGTCATGGATGGTATCGAGTACTATATGGTGGATAACACCGTGTACCGCACCACCCTGTTCGAGGGCGTTCCTTACCTGGAGGTGTTGGGCCAGATGTACGGTTCCCTGTACACCCAGTACAATGTGTACCGCTAGGCTGTGATACTTAAATAGCTGATAGTCAGCGACTTGTTATACAATCCTCGTTCGAAAAACGAACGAGGATTGTTGCGTAAGTATCTGTGTTATAATGTCATAGCTATCACGGGTAGCGGCCGGCAAAAGTATAGAAGAAAATTCGTATATTTGTAGGCTATGATTACACTGGAACAAATCAAAGATGTGCAGGAACGTGTGCAGGCGCTGAACGCTTGTCTGGACATCCCCGGCAAGCGGAAGGAAGTGGCCGCCAAGACGGAAGAAACCCTGGCCCCGGATTTCTGGGCCGATCCCAAAGTGGCGGAAGCCTTCCTGAAAAAGCTCTCCGGCATCAAGTCCTGGGTAACGGACTTCGACAAGGCCAAAGGACTTGCCGAGGACCTGGACGTGCTGTACGACTTCGCCAAGGAAAGCATCGCCGGCAGGGAAGAGGAAGCCACGGAAACGGCGGAAACCCTGGAACTGGCGCAAAGTTTCCAGCAGGCCACGGAGGCCGTGGAGGCCCTGGAGCTGAGGAATATGCTGGGGAACGAGGGCGATAATCTGGGCGCCGTACTCACCATCAACTCCGGCGCCGGCGGCACCGAAGCCAACGACTGGAGCGCCATGCTCATGCGCATGTACCTCCGCTGGGGGGAGCGCAACGGTTACAAAATGACCGTCACCTCCTTGCTGGAAGGCGAAGAAGCCGGTATCAAAAGCTGCACCATCGAGGTGGAAGGGGATTATGCCTATGGCTACCTGAAGGCGGAAAACGGCGTGCATCGCCTGGTACGCATCTCTCCCTTCAATGCCCAGAGCAAGCGCCAGACCACCTTCTCCAGTGTATTCGTCTATCCTCTGGTGGACGACAGCATCAACATCGAAATCAATCCCGGAGATTTGGAGTGGGACACCTTCCGCAGCGGCGGCCATGGCGGCCAAAACGTGAACAAGGTGGAAACCGGCGTGCGCGTACGCCACATCCCCTCCGGCATCATGGTGGAAAATACGGAAACCCGCAGTCAGCAGGACAACCGCCAGCGGGCCCTCCTCATCCTGAAATCGCGCCTGTACGACATTGAGCTCAAGAAGCGCCAGGAAAAACAGGCGGAACTGGAAGGCCAGAAAAAGCGCATCGAGTGGGGCTCCCAAATCCGCAACTACGTACTTCACCCCTACAAGTTGGTGAAAGACCTCCGCACCGGTTACAACACGGCCGACACCCAGGCCGTGCTGGACGGCGACATCAACGAATTCATGAAAACGTACCTGATGGGTAAAGGCAGTGCCGTTACCGATCCTGACAATCTGGACTGATGAAAAGAATTCTACTCCTTCTGTCCGTTCTGGCGCTTGCCGCTTGCGGCCATCGCGTTAAACCGGTCCATTCCGACCCGGTTACGGTGAAGGTGGCTCCTGTGGCCGCCGAGACCACGCACGTGATGGCATCGTATGTGGGTAAGGCCGAGGCCACCGGCTCCACCGTCATCACGGCTCCGTATGCCGGCACGCTGCTGGATATTCCTGTCAAGCAAGGCCAAAGCGTCAAGAAGGGCCAGGTGCTGGCCCGCGTGTATTCGGAACAGGTGAATGCCGCCTTCGACATGGCCCGTGCCTCGCTCGCACAGGCACAGGATGGCTTCGAGCGCATCCAAAAGTTAAAGGAAGGTGGCGCCGTGGCCGATGTCAAAGTAGTGGAAATTGAAACCCAGCTGGCCCAGGCACGCGCCGCCCAGGCTGCTGCCCGCCAAACGCTGGAAGAAGGCACCCTCAAGGCCCCCTTCGACGGTGTCGTTGGGGAGGTATATGCCCAGAAAGGCATTCGTGCCGATGTCCTTCAGCCCCTGGTGCAAGTGCTGGACCGGAACGGTACCTATGTCCGTTTCCCGGTTCCGGAAGCGGAAATCCTGCAGTTGACCCCCGGCATGGCCGTGGAGATAGAAGTGCCCGCCCTGGAAAAGACCTTCCAGGCCACCTTGGAATCCAAGGGGGTAGTGGGACAACCCCTGTCCCATGCCTATGACTGCCTGGCCCGGGTGGCCGACAAGTCGCTCCTGCCCGGCATGGTGTGCAAAGTACGCGTCCTGATGCCCTCCAGCTCGTATATCCTGTGTCCGGCCAGTGCAGTCCGTACCGGCGCCGAGGGCCGCTACGTCTGGTGCGTGGAGCAGGGAATCGTGATTCGGAAAGATATCGTCATCGGCGGATACAGCGGTCGGAACATCATTGTGGAAAGCGGCCTCAGGGAAGGGGACTTGCTGATTGTGGAAGGCACCCGGAAGGTGTCCGGCGGCATGCATGTACAAACGGTTCGATAGTCCATGGAAGTAGGCCAGTACATGAAAGGAATCGCGGGATGGGTCCGTTGGACCATCCAACACAAGAAGGTGGTCTATCTTCTTGTGGCGGCCCTTTGTGTATTGGGTATCTGGGGCGTGAGCCGGATCAATAAGGACGAATTCCCCACCTTCGAAATCAAGCAGGGCCTGGTTGTAGGCGTCTATCCCGGCGCCACCGCCCAGCAGGTGGAAGATCAACTGGCCAAGCCGCTGGAAAAAACCCTCTTTACGTTTAAGGAGGTGGTCCGCAGCAGCGCGCATACGGTGAGCAAGGATGGCATCTGCTATATCTACGCGGACTTGAATTGTCCCATGTCCAAGAAGGACGAGGTCTGGTCCAAAATCAGGCTCCGGCTGCAACAGGAAAAGGCTTTGCTGCCGGCCGGCGTGCTGGCTGTGGCTGCCCTGGACGATTTCACCTCTCTATCGGCCATTATGCTCTCCATCCAGTCCACGGACAAAGGATACGGGGAATTGGAGGAACTGGCCGATGTGCTGAGCGAGCGCCTGCGCCGCATCGACAAACTCTCCAGCATCAGAATCCTGGGCACGCGTCCGGACGAGATTGCCGTTCACGTGGATATGGACCGGGTGAGCGCTTATGGCATCGACCTTGCTACGCTGCTGCTGAATTACCAGACCTCGTCCATGCCCATTCCGGGTGGTAGTTTCGATGCCTCGTATGTGCATGCGCCCATCCATGTGGATCCGGCCATCACCTCGGAGCAGGAGATTGGCGACCGTGTGGTGTTTGCCAGCCCGGACGGTGACGTGGTGCGTCTGAAGGATATCGCCCGTATCGAACGGCGCTATCAGGCTGCTGACGAGGAGGTTATATACAACGGAACCCCTTGTGTGGTGCTGTCACTGGAGTCCAGGACCGGAAACGATATCACGGCTTTCGGCCGGGAAGTGGACCAGGTCCTGCAGGAATTCCGTGCAGAGCTTCCGCACAGCGTCACCATTACCAAGGTGACGGACCAGCCCAAGGTGGTAGGGGACTCCGTCTTCAGTTTTATGCGCGACCTGGTGGTGGCCATGCTGGTGGTGGTGCTGGTGATGCTCCTGCTGTTTCCGCTCAAGAGTGCGCTCATCGCATCGTCCGGCCTTCCCATCATCACGGCCATGACGCTGTGTATCATGTACTTTACCGGTATCGAACTGAATACCGTGACCCTGGCTGCCCTGATTACCTGTCTAGGTATGATCGTGGACGATTCCATCATTACCATGGACGGCTATATGGACAAGCTGGGGCGGGGGATGAACCGCATGGATGCGGCCTGCGCCAGTGCCAAGGAATTGTTTATGCCCACTTTTGTGGCTACGCTGGCCATCTCGCTCATGTTCTTCCCCATCAAGGTGATCCTGAGCGGCTACATGCGGGACTTCGTGAAATTCTTCCCCTGGGTTATCCTGGTCGCGCTCATGCTCTCGCTGGTCTATGCCGTGTCGATGGTTCCGTCACTGGAAACCCGCTTCATCAGTGAGCCGCACCGGGGCAACGAAAACCTGGTGGCCCGCCTTCAGTCCAAACTGTTCCGCTTCATCGAGGAAACTTACGCCAAGGCGCAGGCCTGGTGCTTCCGACATCCGTTTATGACGGTTTGCGGTGCCCTGACGGCCATAGCCCTGGGCGTCCTCATGTTCCTTACGCTCAACTTCCAGATGGTGCCCAAGGCCAACCGCGACTTCTTCTGCGTGGAGGTGGAGCTGGAGGGTGGCAATTCCATGGAACGCACGCGCGAGGTGACAGATTCGCTGGAGCGTATTTTCCTTGCCGATGAACGGGTGGTCTCGGTTTCCTCCTACCTGAACGTGAGCGTGCCGCGTTTCAGCGCTACCTATGCGCCCAAGATTCCTTCGCCTGCATCGGCACAAGTGATTGTTAAAACGGTCTCCAACAATGCTACGGTGGAGATTCTGCATGAATACGAGAACCGGGAGAACCTGTTCCCGCACGCGCTGCTCCGCATCAAGCAGATGGACTACCAGTTGGTTGAGGCGCCGGTGCATGTGATTCTCAAGGGAGAGGACCGCGAGGCGTTGTATCCCGCCGCCGATGCCCTTCGGGACCGGATGACCAAGATGGATACCCAGCTCAAGTGGGTCCATGCCGATAACGACAATTTGCAGCCCACGGTGAACATCCGCCTGGATGAGGACGAGGCTCCGCGCCTGGGCGTGAACCGCGGCCTGCTTTCCCTGCAACTGGCCGGTTCGTTCAACGGACAGACCATTGCCTCCGTTTGGGAAAACGGCCGCTCGCTGCCCGTTACCTTGTACGCCGACGGTCTGGAAGGCGACATGCCCTATACCGTGCTGGGGGACCAGATGGTGACATCGGCCCTGCCGGGTGTGAGTATTCCGCTCAGGCAGGTGGCTTCGGTAGAACCGGACTGGCACGTGGCGCAACTGCACCGTTGGGGCGGGGAACCTGCCGTAAGCGTTTATGCCGACACCAAAATGGGCATTAGCCAGCCGCGGGTGATGAAGGAAATGAAGGGGTATATCGAGAAACTGGATTTACCGGAGGGCGCGCATGTGGAGTACAGCGGTCTTTCATCGCTGAACTCCGTGCTGGGGCCGGAGATCGGCTTTGCCTTCTTTGTGGCCTGCCTCATCCTGTTCATCTTCCTGCTGTTCCACTTCAAGAAGGCCAGCATCGCCCTGCTCACCATGGCCATGAGCACCTTGTGCCTTTTCGGCGCCTTCCTGGGCATGTGGATTTTCAACCTGGACTTCGGCATGACCGCCGCCCTGGGCCTCATCTCGCTGGTGGGTATCGTGGTGCGTAACGGCATCCTCATGTATGAATATGCGGAAGACAAGCGCTTTAAAGACGGTGCCGATGTCCGCACGGCAGCCATGGAAGCCGGCAAACGCCGCGTTCGTCCCATCTTCCTTACCTCCTGCACCACGGCACTGGGCGTGCTGCCCATGATTCTCTCGGCCGACCTTCTCTGGCAGCCCATGGGCGTAATCATCTGCTTCGGCACCATCCTCTCCATCTTCCTCATAGTCCTGGTAATGCCCATCGGCTACTACCTGGTGTTCAAGGGGCAGGAGAAGACGGCCGCGAGCTAAATCTCAAAGGACTCGATTTCCTTCACCAATTTTCCAATGATGGACATCTTCATGTCGTAGAGGGCATCGGAGATGTCCACTTTGTAATAGTGGGGGTTGATCAGACGACGCTCCGCCGGTGAGAAGTGGCGCAGGTTGTCCTGGTAGAAGGCCTTCTTGGTCTGGAGGTCATAATACGGGGCGATCCGCTCTCCCGACTTTATGGACTGGAGCTGGAGCGGACGGGCATCGTACTGTCCTTCCTCGAAGGTCTTGGTCTTGAAGGAGTCGAACTCGTCCCGGATAGTGATGGTTTTTCCGTGCTGGATGGCCAGGTCCGTGGCATCGCCGCGGAGGCAGGTGACATCGGCCTTGAAAACATAACCGTCCAGGGAATTACCCTTTTCCTTGTCCAGGGCCGAAATGCGCCAGGTGATCTGGAAACCGGGGTTGATGAGCTTGATTTTGTCTTCCGAACGTTTGAGGACGGGCTGACCATCTATCTGCACCAGTTTGTACACATTGCCGAAGCAAGGGGCTGCCTTGGAGGTGGCGATGGCATCGCCTACGCCGTAACTGTCGATGCGGGCGCCCTGCCGCTCCAGGTCTGTGATGAGATATTCGTCCAACCCGTTGGTAGCGAAGATTTTGCACTTGGTGAGGCCGTGGCTATCCAGGATGCGGCGCACTTCCTGTGAAAGATACGCAAGGTCTCCGCTGTCCAGGCGGATGCCGTAACCGGGCGCATAAGTATCGTCAATGCCGTTTTCCTTGAAGGAACGGATGGCGTTCTTGATGCCGCAGCGCAGGGTGTCGTACGTGTCGATCAGGAGGATGATATTCTCTCCCCGGTGCGTATTGATGTAATCCGTAAATGCCTGATGTTCACCTTCTACCGTGCTGCCATAGGAAGTGATGAAGCTGTGCGCCATGGTGCCGGTGGAGGGCACGTTGTTGAACGCGCCGGTGAGGATGTTGGAGGAACTGGCGCAGCCGGCAATCTGGGCCGCCTTGCCGCCATATACCGCCGCCCAGGGGCCATGCGCCCGGCGGGAGCCGAACTCGGAGACCGGCTTGTCCGTGGAACGGCATACGCGGGAGGCCTTGGTGGCCACGGCCATCTGGTGGTTCAGGATGCACAGCATGGGCGTTTCCAACACTTGGGCCTGTACCAGCGGTCCCACCACCGTGACGATGGGCTGGTTGGGGAATACGATCTCACCCTCCCGCATGGTGTAGACATCGCCCGTAAACTTCATGGTGCTCAGGTGCTTGCGGAACTCCCGATACTCCTCTCCGGGCAGGAACTTCTCATAGAATTCCTCCGGCTCCGTTCCCAGTTTGAGAACCATTTCTATCACTTCCTCCGTGCCGCTCACCACGGCCCAGTTGTTGTTCTCCGGGGCCTTGCGGTAAAAGAGGTTGAACACGGCAATCTGGCCTTCTTTTCCACAGTCCAGATAGGACTTTCCCATGGTGTACTGGTACTTGTCCGACACGTAAGCGGTATTGATTTCGTTCATGATATTTTATGATATTTTTTATTTGCCGCGTTTGCAGCCAGACAGGCCTGGAAGGGCGATTTTTTGCAATCGCGGCTGGGAAAATGGGCTTTTGGGCTAAAAACTTTGCCGCGATTGCAGCTGGACAGGCGTAGAACCCTGTTTTTTTGCAATCGCGGCAATTCTACTTAGGCCTGTGCGGCTAGAGCGTGGACATTTTCTCCAGGCAGAGTTCCACCAGCTTGCGGATGGCCGGTTTGTAGTCCGGGTTGGAGCTCTGGAGGTAGCGGTTGGCGATGATGCAGCAAACCGTGCTGGCGTGGTGGCCCAGATGGGCGGCCAGACCGGCCAGCGGAGAGCTCTCCATTTCGAAGTTGGTGATGCGGTAATCCTCGCCGCCGGTGGAGAAGCGGAAGCTCTCTACATCCTCCAGCATGGTGGGCATGGCCAGCGGCAGGCGGACGATACGTCCCTGCGGGCCGTAGAATCCGGGAGCGGAGATGGTGACGCCCTTAAGCGTAACGTCCTTCATGAGGTCGATGATCTTGTTGGAGGCCTTCACGAAGTACGGGGAAGAGAGGTACGGGTTCCAGTTCATGTGCTTTTTGAACGCTTCCTCTACCTCCGGGATGGTGATTTTTTCACGGTTGGCATACCAGTTCATGACACCGTCGAAGCCTACGCTGATGTGTGCCAGCACATAACTGCCCAGCGGAATGTCTGCATGCAGGGCGCCAGAGGTGCCGATGCGCAGGATGTTGAGGGCGCGGTGCACGGGCTTTACCTCGCGGGTTTTGAAATCCACATTGGCCAGGGCATCCAGCTCTGTCATTACAATGTCGATATTGTCCGGGCCGATACCATGGGACAGGGCGGTGATGCGCTTGCCATTGTATTTACCGGTTACAGATACGAATTCACGCGAAGCATGACGGAACTCGATGTCCGTGAGATACTCGGCGATCATGTCCACGCGGGAGGGGTCGCCTACCATGATAACGTTATCGGCCAGTTCTTCCGGTTTCAGGTGAATGTGGAATACGGAGCCGTCTCCATTGATAATAAGTTCAGATTCAGGAATTCTCATAGTGCATGTGGTTCTTCTAAAACACAAATATAAATTATTTTTCCTATATTTGCAAAAGACCATCGACATGATAACAGTGAAACGCCTTCTTCCTCTTATTCTGCTGATTCTCTTGGGAACAGCCTGTGCCCAGAACAAGCAAACCCCGACGCCTGTTCCCGTGTACTATTCCATTGCCACCAAGGTAATTCCGGAGGGGGCCGGCACCATTGAAGTGTCTGTCAGCGATGGCGCTGTCCTGGAAGGCACCCAGGTTACCTTTACGGCCCTTCCTGCCGAAGGATATACGTTCACTGCCTGGTCCGGCACGGCCTCCGGGTGGAAAACCAACCCCAAGAAGATCACCATGCACGAGGACCTGAACGTACTGGCCACCTTCGAGCCCGTATCCGTGACGCCTCCCACCGAAGAAGAATAATCGAACCCTCAATATGAAGAAAACTTTCCTCCTGACGGTCTTGCTGGCCGTCACCTTTTGTCCTTTGAAGGCCGATGAAGGCATGTGGCTTCCGGCCCTCATCTCCCAGCGCATCGCGGATATGCAGGCCAAAGGCCTCAAACTGAGCGCAGAAGACATCTACAGTGTTAACCAGGCCAGCCTCAAGGATGCCGTGGTACTGTTCGGCAGCGGCTGCACCGGTGAGCTGGTAAGCGACGAAGGCCTCCTGTTCACCAACCACCACTGCGGCTATGGCTACATCCAGAAGCATTCCTCCGTGGAGCACGACTACCTCAAGGACGGATTCTGGGCCCTGAACCGGAGCCAGGAACTGCCCAACCCGGGGCTCACCGTACGCTTCCTGGAGCGGATGGAAGATGTGACCGAACTGGTGCTCAAAGGTTACAAGCCCGGAAAAATGGATGAGGCGGACCGTATTAAAATCGTCAAGAAAAACAGCGAAAAACTCAAGGAGCAGGCCGTGAAGGGTGGCCAAGGCCTCAAGGCCAGCGTGGAAGCCCTTTATTATGGCAACCAATACTTCCTTTTCGTCTTCCGTGAGTATACGGATGTGCGGCTGGTTGGCGCTCCGCCGTCCTCTATCGGCAAGTTTGGCGGTGAGACGGACAACTGGATGTGGCCCCGTCACACCGGAGACTTTTCCATCTTCCGCATCTATGCAGGTAAAGACAACATGCCCGCAGAATATAGCGAAGACAATGTTCCCTATACGCCCAAAAAGTCCCTCAAAATCTCCCGTGCAGGGGTGAAGGAAGGCGATTTTACCTTTGTCTATGGCTGCCCCGGCAGCACGCAGGAATACGTGTACTCGGAGGCCGTGAAGTACATCTCCCAGGTGTCGGATCCGGAAAAAATCGCCCTGCGAACCATCCGGCTGCAAATCATGAAAAAGTACATGGACCAGAGCCAGGCCGTACGCATCCAGTATTCCAGCAAATACGCGGGCGTGGCCAATGCCTGGAAGAAGTGGCAAGGGGAGGAGAAAGGTCTCAAAAAAATGAAGACCGTTGCTACCAAGCAGGCCTACGAAGCCCGTTTCCGGGAGTGGGCACGCGGCACAGAGTACAAGGACGTCCTGGACAACCTGGCCTATCTCTATGAGGAACGCAACGCCCTGTATCGGGCTTACGAATATTACAACGAGACCGTCCGCAGCATCGAACGCCTGCGCATGGTTTCCGGCCGTCCCTTCGACATGAAGGACTACTACCAGCCCATCGACGAGGAAACCTTCGTGGCGCTGATGGAGGCCTTCGATAAAAACCTGGACGATGCGTACAAGCCGGCGTATTTCCTGCAGAAAAGGGCCGAATACGACAGCATGGAGGCCTGGAAGGACGATGTCTTTGCCAGCGATGAGGAAGCCCGCGCGCTGTCCGATGCCCTGGACGCCTTTTTTGCCGGTCCCATCGTGAGCAAGGTGCGTTCACTGAACGAATCCCTTCAGCTAACCTACCGCGACTATATGCGTGCGCAGATGGAGTTTGAGCCCGAGAAGGCTTTCTATCCGGACGCCAACCTCACCTTGCGTGTAGCCTACGGCCATGTGGAGGGGTATCGGCCTGCCGATGCCATCTACTACCATCCGGTTTCCACGCTGCGTGGCATCATCGAAAAGGACAATCCGGACATTTTTGACTACAACATTCCCCAGACGCTGCGGGACATTTACGCCCAGGGCGGCCACGAGGACCAGCCGGTCTGTTTCCTGGCCACCAACCACACCACCGGCGGCAACTCCGGCAGCCCGGTCCTGAATGCGGACGGCAACTTGATCGGCATCAACTTCGACCGCGTATGGGAGGGCACCCTGAGCGACCTTGCCTTCGACCCGGACGTATGCCGCAACATCTCTTTAGATGTCCGCTATATCCTGTTCATAATAAAGGAGATAGGCCATGCGGGCTATCTCCTGGATGAAATGAGTTTTGTCGATTAAAGACTTAGCATAATGTCGTTGAGCAGGCCGCCGGCCGTCTGACGCGTTCCGGCGCCGGCGCCTTGAATGAGCATGGGGGAGGGGTAGTCGCCGGTCGTGATGAGAATGGCGTTGTCCGTGCCCCGGAGGCTATACAGCGGACTGTCCGGTCCCACTTCCTGCAAGCCCACTACCGCGTGGCCCTCAGCATCGACGGACGCTACATACCGCAGCTTCTTTCCGGAGGCTGCGGCTTTTTTGTACCGCTGCTCGATATCGGCAGGAATGGGCTCCAGCCTTACCTGCGCCTCTTCCAGCGGAAGGCCGGCCTGGCGGCTCAGGATGAGGATTTTACGCAGGACATCCTTGCCGGAGAGGTCTACCTGCGGGTCCGGCTCCGTGTATCCTTTTATGCGGGCATCTTCCACCAGGGCGTCCCAGTCAGCACCTTTGTAATTGTCCAGCAGGTAGTTGAGCGTGCCGGAAAGCACGGCGTCCATGCGAACCAAAGTGTCGCCGCTCTGCACCACGCGGTCCAGCGTCACCAGGACGGGCAGGGCTGCGCCGGCCGTGGTTTCGTACCGCAGGGAAACACCCGCCTTGTGGGCTTCCAGCTGGAGGTTTTTAAACTGGGCATAAGTGCCGGAGAAGGGGATTTTGTTGCAGGCCACCACGGAATAGCCGCTGTGGAAAAGGTCGGGATAGCGGAAGCCCAGTTCCTCGTTGGCCGTACAGTCGATGAAAAGGGAATTCTCCAGCGAAAGCTCGCACAGGGCATCCACAAAAGAGCCGGGAGTACCCGCCTCCAGGAGTTCACCGGCATGGGCAAGGTCGATGCCTTCCGTGTCGATAATATAGCGCGTACTCCGGGCCAGGCCGCACACGCGGAGTTCTTTGCCGGAACGCTTGGCGATAGCGGCCGCATTGTCCAGCAGCATGTTTACCAGCGCCTTGCCCACACGACCGTAACCGGCAATGAACAAGGGGATAATCTGGTTGGTAAAACGGTCGAAGAACTCGTGATGGATGGCACGGATGGCTTCATCGGCCCTTTCGGAAGGTACGATGACGGAGATGTTTCGTTCTGATGAACCCTGGGCGGTGGCGCGTACGGGGATGCTGTGACGGCTCAGGGCCGCCAGCATGCCGCCGGTGGCGCCGCTGTGACCCAGCATATCGTCGCCGATGACGCAGACGATGGAAAAGCCCTTCTCCACGCGCAGCGGATTCAGTTTTCCCAGCGAGATTTCGTAGGCGAAGCAGGCGTCGGCCGCCCTTCTGGCTTTCTCTGCATCGGCCGCAGCAATGGCGATACACATGGAGTGCACGGACGAGGCTTGCGTGATGAGGATGATGTTGATGCCGGCACGGGACAAGGCGTCGAACAGGCGGGAACTGAAGCCCGGAACGCCTACCATGCCGCTGCCTTCCAGCGAGATGAGCGCCAAGCCGTGGGAATGGGCGATGCCAATGGCCCCACCCTGTGCCCGCGGCGGATTTTTCTCCACCAGCGTGCCCGGTTCGTCGGGATGGAACGTGTCTTTCACGTAAATGGGAATGCCCTCAGCCACAACGGGTTGGATGGTGGGCGGGTAAATCACCTTGGCGCCAAAGTGGGACAGCTCCTGCGCGGCGCGGTAGGAGATATTCGGAATGGGACGGGCCGACGGCACCACCTCCGGATGTGCGGTCATGATGCCGGGGACATCGGTCCAAATCTCCACCCGGCGGGCGTGGATGCCGACGGCAAAGAGGGAAGCGGTATAGTCTGAACCGCCGCGCCCCAGCGTGGTCACCTTGCCATCCTGGTCGCGGGCGATAAAGCCCGGGACGATGAACAATTCCGCCCGCGTATGCTGCTCAACGGCCTCCTGTACGCGTCGGTAGGTCTCCGTGCTTTCCACCACGCCGTCCCGCACGCGGACCAGCTCGCGGGCGTCCAGCCATCGACACGCAATCCCTTGCGAAAGGAAACTGTCGGTGAGGATACGGGTGGAGAAGAGTTCGCCGAAGCTTTGCACGGCACTCAGGCTGGTGGGGGAGAGCTCGCCAAGCAGGAAAACGCCCTGCAAGATGCTTTCCAGCTGGCCGAAGAGGTCGTCCACAGCGCCCAGCGTCTTGTTCCGGTAGCCGTCCGGCAGCAATTTGTCGATAATGGCGTGGTGCTTTTCCTGCCAGAAGGCCAGGCGCTCTTTATAGGCTTGGTCGCGGGAAGCAGCCAGGCGGCCCAACTCGATGAGCCCGTCGGTGCAACCGCTGATGGCGGAACTTACCACGATGGTGCGATCGGCCTCCAGGGCCTTCTGAACAATCCGGATGGTCTGAAGCATGGCTTCCGCATTGGCAACGGAGGTGCCGCCGAATTTGAGTACTTGCATAGTTTAAAGGATAAGGGCCGATAATTTGGCGGTCTCCAGCAGGAAGCCGTCGTGGCCAAAATTGGAACTGATTTCTACATATTGGGCACCGGGAATCCAGGCGGCCCACTGCCGGCTTTCTGCCGGCGGGAAAATGAGGTCGCTGTCCACGGCGACCACCGTTGTCCGGGCCTTGATGCCCTGCAGGGCCTTTTGCACACCGCCCCGTCCGCGGCCCACGTTGTGGCTGTCCAGGGCATTGCAAAGGCAGTAATAAGAGTAGGCGTCAAAGCCGCGGCGCACCAGTTTTTCGCCTTGGTAGCGCTCGTAAGAGGCTACGCGGCCGGCAAAGAGGGTGTCCGGGTCTTCTTCGGCCTGGGTAAGTCCATATCCCTTGAAGCAGCGGTAACTGATGAGTGCCTGGGCGCGGGCGCATTTGAGTCCGTTGCGGCCGCCTTCCAGCGAACGGGCTTCGCGGAAGGTGGGATCTGCCTCCAGGGCCATGCGCTGGGCTTCCACCGTGGCGCCCAGGAAAGGGGAGATGCGGGGCGCCGTGCACAGCAGCAGGCAGCGGTCAAACACATCCGGCTGCATGATGGCCCATTCTATGGCATCGAACCCGCCGTTGGAGGCGCCGATTAGCAGATCGATTTTCTCGATCCCCAGATATTTACGCACGGCGTCAAAGGACTCAACGGTGTCGCGGATGGTTACATCCGGAAAGTCCAGCATCCAGGGTTTCCCGGTGGCAGGATTCTCCCGCGCCGGTCCCTCGGACCCGTACGCACTGCCCAGCCTGTTCACGCACACCACGCGGTTTTTTTCCGTGTCGATGGTCTTGCCCGGCCCAACCATCTCCGGCCACCAGTCTTCGGGGTCGCTGTTGGCGGTAAGGGCGTGGCAGATCCAAATGACCTTACCACTACCCTTGGAGGTATGAAATACGAGGCGTGCTTTTTCCAGTACGCCGCCGCATTCCAGGTTCAGGTTTACCGTAATCTCTTGTCGTATCATGCTTTCGCGGCAGCTAGGGCTTGTTCCAGGTCTGCAATAATGTCTTCGGGGGCTTCCAGACCCACGCTGAACCGGATAAGGTCCGGGGCGATACCCGCCGCCTTCAGCTGCTCGTCGGAAAGCTGCCGGTGCGTGTGCGATGCCGGATGCAGCACGCAGGTATGGCAATCGGCCACATGCGTTTCGATGGTAGTCAGTTTCAGGGCGTCCAGGAAGCGGTTGTCGAACGCGCGGCCGCCCTTTAGGCCGAAGCATAACACACCGCTGCAGCCGTCCGGCAGGTATTTGAGCGCCAGGTTGTGGTTTGGGTCGCTTTCCAGGCCGGGGTAGTGCACCCATGCTACGTCCGGGCAGTTCTCCAGCCAGCGGGCCACCTGAAGGGCGCTGCTGCTGTGTCGCGGCATTCTAAGGTGCAGCGTCTGCAGGCCCAGGTGCAGGTAGAAAGCATTCTGGGGGCTTTGCGTGCTGCCCAGGTCCCGCATCAGGTGCGTGACGGCTTTGGTAATAAACGCAGCCTTTCCGAATTTCTTGGTATAAGTGAGGCCGTGATAGGATTCATCCGGCGTAGTGAGGCCGGGGAATTTGTCGGCATATTGCTCCCAAGGGAAGTTGCCGCTGTCCACCACGGCGCCACCCACGCTGGTTCCATGCCCGTCTATATATTTGGTGGTGGAATGCGTGACGATATCGGCCCCCCATTCAAACGGACGGCACAGGACGGGAGTAGCAAAGGTATTGTCTATAACCAGCGGCAGGCCGTTTTTGTGTGCAACGTCGGCCCAGCGGGCGATGTCCAGCACCTCTACGCCGGGGTTGGAGAGGGTTTCGCCAAAAAGGAGTTTGGTGTTGGGCCGGATGGCGGCCTGAATCTCACTGTCGCTAGCATCGGCCTTGATAAAACTGACTTCGATGCCGAATTTGGCCAGCGTAACGCCCAGCAGGTTGAAGGTGCCGCCGTAAATGTTGTTCGCGGCGATGATATGGTCGCCCGCGCCGGCGATGTTCAGGCAAGCGAAGAGGTTGGCGGCCTGGCCGGAGGAGGTGAGGATGGCGCCCACACCGCCTTCCAAGGCGCAAATCTGCGCCGCCACGGCATCTACCGTCGGGTTCTGCAAACGGGTATAGAAGTAACCGGATTCCTCCAGGTCGAACAGGCGGCCCATCTGGTCCGATGTCTCATATTTAAAGGTAGTGCTCTGGATAATGGGGAGCTGCCGCGATTCGCCCTTCTTGGGGCTGTATCCGGCGTGTACGCATAATGTGTCAATCTTTGCCATAGTCTAGTTGTGTTATCCGAAGGGGGTATAGGTTCCCAAACCGTCGCTTCGCGACCCCTCCCAAAATTCGTTTTTGTGGCAGCTTCGCTTTGCCCAAAAACTTTAGTGGGCCCCTCCCTCTTACACGGCCGAGGGTGGCCATGGGTTTGGGAACCTACACCCCCTTCGGATTGCAAAGATACCGTGATTGGAAAAAACGTACAAGAGTTTAAAAATATTTGGAAAATATTCCTATATTTGCTGTAAATATTGGAATAAATAGAAAATTTATACTAGTTTTCGGGGTTTTATTAGAATATTATTCTTATGAGTGAAGTGCTATTGGATGCGGTGGATTTGCAAATCCTGCGGGCTTTGCAGGAAAACGCCAGACTTACTACCAAAGAGCTGGCTGCCCGCGTGAACCTTTCCACCACGCCCGTTTTCGAGCGCATGAAGCGACTGGAAAAGGGCGGCTTTATCAAAAAGTATGTGGCCGTACTGGATGCGGAAAAGCTGGGTAGGGGATTTACCGTATTCTGTTCCGTGAAGCTCAAACAGATGAACCGCGCCGTAGCCCGGGACTTCATCTCCGTAATCCGGGACATCCCCCAGGTCGTGGAATGCTACAACATTTCCGGCGAATACGACTATCTGTTAAAGATTTACGCGCCCGACATGAAGTACTACAACGAATTCATCATCAACGTCCTGGGCAACATCAGCGCCATCGGCTCCATCCTCTCCTCCTTCGTAATGGACGAAATCAAAAACACCCACGCGCTATATTTGTAATCCGACAGCGGACAACTCTCAATACTCGAAACTGCTGAAGAATCGGCTTGTTGCCAATTTCCAGTGGATGCTTTCAATGGCTATTGCGGTAACACCGGACATGGGATTAATGATTAGTTTAAAATCGACAATTCCGATATCCTCTATTTCATAGGAGTACATTCCCCATGAGGACATTACTTCCTGATCCGCGTTGGTGAGATTCTGAAGGCCTTTGAGCAAGCGGGAGATAAAGAGGGCGATAAGGGTAATCTTATCTAAATTCAGGTCAATAATCCGATCAATTTCTATTAGAAAAGAAGGTGAATACCTTAAGATTACATCCCGGCCCGTAATAGGGGAGAGCATACGTTACAGGTACTTGGAAAGACGTTCAACAAACTCCTCATGGGAGATGTAGCCGCGCGAGCGCAGCACCTCTTCCATATTCTCCATGGGTTCCGGCACTAAATCACCCATCCTCACTTTCCTGCCGTATGCCACAACCGGCTCTTCCAATTTCTGTTTCTTGTTCTCCATAAAACCTATTTTTGCAAACGTACATAAAAAATACGACGTGGACAAGACCAGTATACTTCTTTTCTCAAAGAAAAAAAGCTACGTGTCCTATATAACGTATTTATCTTAATTATTTTTGTGTTGCGCAATGGTTTGGCGCAATGTGGGTGTATCTTTGCACCAGAAACTTAAAAGAACAGTACCATGCGCAACACAGATTTCAACATCGACGCTCTCGGAAACATGATTTCTTCCAGCACTTCTTTCCAGGCCCTGAAGGATATTATCTGCGATCTGGATCTGGAATTCGAGCAGGCTGCCAGCCTTTAGTGCGCTTTACTCCGCCTTCAGGTCCACTACGGTGGATTCCTTGTCCGGAGACAGGCTCACGCGGAGGGTACGCACAGCGCTGCTGCCTTTCTGCCTGGCCACAAGGATGCGGTCTCCAATGATGAATTCGGACACAGGATCTTCCACGTAGCGCATCACGGCCCGTTTCAGCGGACGGGCGCCGTAGGCAGGGTCATAGCCAGCATCGGCAATAAAACGCTTGGCGGAAGGCGTGATGGTGAGCTTGTAACCGGCTTCCAACGCACGCGCCCGCAGGTCCTTGAGTTCAATGTCGATAATGGACTCAATGGATTCCTTGGTCAGGGAGTTAAAGTACACCTGATCGTCCACACGGTTGATGAATTCCGGCGGAAATGCCTTCTTCACCGCTTTTTCTACTACGGAACGCCGGTCCATCTCCACATTCTTGCCCGCTGTGGCAAAGCCAATCCCGTTTCCATATTCCTCCATCTCGCGACTGCCCACGTTGGAAGTCATGATGACAATGGTGTTCTTAAAGTCCACCGTGCGGCCGTAACTGTCTGTCAATCGGCCTTCGTCCATCACCTGTAACAGCAGGTTGAAGATGTCCGGATGCGCTTTTTCAATCTCGTCCAGCAACACCACGCAATAGGGTTTGCGGCGCACGCGTTCGCTCAACTGGCCGCCCTCTTCATAGCCCACATAGCCTGGAGGCGCACCAATCAGGCGCGAAACGCTGAACTTCTCCATGTATTCGCTCATGTCGATACGCACCAGATTGTCCTCGCTGTCGAACAGATATTCCGCCAGCGAACGGGCCAGCTGCGTTTTTCCAACGCCCGTGGGGCCAAAGAACAGGAAAGTGCCGATGGGCCGGTGCGGGTCCTTGAGGCCGGCACGGTTGCGCTGGATAGCGCGGACCACCTTTTCCACGGCCTCGTCCTGGCCGATGATGCGCTGCTTGAGGCGTTCGCGCATTTTCACCAGGCGGTTGCCTTCGCTCTCGGCCACCTTATTAACCGGAATGCCCGTCATTTTAGAGACCACGGAGGCGATGTCCTCGGCCTCCACCACGTTGCTGCGGCCTTTCTTCTTGGCCAGCGACAGGCGGACCATTGAGCCGGCTTCGTCCAGGGCGTCGATGGCCTTGTCCGGCAGCGACTTGTCCGTAATATAGCGGTCCGTCAGGCGTACGGCCGCCTCGATGGCATCGTCCGTATAAGTAATGCCATGGAACTCCTCGTATTTGGGCCTGAGTTGCTGCAGGATGGCGATGGACTGCGGAACGTCCGTCGATTCCACTACTATTTTCTGAAAACGGCGGTCCAGGGCACCGTCTTTTTCCACAATCTTGGTGAATTCGTCCAGCGTGGTGGCGCCGATGCACTGGAATTCTCCGCGGGCCAGCGCCGGCTTTAACATGTTTGCGGCATCCAGGCTTCCGGAAGCGCCGCCGGCTCCCACGATGGTGTGGAATTCGTCAATGAACAAGATGAGGTCCGGGTTCTCCGAGGCCTCTTTGATGATGCTCTTGAGGCGTTTTTCAAAATCGCCACGATATTTGGTTCCGGCGACAACGGAAGCGATATCCAAGGAGAGAATGCGTTTTTTGGCCAGCGCGGCGGAGATGTCTCCCGTGGCAATACGCTGGGCGATGCCTTCCACAATGGCACTCTTGCCCACGCCAGGGTCGCCGATGAGCATGGGGTTGTTCTTTTTCCGTCGACCCAGAATCTCGATGACGCGGGCAATTTCCGTATCGCGGCCTACTACCGGGTCCAGCTTGCCCTCGCGCGCGGCGCGGGTAAGGTCATAGGCGAACTCCTCAATGTCCAGTTTTTTCTCTTCCGAAGCTTCCTCTTCCGGGCCCTGGGAGGGCTGCTTGGGCGTTTCTTCTTCCCCTTCCGGCTGCTGGGGACGCAGGAGACCTTCGTCCTCCATATAGGCCAGCAGACGGCCATAGTCGATACCGTGCGAACGCAGGTACACCTGCCCGTAGCTTTCCGTGGTGCGGCACAAGGCCAAGAGCAAATGCTGCGGGGCGGCCGCCGGACTCTTGAGCCGGGTGGCTTCCATTACGGTGATACTGAGCACGTTCTGCGCCTGGCGCGAGAAATTGATGTTCTCAATTTGCTCGTACGGAATGGTTTCGTTGGTGAAAATGCGCTGGTCGATGAAGGTTTTCAGGTCGGCCGGCTCGATGCCCAAATCCTGCAGCGCCTTGAACGCCGGATTTTCCTCGTGGCGGATGATGCCCAAAAAGAGGTGATCCGGGCCGATACCATAACTGCCGGTGCGCATGGCTTCCTCCCGCGCGTATTTAATGACCAGATTGAGGTCTTCGGTAACTTTCAATTGCATGAATACAAAATTAATCAATTTCCCCTTATCAACAATCGCGCCCGTAGCAGGAAACTGACAAAATGTCAAATTCGCGCGGGCATTGTTTTTGCAGCAAATAACTCTCGCTATGAAGAAAATCCTTACATTTGCGCTGCTTCTCTGCGGTATTGCTGCAGGAGCACAGAACCTGGAGGGCACATTTACCCAGGCTAAAACATTGAAAATTTCCGGCCGCGTCATCAAGAGCGAGGGCACCATTTCTTTCACCGCCCCCGACCAGCTGGCCATGCTTTATACCAAACCGGACGGCGACTACTTCATTATCGACGGTCCCTACCTGCGTATGGATTTACGCGGTGTGGCGATGGATATCAACCGGGAGAATAACAAGTCCATCAAGGTAGAAAGCAACGCCATTGTCTATGGTCTTGCCGGAAAATACAAAGAGATTGCGGAAGAACTGGATGCAGACTGCACCGTTTCGGACAATAAGGACGGCGGCAAGCACGTGGTCATCAAGGTCCGCAAGGTTAAGCCCAAGGGCTATTCCGGCATGGAGCTGGACTACCTGAAAAACGGCACACTCAAACGGATGGTGCTGGAAGAATTCGGCGGCATCTCCACGGAATACCTGATTAAAGCTAAATAAAAAAATGCGGGTCCTGAGGCCCGCATTTTTTAATCCGTTGTATTTCTTCCAGGGGAAGAACCTGGGAACTGACTGGCAGTAATTCGCGTATTCCGGATATTTCCCGGAGCTGATTTCCTCTGCCAGGGCGGAACTGCCCATGAAGAGCACAATCAGCAGGAGTGCGCCAATGATGCTCCAATTGAAGATGCCCACGCCGGCGGCGACGGAGAAGAGATACAGTGCGCACCAGGTGCCCTGCTCACCCAGGTAGTTGGGGTGACGGCTGCGGCTCCAGAGACCGTGCGTGTTAAACCCCTTGTTGTACGGAGCCGGCAAGTCTTCCAGTTTCTGACCCGCGTTGATCATCTTCCACTTGGTGGTCTGGAAGGCCCACTGCTGCTCATCGGCAATGGTCTCATGCAGAATGAAGTAGAACATGAGGGCGGCGGCGATGACGTCCATCCAGCCGAAAGGAACAGTGGAGTTCATGCTTACCAGGGCCGGGAAGGTGGTCATCAGGACCAGCGCATTCTGGTAAATGGAAATGAAGAAAAGGTCGAAGAGACCCCACGCCAGGCGGTTGTTGTTGAACGGAGCACCGCTGCGCACTACGCTCCAGCGATAGTCTTCCTCTCCCTCCCAGAACTTGAGTTTGTAAGCACCCTTACGGGCGAAGTTCATGGTAAGGCGGCAGCCCCAAAGGGTGGCCAGGATGGCAATCACGACCAGACGAAGCTGCAGGCCGCCATTGATGGCAATAATCCAGGTATAGGCGATGGGCAGCAGGCTCCAAAGCTTGTCCATCTGGGAATTGTTGCCGGTAAGCTCACCCACGACAAAGCAATAGAGGGCACTGCAAGCGCAAATCATGCCTAAGGTTTTAAGGGTAGAGAGCTGTACCTCATCCAGCGCGGGACCCACGTAGATGTACATGATGGGACACACAATCAGGGACAGACCCAGCAACGTGGCCATCAGGGGAATGTTCATTTTCATATCAAACAGGTTCAGTTATAGTACATTATGGTGCAAAGGTAGGAAAAAATTTGGATGCCCCCAAAAGGCCTGTTGCGGAATGCGTTCATTCTCAGGGAATTAATACAAGGAACGGGGGCCGATTGGGCTCCCGTTCATTATAGAAACAAGTTGAAATTCAATTATTTGCGCTACAGGGTATGGCGCCGGGCTACGGCAGCCAGTCGGAGGCGGAGAAGGTGCTCTTGGGGGCGTTGGGAACGTTGGGGAAGTAGGTGACACCTGTGATCTTCTCCAGGTCCGCTACCGACATGAGTTCCCTGCTGGTGACCTTTTGGCCCTTGAGGTCGTTGCTGTGGGCGCGGACAAAAGCCACGCACTTGAGCTCCGAGGCATCGCAGTCCTGCACCCGTTTGCCGGTGTTTCCGTTCTTGGTACGAAGCAGTACGTAATAGTACATGGTGGGAATGGAAACATCCGTCCGTCCGCCAAAGGAAATCTTACCGGGGGAGCCGGATTTCCCATACGCATCTGTGTACTGTTTAAAGTAGCAGCCCAGTACCTCGTACAGGGTATCCTGGCACACCTGGGTATCGACATAGTCTTCCAGGATGTTCCAGCCGCCGCCACCGGTGTTGAAACCGGCGCTCAGCTGCGGGGCGATATTGCTGTAGTAGAAGACTTGTTCGTTGGTGGCACGTGAGCAAGTACGTTCCGCCGAGCCCAGCATGTGACCCTTGTTGCAGCCACCACCCGTGGATTTGGAATTGTACTGGATGTCGGAGGGAATGTCGGGATCGGCCTTGTATGCATCTGAACGGCCGGAACTACCCACGTACATGCTATGCCGGGGAGCCGCTACCCACAGCGGGCAGTGATCCTCTGCGCTGAAACAGACCGTATAGTTACGGGCCAACTTGTTGCCAGGTCCATAAACGTCCGGGCTATAGTGCCAGGCAAAATACAAGTTTTCATCGGTGCTGCTGACCAGATAGTGGTTCTTCTCTGTTACATCTAAGGCAGGCATCTCCGGCCATGTGGGAACGGATAATGTGGACGGCGTCTCCTTTTCCAGCGTGGTAAAGGAACGCGTCTCTCCGTAGAAGGTTACGATTTCGTTGTCGCGCTGGAGGATGACATAGGCCCGATACCAGTAGGTACTCTGCGGCTCCAGATCTTCCAGTTGGACGCTGAAGCGGGTGGTGCCGCTTGCTTGTGCCGTATTTTCCAACTGGTCCGTATCGCCCCATTCAAAACCGGTTTCGCGGATGGTGGCATTGGCGTTCGCGCTACTTCCGTTGAGGGTTGCTGAAAAAGCGGTAAGGTCGCTGATGTCACCGGTGGTAACAGTCACCTTAAAGGCCTCCGGCTGAGAAGGCTCCGACGGTTGCGACGGTTGGGAAGAAGGCGTCGTGCCGGAGGGGATAAGCGGCGTTGTCGGTTGCGTGCCGGGCGTACAGGCCACAAAGGCCAGCACGCATCCCAAAAGAAGAAATTGCTTTTTCATGATCAATAGCGGTTCAGGGGTCTTTCTGCGGTCATGGTATGGACCTGGCGTTTAACCTCGTCCAGAATAAGTTTGTGGGCGATACGCTCTGCCGTCTGGGCCTCCGTGGGCTCCTTGGCGGAGAGGGCGTCAAAGTGTTTATTGGCCGATTCCAGCACACGGTCGATCAGTTCCACGATCTGCAGCATATCCTTCTCCTCAAAGCCGCGGGAAGTGATGGCGGGCGTACCGATACGAAGGCCGGAAGTAGCAAAGGCGCTGCGGCTGTCGAAGGGCACCATGTTCTTGTTTACGGTGATGTCTGCACGGACCAGTTCCTTCTCTGCAACGCGGCCCGTAAGATCCGGGAATTTTGTACGTAAGTCGATGAGCATGAGGTGGTTGTCCGTGCCACCGGAAATAATCTTGTAGCCCTTGTCCAGGAAGGCCTGGCACATGGCGGCGGCATTGGCCACCACCTGTTTCTGGTACTCTTTGTATTCCGGCTGGGCGGCCTCCCAGAAGGCCACGGCCTTGGCGGCAATCACATGCTCCAGCGGTCCGCCCTGAATGCCGGGGAATACGGCGGAGTTCAGGATGGCGCTCATCTTCTTAATCTCGCCCTTGGGCGTGGTGAGGCCCCACGGGTTGTCGAAGTCCTTGCCCATGAGGATGATACCGCCGCGCGGTCCGCGAAGCGTCTTATGGGTGGTGGAAGTGACGATATGGGCGTATTTCACCGGATTCTTCAGCAGCCCCGCAGCGATGAGGCCGGCGGTATGGGCCATGTCTATCCATAGGATGGCGCCCACCTTGTCTGCGATGGCGCGCATGCGCTCGTAGTCCCATTCACGGGAGTAGGCCGATGCGCCGCCGATGATGAGCTTGGGCTTGCACTCCAGGGCTTTCTGCTCCATCTGGTCATAGTCTATGCGGCCCGTTTCCGGGTTGAGCCCGTAAGCTACCGGATGATACAGGATGCCGGAAGCGTTGACGGGGGAGCCGTGCGTAAGGTGGCCGCCCATGGAAAGGTCCAGTCCCATGAAAGTGTCTCCGGGTTTGAGGATGGCCATGGTGACAGCCATGTTGGCCTGCGCACCGGAGTGCGGCTGCACGTTGGCATATTCTGCCTCATACAGGGCGCACAGACGGTCGATGGCCAGCTGTTCGATCTGGTCCACTACCTCGCAGCCGCCGTAATAGCGCTTGCCGGGGTAACCCTCCGCGTATTTGTTGGTGCATACGGAGCCCATGGCTTCCAGCACCTCGTTGGTGACATAGTTCTCCGATGCAATAAGTTCCAGACCGGCGGCCTGGCGCTGCTGTTCCTTGTTGATAAGGTCAAAAAGCTGAGAATCGCGTTTCATATGCTGTGGTTAGTATTTTACATGCGTGATATTTCTACAAATTTACGAGAAAACCTTTACCTTTGCAACATGAAAGACAGAAAACTTCTCAATATTGAGTTGGGTCGATTGACGGCCGAGCAATACCGCCACCGGGAGGAACGCGGCCTGGTGCTGGTGCTGGACAATATCCGCAGCGCGCACAACGTGGGCAGCGCTTTCCGCACGTCGGATGCCTTTGGCGTGGATAAAATCTATCTGGGCGGTATCTGTCCCGTCCCGCCGTCTCCGGAACTCCACAAAGTGGCCCTGGGCGCCGAAGAATCCGTGCCCTCGGAGCATGTAGAAGATGTGGTGGCTCTGGTGAAACAGTTGCAGGCGCAAGGTTACACCGTGGTGGCCGTGGAGCAAACCGTCCATTCGGTGAAGCTGGACCAGTTCCGCCCGGAGCCCGGCCGCAAGTATGCCCTGGTCTTTGGAAACGAAGTCAGCGGCGTACAACAGGAAGTCGTAGACGCCGCTGACTTTTCACTCGAAATCCCTCAGCAGGGAACCAAGCATTCACTAAATGTAAGCGTAAGTATCGGAGTTGTTTTGTGGGTTTTTTTGTAAAAGAAAAATTTTTTCTTTACCTTCGGAGAAAATCCGTAAAGCCATGGAAATCCGTTTGTTACGCGTCTTTCGCCTGATGGTCATCTTCTTGATGGCCGCCTGGGCGTGCAGCCCCGCTGCGCAACCTGAAGAAAAACCTTCCACCGATGTGCCTACGCTCAGTATTTCGGGCGCTCAGGATTCTTTTGTCAATGGAACGGCCTACGTAAGCCTGACCTTGTCGACCACCACTGCCACCGATGTGGTCATCTCCCTGTCGGCCTCAGGTAACATCGACTCTAAGCTGTTATCTTTCTCTAATCCGGTCACTATCAAGGCGGGAACGCTGTCGACCGCCGTCGTCGTAACTGTAAACTCGCAAGGTCTGGCACCCGGCGAATATACGGTTACTATCAAAGTCGATGGGGCGGCAGGTGCGAAGGTTCAGGGCTCCGCCAGCGTTTCCTTCAAGCTAAATGTGCGTAAAGCCATCGCCGAGGTTACGCTCAGCGGGCCGGAGCGTTTCAGCGATGGCAGGGCCACCCTCAGCCTCACGCCGGACGTCCCTCCGCTGAATGACATAACGGTGTACCTGGAAGTCCGCAAGGACGGTGCTTCCGAGGGGAAGGCCCTCATTTCTCCCGGAGCCATCACCTGTCCGGAGGCCGTGGTCCTTCCCGCCAACAAGGCAGAAGCTACTTCCTTCGAGATTAAGTTGGACCTCTCCCAGCTTAAACCGGTGGAAAGCGAAGCCATCATCGCCATTGATGACATCTCCGCCGGCGGCAGCATCGGCGAGCCCAACTTGGTCCGCATCGGCGCCCTGGGAGAACTGAATCCCTACCTGCGAAGCGACTGGAATATCTCCTACTCAGGAGATTATCCCAATCCCGACTATTACGGATACATGCAGTCTGTCATGAGCGTGACAGGATTCAACCCTGCCATCGACGTAGGGTATTATATCCGTTATTCCGAGACTGGTTTTGTGCAAAAGAAATACGGCTCCCTGCCGGACTTCATCAAAGCCAAGGAAAAAGAAATTGTCGAAGGGATTGAGGAGGGTGATCCCTATCGTTTCTATACCGAAAATCTGGTCAGAGTAACACGTCTGCCAGTAGGCGCATACGATTTCTATATGCTGGGATGCGATGCCGAAGGACACCTGACAGGAGATTATGCCATGTGCACGGTTACTCGTACACCCACGGAAAAGATGCGGTATATCTATGACTTATGGCTGGGAAGATGGGAAGTGAACGGCGAGATCTGGACCATTACGCCTCAGGTCGAAAATTCCTCTTACTACATTCAGGGCATCTGCGGCGTCAGTCAGGGCTTCACCGCCTATCTTGGTTGGGACGGAGAACTGGAAATCCGGGGCGAACAGTTTATCGACATCAGCGAGAATGATTGGTATGGCCTTTATGGCATCTCCGGCAATTATTACTACCATCACTCCGGGCCGGTCGTATACGGTGTTATGGACGAGTTCTCCGAATCGGCCCAATGGACGGGCGCCCTTAATCCCACGACAGGGGCTCCTTTTGAAGCATTCTGTATTTACCATTATGCCCCCAACCAATGGCTGGAGCCATGGAGCGTACCCGAATTTATGTCTTTGGAACATGAAGGAACGGTTTCCGACGTGGCCCCCGGATTTGGACGATATGCCCGTTACTCCGCCTTCCTGGGAGATTGGACATACAATGGTATGCGCCTCCGTTTCAGTTTTAAAGCATCGAACGAGAGCTATACCGTAGTCGACCTGGATAGCGAAGAGGAATATGCCCTTGAGGTGGGCTATGACGCGCAAACGGGCCGCGCATTCGTCACCGACCAGATTGTGGGCGATTTAGGCTCGGACTACTATATGGCCTTCAGCGGCTACTATTATGACTCGGCAAAGAGTAAACTTTATCCGCGTTTCCCGTATTATAAGCGGCAAACAGGGGATGTGGCGTGTTATTTATACATGCTCAAAGACGGAACTGTTGTATGGGCTGGTGTCGGTTTTGACGAGTACTATATCTCGGAACTGGGAGCTGTTCTCTTTGCATACATTTCCGGTACTACCACCATCCGTGGATGGGCGGATGCCGGAGAGCAGATACCTTTGAATACGGATCCCATGTATCGCCCGGGAAGTACAGGCTACTCCGCCCCTGCTAAGATGGGGTCCCGTGCAGGGATAGGGTATCCCCTTGGACAGTTTTGCCCGCAGCGCCGCGTAAACGATTGACAACAAAAAATCCTCCTCCGCATTTCCGGAGGAGGATTTTTATTGACACACAGTTAATCAGTTACGCGAACTAATCCAGACTGTGGATGGCCAGGCCACTGCGGAGCTTGGGCTCGAACCAGGTGGTCTTGGGCGGCATGATGTTGCCGGTATCGGCAATGTTGATGAGCTGGTCCATGGATACCGGATACAGGGCGAAGGCCACTTTCATTTCTCCGGAATCCACGCGGCGGGAGAGTTCCTCCAGACCGCGGATACCGCCAACGAAGTCAATGCGCTTGTCCGTGCGCAAATCCTTGATTCCCAGAATCTTGTCCAGCACCAGGTTGGAGAGGATGGTTACATCCAGCACGCCGATAGGGTCGTTGTCGTTGTAGCGGCCCGGCTTGGCGGTGAGGCTGTACCATACGCCCTCAATGTACATGGAGAAGTTATGCAACCCGTTGGGGTGATAAATCTCGGAGCACTTGCAGTGGCAGGGATACTCACACTCGCATTTGCCGCCGTCCTTGGTGCAGTCGCACTTGCATTCTACCACGAAATCCTCTTCCAGGGCCTTGAAGAACTCCTTGGTGCTGAGGCCGTTGAGGTCTTTTACCACACGGTTGTAGTCGATGATGGCCAGGTGGCTCTGCGGGAAGCATACCGCCATGAAGTAGTTGTACTCCTCGTTACCGGTGTGGTTGGGGTTGTTGGCCCGCTTTTCGGCGCCCACACGGGCGGCCGCGGCGGTGCGGTGGTGACCATCGGCCACATAGAAGGCGTCGATGTCGTTGGTGAAGATTTCCGTGATGCGCTTGATGACGGCGTCGTCGCTGATTACCCAGAAAGTGTGGGTGAAGTTGTTCTCATCCACGAACTTGTACTCGGGCTCGCCGGCGGCGGTCTTGGCGATGATGCCGTTCAGTTCCGCGTGGTCCTTGAAGGCGAAGAAGACGGGCTCGATATTGGCGTTCTGGTTGCGAACGTGGATCATGCGGTCGTCTTCCTTCTTCTTCAGCGTGAGTTCGTGCTTCTTGATGATGCCTTTCTCGTAATCGTCGGTATGGGCGCATAGGACAATGCCATACTGGGTGCGGTTACCCATGGTCTGGGCATAGACATAGTACTTTTCTTTCTCGTCCTGGACCAGCCAGCCCTTGGCTTTCCAGGCTTTGAAATTGGCTACGGCTTTGTCGTAGGTGCGCTGTTCGTGCTCGTCGGCGATGGGGGAGAAGTCAATCTCCGGCTTGGTAATGTGCAGGAGGCTCTTTTCTCCGGCCATGGCCAGGGCTTCCTCCGAGTTGAGGACGTCATACGGGGGAGCGGCAACTTCCGTTACCAGATTCTTGGGCGGGCGAATGGCCGCAAACGGTTTTACTCGTACCATAATTATTTATTTACTTGGAATTTACGATTGCCTGTTGCAAAGAAATCTACAATCTGGCGGGCGGCAGCCAGGCCGGCGTTCACATTGGCCTCCGCTGTCTGGGCGCCCATCTTCTTGGGTGTGGCGAATACGCGCGTGCCGAATTTCTCCTGCATGGCGGCATAGTTGTCCGGCATTACGTCGGTGACGTACTTGAGGTCCGTGCGCTCCTCCAGGGCCTTCATAAGCCCTTCCTCGTCGATGACTTCCTTTCTGGCCGTATTCACCAGCGTGGCGCCCTTGGGCATGCGGGTGACCAGATCGTAGCCGATGCTCTTGATGGTGGAGGGGAGGGCCGGGATATGGATGGAAAGGTAATCCGAGGCGGCATAGAGCTCTTCCACGGAATGGACGGGCTGGGCGCCGCCGGCAATGATCTGCTCGTCCGTGAGGAACGGATCCAGGGCGCAGATTTCCATGCCCAGGGCCTTGGCTTTCTGACCAACCAGTCGACCTACGTTACCATAGGCCTGAACACCCAGGCGCTTGCCCAGGAGTTCGGAACCGGTGGCCGGTGTGAGCTGGGTACGGGCCATGAAAATCATCATGCACAGGGCCAGTTCCGCTACGGCGTTGGAGTTCTGGCCGGGGGTGTTCATCACCACGATGCCCCGTGCGGTGGCGGCGGCGAGGTCCACATTATCGAAGCCGGCGCCGGCACGCACCACAATCTTGAGCTTGGGGGCGGCGGCCATCACTTCCTCCGTCACTTTGTCCGAACGGATGATGAGGGCCTCTGCATCGGCTACGGCGGCAACCAGGTCGCTCTGCTCTGCATATTTTTCCAATTTGGCTACCTTGTGACCGGCGGCCTCCAGGATATCGGTAATGCCTTTAACCGCGGCTGCGGCAAAGGGCTTTTGGGTTGCTAACAGGATGTTCATTTCTTGAGGGCTTCAAATTCTTTCATGCAGTCTACCAGGGCCTGGACGCTCTCGATAGGGCAGGCGTTGTACAGGGAGGCGCGGAAACCGCCTACGCTGCGGTGGCCCTTGATGCCCACCATGCCGCGCTCTTTGGCAAAGGCGAAGAATTCGTCCTGGAGTTCCTCCTTGCCGGGAGCCATCACGAAGCACACGTTCATCAGGGAACGGTCCTCCTTGGCGGCGGTACCTACGAACATGGAGTTGCGGTCGATTTCATCGTACAGGAGCTGGGCCTTTTTCTCGTTGATTTTCTGGATGGCCTCTACGCCGCCCATGCTCTTGATCCACTTGAGGGTCTCGTTCATCACATAGATGGCAAACACCGGCGGGGTGTTGAACATGGAGAGTTTGTCGATGTGGGTCTGGTAGTTGAGCATGGTGGGGAGGTGGCGCGTCACGCGGCCCAGGGACTCCTTGCGGATGATGGCGAAGATGACGCCGGCAGGACCCACGTTCTTCTGGGCGCCACCATAAATAAGGTCATATTTGCTCACGTCCACCGGGCGGGACATGATGTCCGAGGACATATCTGCGATGAGCGGGCAGGGGCAGTCCATGTCCGTCTTGATTTCCGTACCGTAAATGGTATTGTTGGTGGTGATGTGCAGGTAGTCCAGATCGGCGGGGATCTCGAATCCCTTAGGGATATAGGTGTAGTTCTTGTCCTTGGAGCAGGCGATGGCATATGCCTCACCAATGCCCTGGGCCTCTACGAGGGCCTTGTGCGCCCATACGCCGGTGTCCAGGTAGGCGGCCTTCTTCTCCAGGTAATTCATGGCGACATACAGGAACTGCAGCGATGCGCCTCCGCCCAGGAACACGACCTCGTGCGTGTCGGGAATATGAAGGAGTTCCTTCCACAGGGCGCGGCATTCGTCCATGACGGCATCCCACTCCTTGGTGCGGTGGCTGATGGACAGCAGGGAAATCCCGGTGCCGCTGAAATCCTTTAAGGCCTCAATGGTATGGTCGATGGCGACCTGCGGCAAAAGGCAGGGGCCAGCATTAAAAACATGAACTTTTTTTGGCATGGTGTTTTAGTATATTAATTATGGTCTTGCAAGTTAAGATTTTTTATCGAGAAAACCTATATTTCTTCAATTTTTGCGTAAGTTTCCAGCCGGTTTTTAAAATCCGCCACAGAGGACAGCCGCACCCGCACTTCCAGCGTGCAACTCTCCCCGAAATCCTGCGCCCGCGGCGTAAGGTCCATGTCCTTGAGCACCTTCATGACGGCGTTCATGGACAGGTACTCAAAATGGACCTTGAAGTTAATTCCGGCTATTTTTGTGACGATTTGACCGTTGCCGATGGCATCCGCCGTAGAGGTTTTGTAAGCCCGGATGAGCCCCGGGATGCCCAGTTTGATGCCGCCAAAATAACGCACCACCACTACGAGAACGTCACTCAGGCCGGCTGAGTCTATCTGGCCCAGGATGGGGCGTCCGGCGCTTCCGGCAGGTTCTCCGTCGTCGCTGGCGCGGAAGATATTTCCCTGATAACCAAGCCGATAAGCATAACAATGATGCCGTGCGTCGTGGTATTCTTTTCTGAGAGCTGAGACGATGTTTTTCACCTCCTCCTCCGTCTCCACGGGGTAGGCGAGGGCGATGAACCGGGACCCGTTGTCCTTGAACAGGCCTTCCGAGGGAGCCGCCAGGGAACGATATGCGTCGAATGCTTCTTCCATCGACACGAAATTAGTGATTTTTGCAATAATTTGCAACGGAACGGGAAAAAAGCCGTATATTTGTGTTACCGAAAAAAGAAGCGTTTAGAGTATGGTATTCAAACTGCGAGTCACCCTCTCAGGTATCAAGGGTTTTTTCAGAGTATATAATGTGCACGGCGCCAGCACGCTGTACACCCTTCATAAACAGATCAGGTCGGACCTTGAGTTCCCTCAGGACGCTATCATCATGTTCAAGGCGCTGGACGTTACCGGCTCAGTCGTCGGCCGTTACGGCCTGTTCGACCTGGGCTCCGGTACCGTGGATGAGATTTCCCTGGAAAAGGCCATCAAGGCCGGCGCTACGGACTTCGTGTATTTCTACGACGTTACCAACCGTAAGAGCGTGAATATCACCGTGGAAGGGGAGGCGGAAGGCGTGGCCGTGCAGCCGGATTTCCCGCAGCTGGTGGAAAGCAAAGGCCCCAACCCCGTGGAGTTCGAGAACGGCTATGTGGCCTTCGAGGACCTGCCGGACCGCCAGCGTCATCTCCCCGGAGAGGAAGACGATGACCTGGACGACGAAGATTTCGACGACGAACCGGAGGAGGACGAGGACGAAGACGGCAAGGAAATCTTTGAAGAGGGCGAAGAATAGGCATGCCCAAAACGCTGGAGATTATACTGGGCCCCACCGCTGTCGGCAAAACCGGCTATGCCATTGCACGCGCGCTTGAAGTCGGCTCTCCCGTTATCTCCTGCGATTCTCGCCAAATTTATCAAGGACTCACCATCGGCACTGCAGCACCTTCACAAGAGGAACTGGCTGCGGTGCAACATTTTTTTATAGGCACGGTGCCCATCACGCGGAACTACACGGCGGGCATCTATGAGGTGGAGGCGCTGGAGTTGGTGAACCGTCTGTTCGCAGAGGGCCATGATCACCTGGTGATGTGTGGCGGCTCCATGCTCTATATTGACGCATTCTGTTATGGTCTGGACGATTTCCCGGAGGTGCCCCTGCAGTTGCGTCGTCACCTGATGGACTGCCTGCAGTCGGAAGGTGTGGAGGTGCTCGCCCAACAGTTGAAAGAACTGGACCCCGTTTCCTACGAGGAACTGGATATGAACAACGGCCAGCGGGTGATCCGCGCCCTGGAAGTGAGCATGTACACCGGCCAGCCTTTCTCCTCCTTTAAGACGCGCAGTTTCAAGCAGCGGGATTTCAAGATTGTTAAAACGGGCCTGGAACGGCCCCGGGAGCAGCTGTACGAACGCATCAACGCCCGCGTGGAGCAGATGGTGGCCGAGGGGCTGGAAGAGGAGGTTCGCACCATGCTGCCGTACCGGGACCTGCCCGCCCTGCAAACCGTAGGTTACCGGGAATTCTTCGAGTATTTCGACGGGAAATATGACCTGGAAACCACTGTCCGTCACATCCAGGCCAATTCACGCCATTACGCCAAGCGCCAGCTCACGTGGTGGCGCCGGGACAACGATATCCGCTGGGTGGATGTATCGTCAAAATAAGCCCATTTTAGAGTTGCTGGAATCAATTTTTTTTCTTATCTTTGTATGTTTATAAAGATAAGTAATTTCATCGAATAAAATGGACAATAACGAAGAGAAGAATCAGTTGGAGCAAATGCCCGGAACCGGTTACATCGAGCAGGTAGAAATTGACCACGAGATGCGCACCGCATACATCGACTATTCCATGTCGGTGATTGTTTCCCGTGCGTTGCCGGATGCCCGTGACGGCCTCAAACCCGTACAGCGCCGCGTCCTGTTCGGCATGGACAACATGGGCCTGAGCTACAACGGACAAACCAAGAAGAGTGCCCGTATCGTGGGTGAGGTCATGGGTAAGTTCCACCCCCACGGAGACTCCAGCGTGTACGACGCCATGGTACGCCTGGGCCAGGAATGGAACCAGCGCTATCCCATGGTGAAGGGCCAGGGTAACTTCGGCTCGGTGGACGGCGACTCGCCGGCTGCCATGCGTTACACGGAAGCCAAACTCCAGAAGATGGCAGAGGACGTGCTGGGCGATATGGACAAGGATACCGTGGACATGACCCTCAACTTCGACGATACCCTGGAGGAACCCACCGTACTGCCTACCAAGGCTCCGCTGCTGCTGCTGAACGGCGCATCGGGTATTGCCGTAGGTATGGCCACCAATATGGCTCCCCACAACCTGGGCGAGTGCTGCGATGCCATCTGCGCATACATCGACAATCCGGAAATCACCACGGAGGAGCTCATGCACTATATCAAGGGCCCGGATTTCCCTACGGGCGGCATCGTGATGGGCGTTTCCGGCATCAAGGAAGCCTATGAGACCGGCCGCGGCCGCGTGGTCATCCGTTCCAAGACGGAAATCGAAGTGGACGACCATGGCCGTGAAACCATCGTGGTCACGGAAATTCCGTACATGGTGAACAAGCGGGAGATGATTGAGAAAATCGCCCAGTTGGCCGACGAGAAAAAGGTGGAGGGCATCTCCTATATCAACGATGAAAGCTCCCGCGGAGAAACCCGCGTGGTCATCCGCCTCAAGCAGGGAACCAACTCCGGCGTGGTGCTCAACCTGCTGTTCAAGTACAGCCCGCTCCAGTCCAGCTTCTCGTTCAACAACGTGGCGCTGGTGAAGGGTCGTCCCCGCACCCTCAGCCTCAAAGAAATTATCAAGGAATTCGTCGATTTCCGTCACGAAGTGGTAGTGCGCCGCACCAAGTTCGAGTTGGACAAGGCCCAGAAGCGCGCCCACATCCTGGAAGGCCTCCTCAAGGCCATGGACCTCATCGACGAAATCGTCCATATCATCCGTTACGAATCCAAGAGCATCGACGAAGCCCGCCAGATGCTGGTAGACCGCTACCAGTTCACGGACGTCCAGGCTGCCGCCATCGTGGAAATGCGTCTGCGTCAGCTGGTTGGTTTGGAGCGCGAAAAGCTGCAGAACGAGTACGACGACCTCATGAAGTTCATCGACCGCTGCAACCAGATCCTGGCTTCCGTGGAGGAACAGTTCAATGTGGTGAAGTCGGAGACCCAGGACCTCAAGGCCCGCTACGGAGACGCCCGTCGCACGGAAATCACCCTCTCGGAGGACGAATTCAACCCGGAGGACTTCTATGCCGATGAGGACCAGGTTATTACTATCAGCCACCTGGGCTACATCAAGCGCACCGCGCTCACGGAATTCCGCACCCAGAACCGCGGCGGCGTGGGCATGAAGGGCAGCGCCACCCGTGACGAGGACTTCATCGAGCACATCTACATCGCCAATACCCACAGCACCATGCTCCTGTTCACCCAAAAGGGCAAGTGTTACTGGCTCAAGGTATATGAGATTCCGGAAGGCAACCGCACCTCCAAGGGCCGCGCCATCCAGAACATCCTCATGATCGACCCGGACGACAGCGTCCGCGCATACCTGAACGTGAAAACGCTGAAGGATGAGGAGTTTATCAACAACAACTACATCATGATGTTCACCCGCAACGGTGTGGTCAAGAAGACTTCCCTGGAAGCCTACTCCCGCCCGCGCACCAATGGCGTCAATGCCATCAACATCCGCGAGGACGACGAACTGCTGGCCGCCCTGCTAACCAACGGCCGCTGCAACATCATGATTGCCGCCCACGGAGGCCGCTGCGTCCGCTTCGATGAGGCGGAAGCCCGCGCCATGGGCCGCACCTCTACCGGTGTCCGTGGCATTAATCTTGCTGAAGGGGACTATGTCGTGGGTGTTGTATGCCACGATCCCCAGGCGGAAGACGCCGGCAAACGCCAGGTGCTCGCCGTCTCGGAGAACGGTTATGGCAAACGCTCAGACCCGCTGGATTACCGCCAGACTTCCCGTGGCGCCAAGGGCGTCAGGACATTGAATATCACGGAGAAGACCGGCGCCCTGGTAACCATCAAGAACGTCACCGACGAGGATGACCTGATGATTATCTGCCGGAGCGGTATGACCATCCGAATGCCCGTTTCCACCATCCGTGTGGCCGGACGTGCTACTCAGGGCGTAAAGCTCATCAACATTCGTGAAAAGGACGCCATTGCCGCCGTTTCCGTGGTCGCCCATAGCGACGAAGAAGAAAGTCAGGCAGCAGAAGGTACCGAGCTCCCGGCAGAGGGTGGCGAGTCCCAGAACACGGAACTCCAGGATAATGAATAACTAATTAACCATTAAGAATATGAAAAAACTGTTTTTTGCTCTCGCGCTGGTTTGCTCCCTGCAGCTGGCGTATGCACAAAAACCCGATGCAGACCTGCAGAAGGGTGTAGACAAGGCTCTGGAGGCCAGTAAAGATGCCAAGAAAAGCGCCAAGCCTGCTACCTGGCTGAACCTGGGTAAGGCCTACATGGCTGCTTATTCCAACCCTACCACCAACATTAGCACGGGTATCGACAAGGCTACCTTCACCCTCATGAATAAGGAGAAACCCGCTTCTGTTACCAACGTGAACATTCAGGGTGCCGTCTTTGAGAAACATGAGCTTTCCCATGCGAACGTATACTTCAACCAGGCCGGCATAGTGGCTATCGTGGAGGTGACCCACCCGTCCGTTCCCGGTGACCTGCTGGGTGAGGCTGCTGCCGCTTACGTAAAGGCTTTCGAGCTGGGCGCCAAGGATAAGGACGTGGATCCCCGGCTGCAGGAAGTAGCTAACAACTACTACAACGATGCCTTCACCGCATATCAGCTGGGCGACATGGCCAAGGCCAGCGACCTGTTCAAGGGTGCCGCAGACTGGTCTGCCGTTCCTCCGTGCTCCGTACGCAACGATGACGCTGCTTACAACTGCGCTTTCACTGCACTGGCCGTTCATAACTACGATCGCGCCATCGAGTATTACAACAAGTGCCTGGAGCGTGGCTTCACCTCCGAGGGTAACATCTATGCCTCCCTCTCCGAGTGCTCCCTGGCCAAAAAGGACACCCTGGCTGCCAAGAACTATCTGGCCACCGGTCTTACCCAGTACCCGGACAATGCTTCCATCCTGACCAACCTCATCAACCTGTACCTCGCCACCAACGAGGATCCCAAGAAGATTGTGGAACTGCTGGACGAGGCCAAGAAGGCCATGCCGAACAACCCTTCCCTCTATTATGTAGAAGGTAACATCATGACCGGTGTAAAGGATTATGATGCCGCCCTGGCTGCATATGAAAAAGCCCTCGCTATCGATTCCAAGTACGATATGGCTTATTATGGAATTGGTAACATCGCCCTCAAGAAAGGCGAGGACATTGTGGCCGAGAGAGATGCCCTGGATGTACGTGACTACAAGAAGTACGATGAACTCAGCGATAAACTCGTCGAGGTATATGTGGGCTCCCTGGTTCCCTTCGAGCAATGCTACAACGTAACTTCCAACCCGGATGTGAAGGCTGCCTGCGCAGACATCCTCAAGCGTCTGAACTTCCAGCTCCGTGGCGTAGATCCCAAGTATAAGGCCGACTACGAAAAGTGGGAAGCCATTTTGGCAAAGTAAAATCCGTGTTTTAGACGGAGTGGGGGAGTTCCCCCTTTGGATTAACCTTCGGCCTTGGGGCCGGAGGTTTTTTCGTCAAAGGCCTTGACGATTTTGGTGACCAGGGGATGGCGGACGATGTCCTCGTTGGTGAAGCGGATGGTGGCGATGCCCTTGATGCCTTCCAGGAGGCGGATGCCGGTGAGCAGGCCGCTGTCTTCCCGCCGGGGAAGGTCAATTTGCGTGGCGTCTCCGGTGACGATGAACTTGGCGCTGGTGCCCATGCGGGTGAGGAACATCTTTAGCTGTCCCAGGTTGGTGTTTTGAGCCTCGTCCAGAATGACGCAGGCTTTGTCCAGGGTGCGGCCGCGCATGTAGGCGAGGGGAGCGATCTGGATGGTTCCATCGGCCATGAACTCCTGCAGTTTTTTGGCGGGTATCATGTCCGAGAGGGCGTCGTAGAGGGGCTGAAGATACGGATCCAGCTTGTCTTTGAGGTCTCCGGGCAGGAAGCCCAGGCGCTCGCCGGCTTCTACGGCGGGGCGGGTGAGGATGATGCGCTTGATTTCGCGGTTTTTCAGTGCGCGAACCGCGAGGGCGATGGCCATGTAGGTTTTACCGGTACCGGCCGGGCCGATGGCGAAGATGAGGTCGTGGTTGAAATAGGCCTTGACCAGTTCCTGCTGGGTTTTTCCACGGGCGCGGATGGGCTTGCCGTCGGTGCCATAAACGATGATGGCGTTGCCGTCCAGGCGGAAGCGGTCGTTGCTGTTGCCGGAGAAGATATCCTCTACGTCGTACACGGTGAGATTCATCTTGTGATGACGTCTTTCCACCAGCTGGGCAAAACGGATGTTGAACTCCGCAATGTCGCTTTCCTGGCCTTCCAGGATGAGTTCGTCGCCGCGGGCGACCACTTTCAGATGGGGGAAGTACGAGCAGAATTCGCTCAGGATTCGATTGCCTGCTCCATAAATTTCAATGGGGTCGATGGCCTCAAGCTTGACCGTTTTTTTCATGCATATGTTTTTCTACTACAAATATACAATATTTATTTGGCTTGATTTTGGAAAAAAGCGTATTTTTGCAGATTAAGGAGGATTACGTATGAAAAAAGCCCTCATATTGTGCATGGTAGCGATGTCGCCGCTTTTTGTCACGGGGTGTGACTTTGTCCGCACCCTTGCAGGACGGCCTACATCGGCCCAGGTGGAGCAAATCCGTCAGGAACGCATCGCCCGGGAGGAAGCCCGTCATCAGGCCGTGCTGGATTCGTTGCAGCGCGTCGAGAAGCAGATGGCGGACTCGCTGGCTGCCTTGGAAACCTATTTGCTGGATTCGCTCGCCCAAACGCGGGGCACCATCCTGAACCCGTCCAAGATGGGCGGTCTGTTCACTACCAAACTGGAAAGCAAATACTATATCATCGTGGGTGCCTTCCGTGGGCGTTCCTATGCGGAACGCAAACTTACGGCCTGCAATGAGGCCGGTTACACGGGCACCATCATCAGTTTCCGCAATGGCCTGCTGGCTGTGGGCGTTTGTCCGTCCAATAATCTCAACGAAAGTGTGAAAACCCTAAAGACGATGCGCGGAACGGGCATCTGCCCCAAGGACGGCTGGATTCTGGTGAACGAATGATGAAAAGATTTTTCCTCAGCGCCGTGGTGGCGCTTTTCGCGTTTATTCCTGCGTGGTCACAATTTAGAAGTCCCCTGGAGGACCTGGACGATTCAGAGACTGTCCGGGCCCTGAAAGAACATGTGGCTTATCTCTCCGCTGCACAGTTGGAAGGCCGTAAGGCAGGCTCGGAGGGGGAGAAGATGGCCGCTGCCTATCTGGAAGAGCAACTGAAGGCGTACGGCATCGATGTCCTGGGTGCAGGGAATACGTTTGGCGTTGCAGTAGGAGGGGATACCCTCACTTCTCGCAATGTAACCGGCCTTTTGGAAGGATGGGACAAAGCCCTGAACCAGCATTATATAGTAATTGGTGCCCGTATGGACAACCTCGGCACGGATACGCTCACGGTCGATGGAGAAAAGCGGGTGCGCATTTATTCCGGCGCCAACGGCAACGCCTCCGGCATGGCTCTCATGCTGGAACTGGCCCGCCGCCTGTCCTACTCCCGGACCCTGCTGCGTCGGAGCATCCTGTTCGTAGGCTTTGGCAGTTCCTGTGAAACCTTTGCCGGTTCCTGGTATTTCCTGAACCGGGCTTTTGCCGCCGATGCCGCCCAGATAGACGCCATGGTAAACCTGGATATGCTGGGAACGGCAGAAAACGGTTTTTATGCCTATACTGCATCGAATCAGGACCTGAATGCGCTCCTCAACAGCTTGCAAAGCGAACTGCTGCCCATACAGGCGGAAATCACGGCCCAGCAAATCTATCCCGGGGACCATGTGGTCTTTTATGACAAGGAAATTCCCTCGGTAGTGTTTACAACGGGCCGATATGCAGAACATGGCACGGGCCGCGACACCTATTCCATCGTGGACTTCAACGGGATGGAGAAGGAACTGGAGTACATTTACAGCTTTGTGCAGCGTTTATGCAACGGCGCACGCCCGATGTTCCGGGAAAGCATCACTTCTTCCGCTGCCAAACTGTCGGCAGGGGTGTATGCGTACAGCGACGTAGATGTAAAGCCCATGTTCCTGAATTCACCGGATCCTACGGCATTCATGGAACGTTGGGTGTACCAGTACCTGAAATACCCCAGATATGCACAGGAAAATGGCATCCAGGGCCGCGTGCTGGTGGACTTTATGATTGACGAAAAAGGAGAAGTGCGCGATGTGAAAATAGCCCGTGGGGTACACGAGAGCCTGGACGAGGAAGCCCTTCGTGTAGTGTCCGCCTCGCCCAAGTGGCGCCCCGGCCGGCACCGCGGGAAAAAGTGCAAGGTGGCTCTCACCATTGCGGTGGACTTTAAATTGACCAAGAGTAAAGGAAAGTTTGGCATTAACGGAAAGACGATCAACTAGACTATGGATTATAATTTTTCTGAAATCGAACGCAAATGGCAGCAGTGGTGGGCCCAGAACAAGACCTATCACGCTACCGACAAGTCGGACAAACCCAAATACTACGTGTTGGACATGTTCCCGTACCCCAGCGGTGCGGGTTTGCATGTGGGACACCCGCTGGGCTATATCGCCAGTGATATTTTTGCCCGCTACAAACGTCTGAAGGGCTTTAACGTGCTGCACCCGATGGGCTACGATGCCTTTGGGCTTCCGGCCGAGCAATATGCCATCCAAACCGGCCAGCATCCGGAAAAGACCACGCGCGACAACGTGGCCCGCTATCGTCAGCAGCTGGACCGCATCGGCTTTTCCTTTGACTGGGACCGCGAGTTCCGTACTTCGGATCCGGATTACTATAAGTGGACCCAGTGGGCATTCTTGCAGATGTTCGGTTCCTGGTACGACAATACGCTCCAGAAAGCACGCCCCATCGCGGACCTGGTAAAGGCCTTCGAGCAGGGTGGAAGCGCCGCCGTGAATGCCGCCTGCAGTGAGGGCCCAGCCTTTACGGCAGAGGAGTGGAAGGCCTTCTCCGAGAAAGAAAAGGCCCAGGTCCTCATGCGTTATCGTATTGCCTATCAGGGAGAAAGCACCGTGAACTGGTGCCCGGCCCTGGGAACCGTGCTGGCCAATGATGAGGTAAAAGACGGTTTCTCCGAGCGCGGCGGTCACCCGGTCTTCCAGAAGAAAATGACTCAGTGGCAGCTCCGCGTGAGCGCCTACGCCGGCCGCCTGCTGGACGGGCTGGACAAGTTGGACTGGACAGACTCCCTCAAGGAGATGCAGCGCAACTGGATTGGCCGCAGCCAAGGTGCGGAGATGGTGTTCAAGGTCACCTGCGACGGTCAGGAACACGATGTAACCATCTTCACCACCCGGGCCGATACCATCTTCGGCGTCACCTTCATGGTGCTGGCTCCGGAAAGCGAATGGGTGGAGAAACTCACTTCCAAGGACCAGAAGGCCGAAGTCGATGCTTACCTGGAGCAGGTAAAGAAGAAGACGGAACGCGAGCGCATTGCCGGTAAGGCAGTTACGGGCGTATTCTCCGGCTCCTACGGTATCAACCCGCTCACCGGTGAAAAGGTGCCGGTGTGGATTGCCGAATACGTGCTCGCCGGCTATGGCACCGGCGCCATCATGGCCGTTCCCGCCCACGACAGCCGTGACTATGCCTTCGCCAAGAAATTTAACCTTCCCATCATCCCCCTGATTGAAGGGGCCGATGTGAGCGAGCAGAGCCTGGATGCCAAGGAAGGCATCATGTGCAACAGCGGTTTCCTGAACGGGCTCACCGTGAAAGAGGCCATCCCTGCCGCCATCGACTATGTGGAAAAGCAGGGGATTGGTCATCGTAAGATCAATTACCGCATCCGTGATGCCATTTTCTCGCGTCAGCGGTACTGGGGAGAACCTTTCCCCATCTATTACAAGGATGGCATCGCTACGCCGCTGCCGCTGGAGGCCCTGCCGCTTACGCTGCCGGAGATCGACCAGTATAAACCTACCGAGGATGGACAGCCGCCGCTGGCCCGCGCCAAGGACTGGACCTACAACGGCTATCCGCTGGAAACGAGCACCATGCCGGGCTTTGCCGGCTCCAGCGCCTATTATCTGCGCTACATGGATCCGAAGAACGAAGAAGGCCTGGTGAGCAAGGACGCCAATGCCTACTGGCGCAACGTGGACCTGTATGTGGGTGGTACGGAGCATGCTACCGGTCACCTCATCTACAGCCGTTTCTGGAACAAGTTCCTGTACGACCTGGGCTATGTGTGCGAGGATGAACCGTTCTGCAAACTCATCAACCAGGGCATGATTCAGGGCCGTTCCAACTTCGTTTACCTCATCCCCGGCACCAACAAGTTCGTGAGCGCCGGTCTTAAAGACCAGTATGAGACCATTCCGGTACATGTGGATGTGAATATCGTCTATAACGACAAACTGGACATCGAGGCTTTCCGCGCCTGGCGCCCGGACTACAAGGATGCGGAATTCGTGCTGGAGAATGGTGAGTACATTTGCGGCTGGGCCATCGAAAAGATGTCCAAGAGCATGTACAACGTGGTGAACCCGGACAAGATCTGCGATACTTACGGGGCCGATACCCTGCGCCTGTATGAGATGTTCCTGGGCCCCATCGAGCAGGCCAAGCCCTGGGATACCAAGGGTATCGACGGCGTCAACCGTTTCCTCAAGAAGTTCTGGCGTCTGTTCTGGGACCGCGATACGTGGCTGGTGACGGACGATGAACCTATGCGGGATGAACTCAAGGCCCTGCACAAACTCATCGGCAAGGCACAGGAGGACATCGAGCACTTCTCTTACAATACCACCATTTCGGCCTTCATGATTGCCCTGAATGAGCTGGGAAGCTGCTCCAAGCGGGCTATTCTGGAGCCGCTCACCATTGTGCTGAGCCCGTTCGCCCCGCATATCGCCGAGGAACTCTGGCACCAGTTGGGACATGAGACTTCCGTGGTGTATGCCGCTTTCCCGGAATACCGCGAGGACCTGGCTGCAGACAACCTGGTGAAATACCCGGTGTCGTTCAACGGCAAAACGCGTTTCTTCCTGGAGGTGCCGGCTACGGATGCCCCGGCGGCCGTGGAGGCTGCCGTGCGTGCGCATGAGAAGACGCCCCAGTATGTGGGTGACATGAGCATCGCCAAGGTCATTGTAGTCCCGGGACGTATTGTGAATGTGGTTTTGAAAAAATAAACGATGAGCAAGAAGCAGTTTCTCATAGGGGTTTTCGACTATATCGTCATTACCATCGGCGTTATCCTGTTTGTGATGGCCTGGCAGTCGTTCCTGCTGCCCAACCACATGATTGACGGTGGACTTACCGGTGCATCGGCCTTGCTGGCCATGGTCACCGGGGTCTCCGTGGATATCTGGTACTTTGGTATCAATGTGTTGCTGCTGGTGCTGGCCTGGTTCATTCTGGGGCAGGGATTCGGCATCAAGACCATCTATGCCATCGTGCTGTCCACGCTGCTGTTCCGTTTGCTGGGCAGCGAAAGCATGCGCTGCCTGTGGTCGGTGGAAGGGGAGGTGCTGTATGTGGGCGACGGAATCCTGGTGCCCATCATCGGCGGTCTGCTGGAAGCCGTGGGCCTGGCGCTCATTATCATGCGCGGTGGCTCCACCGGCGGAACGGATATCCTGGCGCTCATCGTCAATAAATTCTGGCCCATCTCCGTAGGACGTTTTTATCTCTTTGCGGACTTTATCGTCATTACCCTCCTTATCTTTGTGCCCGGACACGGCTTCACGGATGTGGTTTATGGTTATATCACCATGGGCATTTGCGCCTATGTGCTGGACCTCATCCTGCTGGGTAAGGATTCTACGGTGCAGGTGCACATTTTCTCCAACCGGCAGAAGGAGATCGGCGACTTTATCTGTCACCAGATGGAACGGGGTGTCACTGCGCTCAAGGCCCAGGGCTGGTACACCGGCGAGGAACGGGACGTGCTGCTGGTGCTCATCCGCAAGACAGAACTGCCGGAACTGACCAAAGCCATCAAGGATATCGACGCTAATGCATTTGTGAGCGTGGTGCCTGCCAATAACGTGTATGGCGAAGGCTTCGACGAAATGAAAACCGGACTTACCAAGAAAAAGAAGAAATAATATGCCGTCAGCTTTTTTACAGAAATCGATTTTTACCCATATCAAGGAGTGGCTCCTGGTGACGCTGGGCATCCTGATTTATGTGACGGGATGGGCTATGTTCCTGATTCCGAACAACCTCATCGGCGGGGGCGTTTCGGGTATCAGTTCCATGATCCAGTATGCTACCAACGGCACCATACAGATGGGTTACAGCTATTTTATCCTGAATGCCATCCTCATTATCGCCGCTATCGTCATCCTGGGCATGGGCTTTGGCGCCAAGACCATCTACGCCATCATTTTGGCTTCGGCAGCGCTCCGTTTTCTGCCGGATCTTATCCCCATGACCATCATCAAAACCCTGGCTATCGACAATGGTAAGCTTCTGAGCGTGCTGATGGGCGGTATCATGGCCGGTATCGGCATTGGTATGAGCATCTCCAACGGCGGCTCTACCGGCGGAACGGATATCATCGCCCTCATCTACACCAAGTACCACAATGTGTCGCCGGGCAAGGTGATTCTGTTTCTGGATTTTATCATCATCGGCTCTTCCATCTTCGTGCCGTCCTTCGTGCCGGAACTGGACCCGATGACTGGCCAGCCGGTGCTGGATGCAGCTGGCAATCCCATTACGTTCAAGATGCCCCTTGCGGAGAAGGTCACCACCATTCTGTACGGTCTCATCCTGGTGACGGTGAACAGCTATGTGCTGGATATGTACATTTCCGGTTCGCAGCAGAGTGTGCAGCTTTTCATCCTTTCCAAGGAATATGAAAAGATTGCCGATGCCATCTCCAAGGAGATGCATCGTGGCGTTACCGTGCTGGACGGCAAGGGCTGGTACACCAAGCAGGATACCAAGGTGCTGATGGTGCTTACCCGCAAGACGGACCTGAACCTGATGTTGCGTTACATCAAATCCATCGACTCTCATGCCTTCCTTTCCGTCAGTTCCGTGAATGGCGTATATGGAAAGGGATTCGACACCATTAAAAAATAGTGTTCTTTGACATAGGGAAACGCGTCCGCACAGCCCACCCTGAAAAAGCCCATGAACCTGTTATCCTTGTTCCTGGCCTTTCTTCTGGTGCTGGCTGTAGCGGCGGGGCTTATCCTGCTCAAACACCTGCATAAGAAAGAGGCACAGTTAAAATCCGTTCTGGAGCCATCCGGAGCGGGGGACATTCCGTCCATCCCTTGTGAAATGTCGGCGATCGATCAGTTGCTGTATGACAGGTGTTGCCGGTATATGACCGAGCACAGGCCGTTCCTGGTGGAGTCTTTTTCGCTCCAGGACCTGGCCAATGCGGTTTATACCAACAAAGGGTATTTAAGCAAGACCATCAATCATTTTTCCGGCCGGAATTTCAGGCAATATGTCAACTATTATCGGGTGATGTATGCCATGGAACTGTTCCGGAACAACATGAGCCTGCGGGTCTCGGACTTGTCCCAGTTGTCGGGCTTCCACTCAACCACATCGTTCTTTCAAAGTTTCAAGAACGTGATGGGGGAGCCGCCCAGTCACTGGTGTTCCCGGGTCCGGCGAAAATACCTGAAAGCTGAAAAGAGTGATTAACTAAAATTGGCAGCGGACGCGTTTTACCCTTGTACCCCTTTCCAACTCTCCGGAACGGGGGCGGTTACATCCACTTCGGTCTTTTTGACGGGGTGGATGAATTGTATATGGCGGGCCAGGAGGCAGATGCCGCCGTCCGGGTTGGAGCGTTTTGCCCCGTATTTGAGGTCTCCTTTGATGGGGCAGCCCATGTGGGCGAGCTGGCAGCGGATCTGGTGGTGGCGGCCGGTGTAAAGTTCCACCTCAAGCAGGTAGTAACGGTCCGTGCTTTGGATGAGGGTGTATTTGAGCCGGGCTTCTTTGCCGCTTTTGCTCACGTAGGACTTGTTCTGGGCCTCGTTGCGGGTGAGGAAGTCCGTGAGGGTGTCGCTGGGTTTGGGCGGTTTGCCGGCCGTGAGGGCCCAGTAGGTCTTGTGGACCTCTCCTTTACGAAGCATCTCGTTCAGACGCTCCAGCGCTTTGGAAGTTTTGGCGAAAAGGGTGACGCCGCTCACGGGGCGGTCCAGGCGATGGGGGACTCCCATGAACACCTGGCCGGGCTTGCTGTCCCGCTGGGCGATGAAGGCCTTGAGGGTCTCGCTAAGGGGTTCATCGCCGGTTTTGTCTCCCTGCACGATTTCCCCCGTGCGCTTGTTGAATACGATTAGATGGTTGTCCTCATAGAGGATTCTGTCCTGCAGGTCCTGATATTCTTCCGGGCCGATGTCTCTATATACTCCCATAGCAATGCAAAGATACTGTTTTTTCTTGTGAATTTTTTTATTAGTTTTGCGCTTATGAAGAGAATTTTACAGATTATTTCTTTAGGAGTACTTGCTTGCAGTTGCGGCGTTTCCACGCAGAGCAGCGATCCCTACATTCCTCGCAGTGCGGAGGTAGTGGATATCGGTTATGGAAAAGCGGCCCGAGGAGACCTGGCTACGTCGATATCCAGCGTGCCCCTGGACGAAAAAACGACATCGACATATCGGGACATCTATGAGCTGATTCAAGGTAAATGCCCTGGTGTGCAGGTGGAGGGCCAAAGTATCGTCATCCGGGGAGTCGCTACCATCTACGGCAGTTCAGACCCGTTGTTCATTGTGGATGGCAACGCCGTGTCTTCCATAGAATGGATCAACCCCAACGATGTCAAAAGCATCGATATCCTCAAAGATGCCGGCGCTACTTCCATCTACGGCTCCCGCGGCGCCAACGGGGTAATCAGGTATAGGTGCAAAAAGTAGTTGGTGACACATCACAAAACTATTTGATATATAAACAATTATGTGTAGTTTGATGAAACGCGTTTCATCAAACTACTTTTTTCATGGCAAAAACAAGGCGAGAAAG